>Ga0306864_1001267_pt1 | contig 10502 bp, 7 predicted proteins | sample AntRauTorckE5430_FD_190448 | JGI IMG/M metagenome (GOLD analysis project Ga0306864, IMG submission 190448) | Saline lake microbial communities from Rauer Islands, Antarctica - Metagenome Torckler E5 #430 (v2) (version 2) | ecosystem: Environmental > Aquatic > Non-marine Saline and Alkaline >...
GTCATCAGTCATCACCCACGAGTATTGTAAGAAATTAAGTGGATAGATAATAAAAAGTGAAAATAAGTTTATCATAAAGTTTATTGCGTCTTTTTAATACGGATTGAAGAAGAAGATACTGATTTATGTCTTGTGATAAACGGTGACGTACGAGAATCGTACGACTATTTTAGTTTCATGTACTTGCGAAAACATTGACTGGTCGTGCGTTGGTTCAGGACAAAACTACGCTCACAACATTAGAAAATTGAAAAGACGATAAAAAGGTTTCTCCGTCACAGGGAATCGAACCCTGGTCTCCCGCGTGACAGGCGGGGATACTAGCCACTATACTATGACGGATGCTGCTACTCATGTGGGCAGATCGCAATACAAAATCAATATACTAATTTCTTCATTTACGATTGCGAAAGCCTTTGCAGTCTGTTCTGCTGCAACCTCTTGTTATCGGGTGGTGGCGCTTCAACATTCATTCTTCTGATCATTTATCGTTGGAAATCTATTTAAAGGTGACAGCGGTTGTGTTTCGAAAGACGAAGGAGTTAATTTCTTTTGAAGTGTTTTATGGTAAATACGCGTAGTACGAAGGTATCCCGTTATTCTATTAACAGCCTTTTTAATCATTGATCATCATTGTTTTGTATGCTTGTGTTTGAGTCTGTTTAAGCAAGCAACTGTGTACTGTGCGCGTGTGGCGGGTATCATAGCATCTCATTTCTTGCTTTTGTTTTCAAGAAGATGATTCCAAAATCAAATCAAAATTGTCATTTATTTTTGCACGAACGAATGCGATGACAATAATTCCAAATCAGAACAACATACGAGCAAAGCAGCAACACAATAAAAAATCACGAAGATTTATAAAGATATAGAATTCCAAAATGGCAGGCCTCGAATCGAAGACCTACAATGCGCTGGAGGAAGCACCGTTCAAGATCGAGATGGCTTCATCTGGTCGAAGCAAGTGCCGAAACCCAAGTTGCAAAGGCGAGAAGAAGTCGATCAAGAAGGGCGAACTGCGCATGGCACGAATGGAACCGTCTCCGACCGATATTCTCAGTGATCGCTTGTACGGGAAACTCATGCCGAAATGGGTGCACATGCGTTGCTGTGCGTCGGTTATCCTTCAAGAAGCTGTCGATCGGTACGGCGGCACCATTGAGGGAGTTCCGGGGTATGACGATCTCGAGCCGAGTGTGATCTGTCTAGAGCCAAAGGCCGAGGCGCTGGCTTTGACACAATCGATCCTTGGTCTTACCAGTGGAAGTGAAAGGGGCACTGCCAATAGTAGCAGCTCCAAAAATAACGACGAGGCGATGGTCGTCGGAAAGGCAAAGGAGGCTACCGCTGCACCCAAGAAGAAGAAGAAGAAGGCACCGAAGAAGAAGAAAAAGGCCCCGGCGAGAAAGAGTAGGTCCGGTACCGCAGAGCAAAAGGCAGGAATGTACGATATTTATTTACCTATGAGAGAGGCAAGTACTTGATTCAACGCATAATAAGAACGTAAAATCAAGCATACACGTCATACCTGCAGGTAGCCATTTCAGAGATCACAGTGTAATGATGGATGTTGTGCGCAGCGTCTACAGTTTGGAACTTGTGCTACAACGTACGGTACGGTGGTGGCAGTTATCTCCTCTCGCAGTACAGGAATATGCTAGCATACAGTTTAGTGCCCTGTCTAACATACAATAGTTTAGACGCACAAAGAAGTCATGTTCAATACAATTTATTTTAATAACCAGCCGTCCATGTTCGTTAAATTATGCGTTTCAAGTATTTCTCTGGTGTGACATCCCTTTACGGTCTACAAGCATGATGACGACCCGACGTCAGTGCAAATAACACCGATTTCACAACAAGCTACAAGTCACTAACACATTTTTCTCATTTGAACACAATATCTTGCTCCCTACTGAAGTACTCTAGCTAGGCCAGTGAAAAAGAGGAAAGTATGATAGATGCAATTCAGTCTCAAAAAAGAATGTACCATCTTGTTGGAATATTAAGCAAGTGGAAGATGCATGCCACTCTTACGGAGGCCATGATAAAGATTCATCACTCTCATCAAGAATTGCACACACATTTGAAAGAAAAAGTTAAGAAATCCTTTTGCAGGGAATTGATATAATCTAGATAGATTCCCTTATACTATTTCTTGGTTGAAAAAAAGGATTTATCTAGAGTATTCCACATTCACAGAATGTCAGAGAGTCGGAAATAGATATTCTACAAACCAAGCGACGATTTTAAATATAATCCTATGAAATGGGTTGAAACAAACGACCGGTACTACGATTTCGAACAATGGTTCATGTCGCTTTTCTTTTCTTCGTAGGTGCGTACTCATGGATACAGAATACTTCATACTCAGAAACTTGGAATTTGCGAGTTCCTGTCAAGAAGAAACTATTAGCACAATTGGCAGGAAGCTCATACGTATTGCCAATGTTGCTCTCAGATGTAGCGCTATAGTTTGCATTCGTGCCAATTGAAAGATCAAAACTTCGTGATCCGAAACCGAATCCTGGGCCATTATTTGGATGATGGTATACTGCAAAAAGCCTCTTCGTAATCTTCATGGGCATCTTCACTGGACCAATACCTGCATGATCCTTCAAGCTATACAAAAAAGATACAGAGGAGGACTTAAAAGAATCATTCGTTCCCCATGCAACATCTGTATACCCTCCAAAGATGTAGCCATCACTGTTCTTCACAACCGTGATTGTTGCACCCTTGTCATCGCACATACGATGGAAATCAGCAGCTGCCCACCCATCACGTGATGCGCGATAGAGTAGCTTCGGCTGCTCAGTCTTCCCGACACTTGCTAGCCACTCCTTGATTTTCTCTTCTTCGATTATGGATGTGATGATGGTACTCTCAATTGTACCACTGATCAATTGAACCATCTCAGAATCACCATTATAAAGGTATTTGATCAACCTCAGCATGTACTCCGACACTACTGTGGAAAGTCGCAGTTTTTTTGCTCCTTCAGTGGTACCACCAGGAGTAATGCTCTTAAAATGAATGTAATCTACCAAAGCCTTGAGCTCGGCTCCAGGATACTCCACGAGAATGCATACCTTGCCAACTTCGGTCACAATTGTATGCTCACGGACCCATGACTGATCAGACAAGTCTATGGCAAGCTTGGAGGTCATGTCTCCGCAGAGAGTATTGACTTTGTAAGTTACAACATCACCATTCAAATATAGAGTGATAATACCGTTACTTGCAGGATCCTTACTTTCAGGCTTGCTGCAGAGTTCATCGCTCTTGTGTGTGGTAGAACAAGAGATATCGCTACTGAGGCTCTTGTCGGTAGCGCTATCTCCATCATTGTAATATTTTGTGAAGAAGGCAACAAAAGACTCCTCATTTTCAAGCACTTTCTCGATAGTATCCAGCTCTTGCTTCATCTTGGCAAGCATTCCCTCCTGGTCTGTAGTAGGGGATACTACTGATGTCTGATTCGGAAGAAAAGCTTTTGGTGTAATTTTTCCCTCTCTTCGGAGCTTGAAGAAGTCCAAGTATGAATCAACCATGTCCTTCATTGATTCATCGACTTCGGACATGGATACATCTCCATCTTCCGATATCTTTACCATATACATATAATCCAAGATCTTCTTGAAGGAGTTCGGATCAACATCCATGAAGACCCGGCCATGATCATCACGGAGAAGCTGGTTTTCCCAGCGACCGCTGAAGAGAGCTTCCAAGCGACTGCTCTTGACAACAGTGAGAGTATCCCTACGAGCAAACATCTCAGTACCCCGCACATTGAGACGGATGATATCAGAGAGCTTAATGTCTGCTCCTCCGTGCTTATGTACGAGGGCTTCTTGACGGTCAATGAGATGTTGAAACTGTTTCTTCAGCGCTTGATGCGTGTCGTTGATCTTGGTGATACTAGAATCTAACTCGCTATCGAGAGCATCAATCGCCAAAGAAAGTGTAAGTTTGGCAATGTCGGACTTCATTATGAAATAGGGATCTGCGTATTATAATTTCTTCTTGTTAGTAGCAATAATGAGGAGACTTTTGAACCAACTAATGTACCAGTGCATGGTGCTCTTACCTTTCGCTTTAAGTACGAATCGAAATTTATGAGAAGAACAAGAATAAATCTTCAGCAAGCATCGTTTACTGTTTCTCCGTGACAACATCAACTCCACTGATATGACCGATCTAATTTATTCTTTTCGTTGAGAACTACCTTACATTCTCTCACTTTGGAATGCATTCTTATGATGTGTTGGTCCACGATGAATTCCAATCCCGCCTATGCCTAAATTCAAAAGTTGATCGCTTGGAAGAGGATGGGCACAGCGGCCCTACTACATAAGAATAGATGATCAGGCCTCACCAAAAAAGTAGTTCAAATCCGTCCATTTTAACAAGATCGTGTGCCAGGCGCATCGTATCCTTGGTGGTAACCACCTTTTTCGAAGCAACGACCTTGCCTCATTTCCTGCATTAAGTCAGATTATATGCTATCTAGACGATGAACATGGCTATGATCCCATATAAAAAGCAAACCATAACACAATACTCCTTACAACCACTTTCTGAATATTCCACGACGCTCATATGCCTTAAAGTACTCAATCAGTCAGTACGATTTCAGAAATGATGAAATACTGAAGTTGGAAACAGTTGCAATTCTTATAATTTATTTCCATGAAATGGAAATTCAATTTATGATGTTATCTTAATTTTATTGGCAGGAACTTGGGAGTCAGATTGTATATTAAGACAAGGAATACTTCATTCTCTGACATTATGAATTCCATTGACGCTGTCAAGAAGTATTCATCAGCACAATTGGATTGAAGTTTATACGTATCAACACCAATAATGCCATGAGATGAAGCACTTTCATTCGCATTCGTGGCAATATGATGATCATGACCTTGCCCAAACGTAGGACCCTATGTTTCATGGTGATATACTGCGCTTTCTGTCATGTCACTCTTGATGGACATCTTCACTGGACCAATACCTGCATGATCCTTCAAGCTATACAAAAAAGATACAGAGGAGGACTTGTAAGAACCATTCCTTTCCCATGCAACATCCGTATACCCTCCAAAGATGTAGCCATCACTGTTCTTCACAACTGTGGTTGTTGCACCTTTCCATCGCACATACGATGAAAGTCGGCAGTAGCCCACCCGTCACGTGATGCGCGATAGAGTAGCTTCGGCTGCTTAGACTTCCCAGCACTTGCTAGCCCCTCCTTCATCTACTGATTATCATTAGCATCTGCAATGAAGTTATTTTTTAAATGGTTCTAAATGCTTGAGCACAAATTAATGAATTATTAGTTATAAACGAATTCGTCAACAACCACCCATCCACCACAACAAACCAACACACATTCATACCAAACCAAGTTTTTTGTAAAACCATCCTTCTGTCATATGCTATGCCCCCCCACATCGACAGCTGTTGCCCAAAGCGTGTTTTCGGGTATCAATTAAAACAACAATGCCGCAGACCAAAAACTATGACAAGCTTACTATGAAAGCAATGGAGTTCGTCGCCTTGTGCTCCTTCGCGAAGGAGGCAGATCAAATTTTTTTCTTGGTTGATTGATACGATTTTGAACCCTGGCTTTCAATTCCTCTATTGACAAAAGACGGCTTCCGTCACCTTCATCGCAACTATTTTCGTCACTTGAATCATCCATAAATATTGGCGGATTGAGTGATGTTGAAAAATCTTTGATTCCTTGCGATTTTGAGCCCTTTTTATTCTGCACTTCCTCTTTCGTTCCTGACTCACTTTGATCATTGGCTTTGTCCGGCGAATCCCTAATTTTGCACCGATAGTAGTTACTAAGAATTGAACTGGTTCTTTGTTCAATAATCCCCATGCATTGTAACAGATTAGAATCATTGATGGATATATCACCGACGCTACCAACATCAGTAATGTCCAATCTTGTGATAAGGATCTTTTCGGAGTTGGCAAAAATGTTAGTACGATGAGGGACTGCAATGAATATGGTAGAGAATCATTATGAATTGACGGACCTTTGTTGCATCCTTAATCGACTCAAGAACCAATTGACAGTCAGCAGTCTTCTCATCAAAATGTGCTGCCTGTCTAGCACCTAAATTGACTTTTGAATCAATCTCTCTGGACCTCTCGTCGTATTGCGTGTCATTTCCACTTGTTTGCGATCTTTTCTCGTTCGAACGCAATGCTTGAACCTGTTCTTCAAGGTCTTCGATTTCGTTCGTTTGCTCATTTGCAAATGTAAACATTGAAAAATTCTGTTCGTCGTGTTCTGTGAATACCTTGACTAGTTCATCGGCATCGGAGATGCATGTCGTCATTTCTATCTGACGAGAGACATCCTCAAATCGTTTAATCTTTGCCTCTCGTTCTCTGGTCGTTTGCTCTCTTTCTTTCATCAGGATTTGTGCATTGGCTGCTTTCTCTGCAGCCAACTTGGACTCTTCATCTGAGGTTGCCATATTGGGATGTTGAATTTTCCTTCTCTCAGCTGCTGCGTTTATTTCTACTTCGAGAGATCGGTCCAAGTCCTCCATACGCTTCTCAAAAGTCTCCTGTTCTTTCTTTTGAGTTTGATCTATCGCTACAATTTCCATTGTTGCTTTGTCACGTTGTTCGTATGCAGTATTTGACTGTTCAATGATCTGTGTCATTTGACGCTTCCTATCTTGGAGACCCTGGCTCGAAGCAATGATTAGAAATTTACTAAAACACGAGTACTGAGACCATTCCCTTTTGACGTACCTTTTCCAACTTCTTGTACACACCTTCGAAAGATATTCGTTCACCTCTAAGATTGTCAATCTCTTCCCGCAGCTGTTTGTTTTTTGCCAGACTTCTGTTGAATTTGACGATAGCTTGATCGAGTCGATTCTCCAGCATTCGAAATTGCTTCTCAACGTTTTGCTGCGACTCCACACTGGCGTTCGAACCTCCCGTCTTCCTTCTTTTGCTCCAGATCTGATGCCGGAGCTTCGATGTTTGTGTTTCGGTTGCAGAAATGTTACTCTTTTCCACAGTCACCAAATGCGTATATCGTTCAATATCTAGGGTAACTGTATCAAGTTGGCTCTGCTCAAATGAATTCAGTTGCTTCATGGTCGTTCTCGCCTGGATGGTCGCCACATCTGTCTTGAGGTTTTCATTTTCAGATCGGAGCTTGTCCAGGTTCTGCTGCTGTCTTTTCAGAATCTGATGGTGGAGAAATATCAGTGAATTATACCAAATGTGAAGTAGGTAATAATAGTATGGCAGCAGCGTATCTACCGTCTCTCGTGACTGGCTGCGCACAAAACTTACATTGTTACTTTCTTCCGCAAGTGTCTTTCGATTCACTTCCATGTTGCGATATTCGCGACGAAGTATTTCTAGATTTTTTTCTTCATTATTCCCCTTGTCATTATTTCTCATTGTGTCTCTTTCCTCGTGAAGAAGTTGAGGTCAGATTCAATTAAAATAAGAAACCATTGACCCTTCTAAAAGGAGTGTGATGAATATCGTTGGACAATTTCAATTGACTCATGGCACAGGACTGAATATTAAAAAAACAATTATAATTGTTTATGTAAATGTGCTAACAGGTACTAAGGTTCCAGCATCATTTTTATGGTAGGCAGACGTTCCTTCGACATTTGAGGTTTCCTTTGCACCAGCTGTCGCCACCACCGGCGTTGCACCCGGCACTTTTTTTCCAACATTTACAAGAATTATCACATTTTTGAGATTTGTACTGCTGCAGGGTTCTTGATTGTGCACCATCGTTAGTAACGCATTGATACATGAGTCTAATCTTCATGTAATCCCACCATGTCGCTCCGCTTTCTCTCTGTGATATCTGTTGATTTGTGCTGGATGCTATTGTCTTATACCAGCTTCGAGTGGCAAAGGTATTTTCACTATACATCATGGCAGACATGTAGTCGAATGGAAGTCCTAGAGCGTCGACATCTTCAAACTTTGCAAATTCAACCAGTTTTCCTGGCATGATATTGTCCTCGAAGATGTCGATATAATTGTCTCTATCGGGTCTATTGATCTCATGTGCGAAACCAAGAGCATGGAAGAAAACATGATGGATTGTCCTTGTAGTGAGACATCTAGATTCCAAGCTTAGGGCCTGCCCTTTTGCAGCTGTAGGAATTCTTCCATAGTAACTCGAGCAGCCTTGACCATCATTCTTCACCCAAATATAAGGGTTCGGATTTGAGGAACCAGGTTTGTTGCTGAGGAACTGAAATTTGATAACTTTGCCAGTCCACTGCAGTTTTCGTAGCGCGTCAATAATGGTAGAGGTTTGAACTTGGTTAAAATCACTGTTGTCGATATATACGCGTATCCAGTAGTAATCGTTCTTCAACCAATTATCCCACTTCAATAGTTCCTGACCGCCGAGGTTTCGCGTTCTGTTGGCATTGTAGCCTCTTGTATTTCCATGGGCGTCGAATTCATCAAATATCTTGATATCACCCTGGAATAAACCCAATGAGGCTTGAGCGTGATGATGATCATAGTACTCTGGTATTGCCGTCTCTGTCACATTGTGCGAATAAGCCGGAAGAAGCGATGCTAGGACACAAAGAATCGTTGTTGCAAGTTTGTTCATGATAGATGTTTTAGATGAAGGAGAGGTATAGACGCTAGATTGCTAGTGTGCTGTTGGTTGCTGACTATTGTTGTAAGAACAGAAGTAGTTCAATGGCAACTGATTATTGACTGTGTGTATAACGTTGTGACAATGAAGATGAGGATGGTGAACTTGTTTAGTAAGAACCGCCAAACGGTGGTTTTGAATTGGAGAGGGTGGAGTTGAACTTGTAAAGGTGCTGTGACAACAATGTTATGATGAGGCAATAATGCTTGTGTGCAAATATTATGCTTTTAATGTGACTGGACATACACGTATAAATCAAATTTTGAGTCTTGGCAAAAATCCTTGTTGAATTCGGAAGTCGTCTTATGGATGCACGTCACGCCGTTCCTGCTTTTGGCGACATCATACGTGGATGGACCTAGTTTGAAGTTCAAACCAAAGTACATAGATACTTTTATGAGCTTTTATGACAGCGAACGATCCAATGGACGGGAATGAGTTGTTTTACCAATTGAAATTACGATACTGCCTGCTGGTACCATACAAAATAACACATCTTGGATCTTGTTACAGCTTGTTACCGTGAATGAATTTTGAACTCGCAGCTCGCAGGATTACAAATAACAACTAAATAACACCCACCACTCCTCCCTCTCTAGATAACAATTTTTCTTTCAATTCTTTTTTGTAAATTTTTCAATGTGTGTCACGTTTGCTCGTTATGGTATGTAGCTCGCTGCTTGCTACTTGTTGTTCTCTCTTGTTGGTATATATAATATGCTGTGGTGTACAGTGTAAAATTCAGCACTATGCACAAATAATATGGTAAATAAACCTTTACTTTTACACTCCTGACTCCTAATGTGATAAATTCTTCGATATAAATATGAAATGCAAGCTGATAAGGTACGATATCAGTATTCTGCGAGTTTATCAAATAAGGACCTGAAGCATAATTGTTATGGATATTACAAACGATAAGATATTTCTCAGCATCAGCACTAGATCGCGCCTGGCGCTCTCGTGGTGTCGGTGCACATCACAAAGTTAACATCTATTAGTCCGCCATTGAAAACAATCAACTCTCGATGATTCCTTGAATGGATTGATGATCAAAAATTTCACGATGAAAATGCAGACCGCAATACTGCCATCGGCTGCTCCAAGCGATATATATATAATATATACATATATATATATCATCACTCTCACCATTTCTCTGGGTATATGCGCTTCCATGTTGATTTTGTGAACCATGTTCCATATTCGCCACTAATCCTTGTCGCTGCATATGCCAGATATGGCATCTCGTAATTCAGAAACTAGCGGTTTCATTCTAATTCTGACGGCATCAATTGTTTCGCGTCATTTGCATTTGCAATTCCATTGTCATCTGGTTGTATTTTAACTTTCTTGGCGGGTGGTTCATCATTGTCGTCATGATTTTTATGAGCATCATCAATATGCCTGGAATCGTTCAAGGTGGAATCATCACTATCAGCTGCACCACCACCAAGATCTTCCTCGCCATGGGTACTGGGTTCTATAACTTTCTCAGCACTTTCATTTTTATTTTGAGTTTCATATTCAGCCCTATCTGCACCCTTTGCAACAACAGGAACCTCTCCGCCCTCAGTAATCACGGTACCCTTCTGTCTTCCATGCTCCTCATCCCAGGCGATCTTTTCATCAAAGGTGAGATCCTCGATTGGAACCCATTTGATAACTTTGAAGCCTGCATTATCTGCGGGTTCGCGGTGGGCTTTGGTCCATTTTCTGACGGGTCCAGTGGTGGTATTTCGCCGGAGGGATAGGGATGCTTTCTTCTTCTTCTTGGAATGCTGGACTGCGCTCACGGATCCTGTTGAATTGCGGG
>Ga0306864_1001268_pt1 | contig 10499 bp, 13 predicted proteins | sample AntRauTorckE5430_FD_190448 | JGI IMG/M metagenome (GOLD analysis project Ga0306864, IMG submission 190448) | Saline lake microbial communities from Rauer Islands, Antarctica - Metagenome Torckler E5 #430 (v2) (version 2) | ecosystem: Environmental > Aquatic > Non-marine Saline and Alkaline >...
CTACAGCATGTATAATCGAGAGTTGACGGCGGTTGCTTGTTGTTTACGTTGCGGTGTGAATCTCACAATCGCGGTTTTAAAAAAACTTTATTTTCAAAATGACAACTACTTCTGAAAGGGTAATAAAAGGTATCTTCGAACAAAACACATCATCAATTTTTATCAATTTGAGAAAGGCTGCAACCTGCAACTTTCAAGATCTCTACAAAGTGATTGCTTTCTTGTTTCCATTTTGTTTGCAGTAGTGCCCATACATAATAGATACAGATGAAGCTGTTTGCTGCTCTCCAGCTGACGCTTGTCGTCAGCGTCACCCACGCCTTCAATGTGAACTCTGCTCTTCCCATGAGAAACAGCATTAGTCGCAACCGCAACCGCAACCGCAATCACAGTCCTTTGCTCCCTCCGTCAGCAGCTGTGCAGAAACCATTTACAAGGGATGCTCGTAGAAGCCGTAGCATCGCATTGAAAGCGGCTTCCACAACACCTGCTTCTGACCAAGTCCTAGACACAGAAGCCATCACTAAATATGGAATTGCACTCGTCGCTCAGCTTTCGCTAATTAGTGGATTTTTTTACGCACTTGACGCCGCCTTGCCACTCGTTGGAATGACTACCCTTCCTTACCCAGTAACATGGATCATGTGTTACGCATTCTCGCTCAAATCAAGGACTTTCAATCCGCTCAATAACAAACGTCCCGATAGAAAAAAGGCAATGGAAGAAGGTGAAACCGATGGATTCAAAGATAGGAATCAACCCTCCTGGACACCACCAGGTGTCGTATTTCCCATCATGTGGTTGCTCATTATTGCACCTTTGAGGGCTACGTCTTCCACAATTATTATCAACGCCTTGGATGGATACTTGAGTATCCCTCTCATGAGCCTAATGCTACACTTGGCATGTGGAGATGTATGGAATACTATTAATAATACAGAAAAGAGATATGGAACTGCAGTTCTTGGAATTGGGACTGTATACCTTAGCGCATTGTTTGCCGCTTGGCAGTATTATCAGGTAGATTCTTTGGCAGGGAAACTACTGGGAGCCACAGCGATTTGGCTCACTATTGCTGGAACTCTTATCTTCGAGATTTGGAGGTTGAATCCTGATGAGAATGGAGAGAAGGCCACCATTTTGCCTACCAAGGTTGCTGGAGAAGAGAGTTTGACTACATTCGCTTGGGGCGCTAAGAAGGAAGAGTAAACTATAATGCAGTCATCAGAATGTATCATTGCTAGCTAGCTTTGGTCCGATATTATACATGTATAAGATAAACCTTTTTTATCACAGACTTAGCTACTGGACTAGGTTTCATCTTCCCCCCTTATTGGGCCATGGTGGACCTCCAATGAGTGGATCTCCATCTGTTCTTCGTATAAAATGATGTACTTTTTGAGAGCCATTTCTTTCTTGGCCCAGTAGCATTCGTGCATTTTTGCAAATGGTTGAAATTCCTTTTCAAACGTCATGTCATCATCCAGTTTCATTTCCATACCATTCAACGTTTTTCTAGCAATGATCTCCAAAAGTGAATTGATGACTTCAGTGGTAATAACTACAGATTCCTCTCCTGAATTCTCAAATGTGTTCACCAGTAAGTGTCGCTGGAGATAACCATACTTGACCATGAGGACAAGAATCACATCCCGAGCACTCGCTACAATTGGACACAATGCCATCATTGAGCTCTTGAGAACAAAATTACCTCGTACCAATGCAGCTGATGCAGATAATGCCTGTAACAGAGCAAAATCTGAAATAGATGAACCGAAACGAGATCGAATGACAGGAAATGAGATTGGAATTCCCTGTTTACCCTGAAATAATGCCGATACCTTTCCTGTCAAATCCTTCATCCACTCTGGCTGTTGCAACTGGCTTCCATCATCTGACATTACTGCTGCTTCTCCGCCTGCTACAAACTCTTCAATAGTATCATCTGCTGTACCCGTTGGTAAATAATTCAAGCTTCTCACATATCCCCCACTTCCGCCAACCTTCCCAGCTTTCATAAATCTCAAAGTCTTATCCCTTGAATCTCGAGAACAATATGCTTTCTTCATGGTATACTTTCTCTCATCACTTTTTGGCCCAAAAACATCCAACTCCACCCATTCTTCTGCATCTTCATTCGCTTTCTTGAACGCATACGACGATTTTCTCTGCATCATGGCATGCTCATTCTCCGGTTTTTTAAACATGATGGGTTTGGAAGTCATGTCATCTTCAGCCTCCTTCTTTCTCAATTCCTCCTCCTCTTCTCCCGTCTTGTCATCGAATAACGCATCCACATGTCGGAAAGTGGGTCTCATCTGTAAAACGGATTTGAGGGGGATCAAATCAATTTTATTTCCAGTACTGTCAAAAATTCCCATGGCCATGTGCGTCTTCATGGCAATATTTTGTGATGCAAACGTTCGCTCGGTGAGATTGAGCACTTCGGGGACTCGACGTTGGCTGGAAAATGATTGGTTGGGTATATCAAAGACGAGCTCCAGCATATCTTTTTGAGGTTTCATGATCGCCTTGGTTGGGACGGGAGGTGGAGGAGGTCTATAGCCGGCCTTCTTTCCTTTTGGTAAATGGTTGAGGAGTGGGTTGACAGTGTGCGAAGCTGGTTGAAGTGGGAATTGTATGAGATGCATGGATTGAGCTAGCTCTGGTGATATATATACATCAATTTCTCGAATGATTTCGTCGTATTCTTCACTATTCTCGTCTACATCGTCAGTGTCCATTGGTTCATTATCGTTTTGTAGCAGAGCTGATAGGAGTGTCGGATCGTCAATAATATGATTAGAGATTGGAAGGTTTGATCCATCGCCGTTGGTTTCAGTTTCCATTGGCATAGCCTCTTCTTCTTTCACAGTCACTGTTCGTCGACTAGTCATTATTAAGTGTTCACCGTGTAAGATATTTATGAATCAGGTTCAAAGTTAGCAGAAACAGAAAGCGAAAGGATGTAATTTGTGTTATTGGAGTTGCTAGCTTGTTTCTTGCTTTTTACGTAATATGAATGGGTTGCATTATTATTATTTGTGCATGATGAATGATGATTGAGATGGCGGCAAAAGGCAAAAGCGATGCACCAAAAAAAAAAAAAGTGCCGATTTTTGGAAGGAGCGCTAAAAATTTCTTGGCTCTCCTTTGTCTCTCATGTTTTATGTCACACACCTATTCACCTACCCAAGAGGATGACTATTGGCAATTCTTCTAAAAATCAAACTTCAACCAGCTTCAACTGCAACAAAACGAGAAAACGATAATAGCAACGGCAAAAAAATGTGTTACTATTACAACACTAATACAACAGTACCTCATACCTGTCACCAATCTACAGCACAAGGCAAAAGAATGCAAAGACATAGCTCAAGGAGCACAAACTGAAACTATATAGAAAGACTTAACAATGGGAATCAAAACAACGTTAAAAGACATTCACAAACACTTTTCCAGCAGTTCAAGGAAAAAGAGCATGCTGAGCTCGCCGTCCAATCGCCATTCATCTTCGCCAACAAACAATCTCAGCAACTCAGCTATCTTCTCCACTTCACCAAACCAGATTCAATCGGCGTATGCAGGGCGTAAAGAATTCTCTAAAGAAGGAAACGTCAATTTCCGTATCCTGGCATTTGCAGGAGGTCTCTCTGTCTTATTAACTTCGTCCCTTTCCATTGCGATATGCATTGCGCATTTGGGGATTCTAGAAATGATCACATATATGTATACGTTCCTTTTCGGTGTACTGATATGTATCCTTGAAGGACAATTTATCAAAAATGATTCGGTGAACAACATCAGGAATGCGGTTCTCGAGGGATTGCCTATTCTCAAATATCTATGGGGAAGGGGGGTATTGTATATGTTATCAGGATCGCTCCAGTTATCTCACATATCGTCCATGAGTGTATTATCTGGAGCATTCTTGATAGCAGTGGGTTTCTTGTTTGTTGTCGTTGGCATGAATACGAGGAGAAGGTTGAAAAAATTGAAAAGGAGCTTGAAGGACGTCAGGGTTTTAAAGAGACATTTTAATAGATTTGACAGGGATGGAGATGGGGTATTGGATATGGATGAATTTGGAGCTTTCGTTGCTAACTTAACAGGAGAAGATATGGATGAAGATGAACTGGAAGGTACTTTTGGTGTCATTGATACGCAAGGAAAGGAGTATGTGACCTTAGAAGAGTTGCAATCATGGCTGAAAGGTTATAAGAAGGAGGAAGAAAATGAGGAAACTGGTGGAACAGGGAACACGTTTCAGCTCATGTAGAATGATGAGATTTTTGTTATATGTAATGTAATTTTGAAAGTGTGGTATACTACTGTTGTACAGCTTTGTACTAGCTAAAAGAAGTAATGTCTACAAGTAGAGTTGGAAAAATCCTTACTAAATAGTTTTTGTGTGCGAGGATAAGTAGCTTCGATTGAACGCAGGAAACTCGAATTGTGAAGTACTCATGGGTCGGATTGAGCGGACGGAAGAGGTAAAATTTAAAACACAAAACCTAGCTAGATTGTTGCGAATAGCAAGAGGTTAAAAATACGTTACGTGTCACTTCTTTCCTCGTCTTTTCCTTCCTTCTTCATTCCTTCCTTTCTATTATTTTTTGTTCGTTTCGGATAAGGTAAGCCCATAACCCAACCTCGCTGCAAAAATACCTACTCCTTACTAAAACCAGAAAAATAAGCGTTTTGTGTTTTGCAGTAGAAACTTTCGACAGCTAATTCATCACCTAAAACAAGAATCAAGAACATGTCAGGGTATGTAATTCTTCAATCTAAAGAACAACTCAACAAATGCAATGAATTCGAAAAGGAACTGATGCGTGAACATGCAGGAGATGGAGATTGTGTGATGCTTGGAGTTTGACGTAAAACTGACCGTAGACTTTAGTCCACATGGAAAACGACCGAATAGGAGTAATGATGAGAAGAAGCTTACGAACCTCTAACAGCGGCATGATGTGATGTGATGTGATTAAACATCTAGGACAGTCGGAGGACTAAAGCAGATCAGTGCAAAATCTCCTCTCAAATCCAAAACCAACATGTGTCTCGGATATCCACAATATTCGCTCCCTTCACTACTAGACATTTGCAACATCTTCATTGGAATTGCTGCGCATGAAGTACAATAACCCAACTGCTTTCTTATACTGATACTAACCTATACTTTCTTTTGTTGACAGAACCGAGGTAGCAGCAGGAATCAACACCGGAGGAATCGGAGGTATCAAAATCTCTGAAGGCGAGGAGGTCTTCGCTGTAGCACACATCTTTGCTTCCTTCAATGACACTTTCGTACACGTCACCGATCTTTCCGGACGTGAAACTCTTGTCCGTGTCACCGGAGGAATGAAGGTTAAGGCTGACCGTGATGAGTCTTCCCCTTACGCAGCGATGCTTGCCGCACAGGATGTTGCTGAGAAGTGCAAGACCATTGGAGTCACTGCTCTTCACATTAAGATTAGAGGAACTGGAGGAAGTAAGGCACGCAGCCCTGGACCCGGAGCACAGAGTGCTCTTAGAGCATTGGCTAGAAATGGTTTGAAGATTGGACGCATTGAAGATGTCACTCCTATCCCCAGTGATTCTACTCGTAGAAAGTCTGGAAGACGTGGTCGTCGTCTTTAAGTGTTGGTTTTGGTCGTGGGGTTTACATCTTTGCTTCACGAAGCATACGTTAAGAAGGGAGATACTCCTGTGGCTAAGCTGATAAATAAACAAAAATATACCGTATTAGCCTGCAAGCTCAGTCATACAAGAATCACTTTGTTAAAACAATTATACATTGGATCACCATGTACTGAAAGAACTAAAGTACTCATGATGATGTCTTACACAAGTTCGTTTAGTGTGATTCTAGTGAAAAGCGTTGATTCGTTATAAGTCATTAGTCGATGAACTATTTGAGTTCGAAACTCTCTCAAATCTAGAAATGATCACTGCAAGGAAAATTGAAGCTGGCAATATTGCCTTTACACTTACTTTTTGTAGTTGACTCAAAATGTATCTCGATGACCAGTTTCTCTAACACAGCTGAGATTTTTAAACCTTCCCGTGCACGCAATCATTTGTATCCTTAGCTCAAGGCTGCTGAAAAGGGCGTACCATTTCCATACGTTTGTCCCGAGACCAAGAAGGTGATAACATTATCGTCCTGGTTCCATACGTTTCTCGTAGTCTTGTTAGGTTTGATAGCTGCCCATGATTGGATACTTGCATACAAAGAACTGCCTCGCTTTCCAATGCCTCTACTAAGGTTCATGAGTTGTAGATCGGTCTATGAGTCCATTGGTAGATCTCGCCTGCGCTGGATACGCACAAAAATATACTGATCCTCAGACCGGGACAGAACAATGGCACCGCAACTAAAAAGTGCCTATCGTTTTCTTTAGACTGAGAGATCTCGAGATTGTAAAGGTGGTGGTATATGAAGCAGATCATATGTTTACTACTATTGTGCATTGATCGTTGGAAGATGATACAAGCGGTCCTGAGAACTCTCGATGTATACTCAAAAAGTAAAGGCTCACAAAGCCAGATACCACTGGTTGTCAGACGAGAAAGAATTGATCAATAGTATTCCCGTATTGCGAATCTCGTGATGGCAGCCTATATGGCGAGAAAGGTACAAAGAGACCTGTGGTTGGTATTCCCGTACGATATAAGTAGATGACTTGCAAAACAATTCCGTGAAAAGGAACGTTCTGCATACTAAAGGCATGGGTGGAAGACTCCAAGCGGAGTGGTGTGCTCTAAAAGGAATCACTAGGATTCAGATGCTCTGTATGAAGGCAATCTTCAGGTCGAGGTGTTAAGAACTCTTCACGTTGAACGACTCAAGGAATCTTTTCCTGAGTACAACAAATGGATTCATGACCGAGAGAAATCCTAATTCCAGGAGTGTTTCGTCAAAATTGCTATTGTATAAATTCTTAGACGTTTTGATCATCTTTTAACTTTTAAAAGTCAGTCACTGCTATTCTCTTCATCTTCATCTTCCTCGTCATCATCGTATCCAAGGCCAAGAACTGCACCAAAGCTGTCAAATAGTGTTCCAATTGGAATAGCGTACAACGCGATACCTGCGACACACAAAAACATGCACACTATCTTTCCTTGCCAAGTAAAATCAACAAATCCCCAATCTCCTCCTAGGAATACGGCTACGTAGAACATTGTGTTTGGCATGTTTGTAAATGCAACCTGACTGCACTTTCCTTCGTGCACTTGATTGCAAGCATCAGTTGATTCGAAATCATAGCACCCAGGATTGTCTTGTGTTCCCACAAGTGGGACGGTTGCGTCGCAAGTACGAAAGTTGGGATTGTTTTGTTCAAATAGAAAGAAAAGAGCACTTGATCCGACCCATATGATGATTGCCATCAACCCAGTCGCTTTTAATACGCTCTTCGAAGCTCGGAAAACATTATCAAGTTTGCTGAAAGCAACGATGAAGTCCTCAAGCTGAAGCACACGGAAAATTCTCACAATACGAAAAACTTTCGCATCATCTGTCGATGATAAATAATGTTGAATATACCAAGGAGCGATCGACAAAAGATCTACGAGACCAAAGAAAGTAGTTGCATACACGAGTGGCGAGTACAGTGCGCCTCTATTTTTGCGAGCAGAGAAAAGATGTAACATGTATTCTTTATTTGGAAGGACGCGTTAGGTTAAGACAATGAAATGAAGACAGAAATCATTGGTGAAAGAATATTCAATCAAGACTCACCAATTGTGAAGAATGCGACAGAGACAGCTTCAAAGATGTCAAAAGCGTTCCCCTTGTTGTTGCCAACATATTCATCAATTTCAGGAACGGATTCAATAATAACTGCTATCACATTTGTAATGATCAAAGTTAAGAAAGCGAGACGGCCAACCTGAGAAACCGTACTTCTTTGCACCAGACCTGTTGATTCGTTCACTTTGCCATCCAAGTACGCGTGTACATTCTCTTGCAACGAATCTACAAATGGACCGAACAAGGAACGAGGCGCGGGCTGGCCCTCTAGCTCTCGGTATTTGATATCAAACCAATCTAGAAGGAAAGTATGACTTCCGGCTTAGAATTATTCAAAATACGTTGCAAATAAACACGGGCATTTCTCAATAACACTCACCATCACCAACATTCCCAATCTGCTGGCCTCGTCGAGCTTTAGCTTTGCTTTGAACAATCTCAGCAAAGCCGGATGCAATGACACCAGAGGGGATCGAGACGACACCAACTGCAGCAATCACCATGAAGAAACACACAACCCGGCCAGCCCCATCGTATTCAACCATTGGAAAATCTCCAGTTAGATGAATTCCAGTCAGAGGAAAGGACTTGAAAAAGTTGTCATAGCGATCTGACATAGTACAGTTTTCGATACATCCATAGAGGGGAAGATTATCAATATCCATTGAGTGGTCCTTGAACTCAGCAACGTACATTAATCCAGCAAAGAGAACCCATAGTGTTACTGCCGCAAAACACGAGACAACTAGGACGTTTCTTTTAAGTCTTAAAACATCATCAATAAGAGAAATGCTTGGGAAGTACTTATCAAGTTTGAGAAGTCGAAGCAATCGTAGCATACGACTGTAGATTTTATGAATGAGAAGAAGACAAAAGTTAGAACTGATTAGATCGGTCGTCTCAATCTCAGGGGTAAACTTACAAATACTCATCATGAGCATCTACCCACGATCCTGGCATTGCGTAAGCAATATAAAATGGCAAAATGGCAGCCAAATCAATGATGGAGTAGAAAGAAAAGATAAAACTTATTCTAGATCTGGTTCCACTCTTTCCGGAATGGGCAAACTCTGGGTCTGCTCCTGCACCGACAAATCGAATCAAATATTCAAAGGTGAACAAAACCATAGCAATCCATTCCACTTGATGAAAAGAATTTGTTCTGTCTGGAAGCGTCTGAATAATGCCAATTATAACAGTCAAAATGATAAAAGAATAAATGAGCACTTCAAACACAGTGGCCGCAAGTGATCCAATTCCATTTACAAAGCGATAGCAGGCAGCTTGAAATCCATTTGTTCCTAAAGAGGATGTATCAGTGTGACCACGGTCATCAGGTTCATCTGGCGAATCGTCGTATTCGTTAGCAACCATCTCCTCAAACCCTGCTCCTAAAAGACCGATTGGGACGCCTTAAATGTTATCGAAATAAAGTGATTAGACGCAGCTGCTTAGTAATGAATGGAAGTGAATCCAACTTATCTTACCAAAAATTGCAGTGGCAAAAAGACCTATCACGCCTATCATAATCTTCCCTGCAAGCGTGTAGTGAGCAAGAGGGCACTCTCCAGCCAAATTGAGCAAGGTGATCCACATTGCATGCGGAATAGTCTTATAGTAATTTGCCATTTCACCATTGGGATTGTTACGCTCGGTATAATAAAGGATCGCTGAGAAGAGGATCCATAGTAACGCAGAACTGAATGCCGTTACCCCTAAAACATCATAATTGTCGCGAATAACATCATCAAAGATAGTGAAAGCTTTGGTGTACTTCTCAAATCTTAAGATCCTTAAAAGACGAAGAAATTTGACAACAGCAGCCATAGTTGACTTGTCCGCAAAAGAGGTAAACACATCATCAGATAACGCAATGTTGATCCAATAAGGGGCAACCGACAAAAGATCAATGAGAGGCAAGAATCTTTTAGAGTAGGCAAACCTACCGCTCAGATCCTTATACTGGGGATCCTCAGCCACACTATAGATACGTAGTGCGTATTCTATAGCACATCAAATGGTAACAAAAAGTATGAGGTATGTTAGAAAGACGAAAGCTGCTCCAAGACGAATCACAACTAAGGAATACTCACCAATTGTAAAAATAATGACAGAACCCAATTCAAAAATATCGAATGCCTTGTGGGCTGACGGGGTAACGAAAGTCGAAGTCACTGTGTCAAGCATGAATGTAAGGGATGTTCCAATCACCAATACGCTGACAAAGGTATCAAAGTGTTTTGAAGTCTGTGATATTTGAAGGTGAATGAAATTGTACACTCTGCCACGAAAAGTTCCTTCGTCGCCAACGACTTCAACAATTTCCCAATCGCTCCCTACAGGATCGTCAGTTTGTATGTTGTCATTTGGGATACTGTCCATTTTTCTTCTGCGTGAGATCTGTTCCTCAAATCCACTTCCAAAGATTCCACTTTGTTGATGTTGGTCAAATGAGAAAAGGTACGTATGTATGTACAGGATAAGAAAACGCACAACAAGGGAACTTACGCTGGTAATGCGAACACTGCACAAGCAAAGACAGCTGTGAATGTTCCTAGAACCTTTCCATAAGGACTATGCTGGTCCACCAAAGGGAATTCTCCAAATAATTCCATCAGGGTCCAGAAACTGGAATCGGCAATTGAGCGGTATACATTCCAACAAGCTTCTTCCCCATCAATATTTGCACACCCTGCAGCGCCACAATCCACAAACCCCCATTCATTCGTGGTACACA
>Ga0306864_1001270_pt1 | contig 10467 bp, 4 predicted proteins | sample AntRauTorckE5430_FD_190448 | JGI IMG/M metagenome (GOLD analysis project Ga0306864, IMG submission 190448) | Saline lake microbial communities from Rauer Islands, Antarctica - Metagenome Torckler E5 #430 (v2) (version 2) | ecosystem: Environmental > Aquatic > Non-marine Saline and Alkaline >...
CTCTTTGGAGAATTTGCGTTTTGACATGGTTAAAATTACAGTTTTGAAACTGTAATCGAGTCTGAGCTAACTGGGGGCTAAAACACCGGTGCCAACTTATGCTTCTGCGCTATTGTTGAAAGACTATTTTGCTCTGCAAGCGCCTCAATTGCTACCTTGAGTTTGAAATCAGGTGTAAATTTTCTCCGTGCCATAATCTAATATAGTGATTATTACGATGTCTCAAAACAGTGGTCCGAATTATTGGGGGTAGATCAATACTCAGCTGATAGGTTTTGGCCGATAGATAGGTTTTGAACAGAAAGTAGTAGAGCAAAGGTTAATATAGCTTTCAATTTATTATAGTTTTTAGGACTTTAAAATGCTTTGTATAAGACAGGGTTTGTCTTTTTTCCTTAGACTGGCCTATGACCATTCCATTTGGATAAAGACCAACGATGTTTCTAGTTTCCTCTTTGTTAATACGTAGATATGAAACTACTTTTTTTTGAGGATCGAAAACATAATAAGTTCTATCATCGTAAGAATTATCCCCACTTATTAATAGTGCAACAAGTAGGTCAGAATCCTGAATTTTGGCAGGATTACCCCATACTTCACCATCACACCTATCTAATTCTAGAATGGTTCTTTTTGTAGTGAGATCAACAAGGCGAATCGATTCCAAATCGCTACTTTTCACTGCACCTACCATTAGGTAGGTATAGCCTTTTGTAAAAACTGGCGTTGTTAGAAGGTGATTATTATCGGCTATTTCTGACATCAAATCTCCACGTTGATCATATATTTGGATAGTTGACGCAAAAGATAGATACTCTCCTTCTTTAGACATTCTATATAAACCATAGCTAACAATAGCATTACAATCTTTATCAATCACCACATCGACTTGGCTATTCAAATAGGCTATCGTGTCTTGACTTAAAACTCCTAAGATTTGCTCCGTGTATGCATCAGACTCTCCTGATGTTAATTCATAAGCATACATTCCGTAATCAGGATCAATACTTTTAAATTTAAAAGGGAGGTTGTTATAGGGGTTGCTCTTTTGCAGGTCTATACTTTTAGTCGTTTCTCCGCTACCTGAGTCGAAAAAGATAACCTTACTTTCTTCAAAAGAAGAATTAGTCTCTCTTTTAATTTCACACTGAGCACTGGTTGAATTGTGTACAAAGAAGAGAAGTACAGTTAACAGGGAGAGATTTAAGGTGTTATTTTTTGACATCTTCATTTTACGAATTGATGATTCAGTTATAAGCATGAGCACTATAAGGCTTACTTGGTGGAAAACCAACTTTATTTTACAATGCCTCATCTTTACACACAAAAAACGCCCCACCAACAAAGTCAGCAGGGCGTTTTTAATTCAGCGCCCCGGAGGGCCGTCTAGCGTAACGAAGGGTACAACCCTTCGAAACTCAATTGGTCTACTTATTCAGCACTTTCAACCTCACCAGAAGTCTCAGCACTAAGTACCGAAGCTTCCTCAGTAGCACGGGCAGCAGCCTCTTCCTCAGCGAAAGCAGCTTGGCGCGCTTCCCACTGATCCTGAGCCTCCTGCGTCGTAACGAACAGGCGATCGTACTTGCGCATACCCGTACCAGCCGGAATACGCTTACCTACGATTACGTTCTCCTTCAAGCCCTCCAGGTAATCCTGCTTGGCAGCGATGGCGGCCGTAGACAGTACCTTGGTGGTTTCCTGGAAGGATGCAGCGGAAATCCAGCTCGGCGTACCGAGGGAAGACTTCGTGATACCCTGCAGCAGCGGGAAGCTGGTAGCAGCCTGGGCGTCGCGGAAGGTCATGATCTTCATGTCTTCGCGCTTCAGGCGGCTGTTTTCTTCACGAACCTCACGCATCGTTACGATACGTCCGGGGCGGAAGCCTTCGCTGTCGCCAGATTCGGTAACGACCTTCTTATCGAAAATCCAGTCGTTCTGCTTAAAGAATTCGTAGCGCTCAATGGCTTCACCTTCAAGGAAGGTAGTGTCGCCCTGGTCCACGATCTGTACGCGGCGCATCATCTGGCGGACGATAGACTCGATGTGCTTGTTGTTGATCGTAATACCCTGTGAACGGTAGACTTCTTGTACACCGTTGACCAGGTAGGTCTGTACGGCAAAGGGGCCTTTGATGTCGAGGATATCCTTCGGCGCGATGGCACCATCAGAGAGTGGCATACCAGCGCGAACAAAATCTTGGTCCTGTACGAGAATGTGCTTGCTCAGGTTAATCAGGTACTTGCGCTTCTGACCGTCCTTTGCCTCCACAATCAGCTCACGGTTACCACGCTTGATCTTCTTGGAGAAGGTTACGATACCGTCGATCTCGGATACAACGGCTGGGTTAGACGGATTACGCGCTTCGAAAAGCTCGGTTACCCGCGGCAGACCACCCGTAATATCGGCAATTTTACCACCCTTACGCGGCAGCTTTACGATCTGCTGGCCAACTTTCACGTCGCTACCTTCAGTGATACTGATGTAGGCACCTACTGGAAGGTTGTAGCTGCGTAGTTCCTCACCATCTTTATTGATGATGGTAATGGTCGGAATACGCTTACGGTCACGAGTTTCAATGACTACCTTCTCTTCGAAGCCAGTCTGGTCATCACGCTCCGTACGGAAGGTTATACCTTCCTCAATATCGGAGAAACGCGCAACACCTTCGAATTCGGAAACGATCACGGCGTTGTAGGGGTCCCACTCTACGATGGGGTCACCCTTCTTTATCTGCTGGCCTTCGGTTACAAACAACGTACCACCATAGGGGATGTGCTGAGTAGTAAAGACCTTGCGGGTCTCGGGGTCAACGATACGGACCTCACCGGAACGGGAAAGCACGATGACTTTCTTATCACCCATGTTATCCTCAGCGTTTACGGTGCGGATGTCTTCGAAGACAATCTCACCGTTGAACTTAGAAGCGAGTTCGCTTTCCGCACGGGTTACCGAGGCCGTACCACCTACGTGGAACGTACGCAGCGTGAGCTGGGTACCCGGCTCACCGATAGACTGGGCAGCGATGATACCGACAGCATCACCAATTTCCGTCATACGGCCAGTGGCAAGGTTCTTACCGTAGCATTTGCGGCAAACACCACGCTCAACCTCACAAGTGAGTACGGAGCGGATGGTTACTTCTTCGATGCCTTCCTGCTCGATGTAACGAGCATTCTTATCGTCGATGTAGCCGTCTTCTACAACGATTACCTCGTCCGTTACCGGGTGAACGATGTCATCAAGGGCAAAGCGGCCGGCGATCCGGCTCTCTAGGCTTTCGATGACTTTATCGTTCTCTTTCAGTGCGGAAGTATCGATACCACGGAGAGTACCACAGTCTTCAATCATCACGACGACGTCCTGAGAAACGTCAACAAGTCGACGGGTTAAGTAACCTGCATCAGCCGTCTTAAGGGCCGTATCGGCAAGTCCCTTACGGGCACCGTGCGTGGAGATAAAGTATTCGAGTACGGATAGTCCGTCTACGAAGTTGGAGAGAATCGGGTTTTCGATTACGGCGGGGCCGGCATCGTTACTCTTCTTCGGCTTAGCCATCAGGCCACGAAGACCACAGAGCTGCTTAATCTGCTGCGTGGAACCACGGGCACCGGAGTGAAGCATCATGTACACAGAGTTGAAACCCTGCTTGTGCTCCGCCAGCTCCTGCATCAGCGTGGTTGTGATCTGGTTGTCAGCGTACGTCCACTTATCAATGATCTGGTTATAGCGCTCATTGTTCGTGATCAGACCCATATTGTAGTTGTCCATCACGTCGTCGACGTCGGCACGGGCCTGGACAAGTACAGTTTCCTTTACGGAAGGCGTGATCAGGTCACCGAGGTTAAAAGACAGACCACCTTTGAAGGCCCAGAGGAAACCCATATCCTTGATCTTGTCAAGGAAAATAGCCGTTACGGCGAAGCTGGTACGCTCGATGATGTCACCGATCACCTTCTTCAGGTTCTTCTTGGTCAGTAGTACGTTTTGGTACGGCACCATGACCGGTACGGCACTGTTAAAGATTACCCGGCCGGTAGTTGTTTCCGTCAGTTTGACCTTAAGCGAAGCATTCCCTTCTTCGTCGAAGACTTCAACGGGAACGCGAACGCTGATCTTAGCGTGAAGGTCAAGCTTGCCTTCGTTGTAGGCAATCATCACTTCCTCGGGGCTGTAGAAACGCTTACCCTCACCTGGTACGGGGCGCTCTTCAGTACCGGTCCGTTCTTTGGTGATGTAGTAAAGGCCCAGTACCATGTCCTGTGAAGGAAGGGTTACTGGTGTACCGTTCTGCGGGTTCAGCATGTTGTGGCTGGACAGCATCAATACCTGTGCTTCCAGGATAGCGGCCTGGCTCAGTGGCACGTGAACGGCCATCTGGTCACCATCAAAGTCGGCGTTGAAGGCCGAACATACGAGGGGGTGCAGCTGGATCGCCTTACCTTCAATAAGCTTCGGTTGGAAGCTCTGGATGGAAAGACGGTGAAGCGTTGGTGCCCGGTTCAGCATGACTGGGTGCCCCTTCAGGATGTTCTCCAGGATTTCCCAGATTACGGGCTCTTTGCGGTCTACCAATTTTTTGGCGGACTTCACGGTCTTCACGATACCGCGCTCGATGAGCTTACGGATCACGAAAGGCTTAAAGAGCTCGGCGGCCATTCCCTTAGGAATACCACATTCGTGCAGCTTCAGCGTCGGTCCTACGACGATAACGGAACGACCGGAGTAGTCGACACGCTTACCGAGAAGGTTTTGACGGAAACGTCCCTGCTTACCTTTGAGAATGTCGGAGAGAGACTTCAGTGCACGACCGCCCTCAGCCTTTACGGCGTTAGACTTACGGCTGTTGTCGAAAAGGCTGTCAACAGCTTCCTGGAGCATCCGCTTCTCGTTCCGAAGAATTACTTCCGGAGCTTTGATTTCCAACAGACGCTTGAGGCGGTTGTTACGGATGATTACCCGACGGTATAGGTCGTTAAGGTCAGAAGATGCGAAGCGGCCTCCGTCCAGTGGTACCAGCGGGCGCAGTTCCGGAGGAACTACGGGCAGATACTGGATGATGGTCCATTCCGGCTTATTTACGATGTGCTTCTGGGCGTCGCGGAAAGCTTCCACTACACGCAGGCGCTTAAGTGCCTCACTCTTACGCTGCTGGCTCGTTTCAGTGTTGGCCTGGTGGCGCAACTGATCAGAAAGCGTGTCGAGTTGAAGACCTTCGAGCAGGTCACGTACCGCTTCGGCGCCCATCTTGGCGACGAACTTGTCTGGATGACCGTCTTCCAGTTGCTGGTTCTCGGGAGGCAGGGTCTCGAGCAAGTCGAGATACTGCTCCTCCGTGATGAGGGCTTTGTGGAAGATCTCGTCGCTGTCCCGGATTCCCGGGTTGATCACGACGTAGCGCTCGTAATAGATAATACTTTCCAGGTTCTTGGAAGAGAACCCGAGCAGGTAAGCGATCTTGTTAGGCAGGCTCTTAAAGAACCAGATGTGGACAACGGGAACTACGAGACGAATGTGTCCCATACGCTCACGACGTACCTTCTTCTCGGTCACCTCGACGCCACAGCGGTCACAAACAATACCCTTATAGCGGATACGCTTGTACTTACCACAGTAACACTCATAGTCTTTGACCGGGCCAAAAATGCGCTCACAGAAAAGGCCATCACGTTCCGGCTTGTAAGAGCGGTAGTTGATGGTCTCAGGCTTCAACACTTCACCGTAGCTGCGCTCCAGGATCTCGTCCGGGGAGCTTAGGCTAATGGTGATGGCGTCAAAGTCCTGCTTCTGGATGCTGTTTGTCTTTTTGAATGCCATATTTCGTTTTATAAGGAGGCGTTTAGGGCGCGGCCGCAGGTGCAAAGTTTAGGAACTAGAAGCTGGAGGACTAATCCCTTAGCTTCTAACTCTTAATCTCTGCACCTGCGTTCGCGCCAAAAAAGCTGTCTTTAAATTAATCCGCTCTTCCGTTTGAAGAACGTGTGCCCCTTGCGGAACTCTAATTCCTAGTTTCTAACGACTAGTTCCTAAATTAGTCGAACTTAACGTCAAGCGCCAGGCCGCGAAGCTCGTGGACGAGTACGTTGAAGGACTCTGGAATGTTAGGTTCCGGAAGGTTGTCACCTTTGACGATGGCCTCGTAAGCCTTGGCACGTCCCTGGATGTCATCCGACTTAATGGTAAGCAACTCCTGAAGGATGTTTGCCGCACCGAAGGCCTCGAGGGCCCACACTTCCATCTCGCCGAAGCGCTGGCCACCAAACTGTGCCTTACCACCCAGCGGCTGCTGCGTAATGAGGGAGTAGGGACCGATAGAACGGGCGTGCATTTTATCATCAACCATGTGGCTGAGCTTGAGCATGTAGATCACACCTACCGTTGCGAGCTGGTGGAAACGATCGCCCGTTTCACCGTCGTAGAGATAAGTCTGGCCGAGGCTCGGAAGCTTCGCCTGCTGAATGTACTCTTCGATTTCAGCCTGGCTGGCACCATCGAAGATCGGCGTACCGAACTTCATGCCTAACTTCTCACCAGCCCAACCAAGAACTGTCTCGAAGATCTGGCCCAGGTTCATCCGCGAGGGTACACCAAGTGGGTTCAGGATAATATCGACGGGGGTACCGTCTTCAAGGAATGGCATGTCCTCATCGCGAACGATACGGGATACGATACCTTTGTTACCGTGACGACCAGCAAGTTTGTCACCTACCTTCAGCTTACGCTTCTTGGCGAGGTACACCTTTGCGAGTTTCAATACACCTGCGGGGAGTTCGTCACCCACGCTTATGTTGAAGCTTTCACGCTTGTAGCGCCCTACTTCCTCGTTCACCTTAATGCTGAAGTTGTGCAGCAGGCGGGCAATGAGGGCATTGAGGTCTTCGCTGGTAGTCCAGCCACTATAATCAACGCTTGTGTAGTCGAGGTCGCGAAGCAAAGACTGTGTGAACTTCTCGCCCTTCGGCACTACGGACTCACCGTAGATTGTGTTCACACCCTGGCTTGCGCGGCCACGGACCAGCTTGTCGAGTTTATCGACGAGCAGGGTCTTCAGCTTGTTGAGGTTGACCTTGTGCTCATCCTCAAGCTTCTGCAGCTTGACCTTCTCAGCGTCTTTCTGGGCTTGGTCCTTCTTCGTTTTGGAGAAAAGGTCCTTACCGATAACGACTCCTTTAAGAGATGGGCTTGCCTTCATGGAAGCGTCCTTCACGTCACCGGCTTTGTCACCGAAGATTGCGCGGAGGAGTTTTTCTTCCGGCGTCGGGTCAGATTCACCCTTCGGCGTGATCTTGCCGATCAGGATGTCACCTTCCTTTACCCAAGCACCGACGCGGATAATACCGTTCTCGTCGAGGTCCTTAGTAGCTTCTTCAGAAACGTTGGGGATATCATTGGTCAGTTCTTCCTCACCCAGCTTGGTGTCGCGCACGTCCATTTCGAAGTGCTCGATGTGCAGGGAGGTAAATACGTCTTCACGGACGACACGCTCGGAGAGTACGATGGCATCCTCGAAGTTGTAGCCTTTCCACGGCATGAAGGCAACCTTCATGTTCTGACCGAGGGCAAGTTCGCCCTTTTCAGTAGCGTAACCATCACACAGGATCTGGCCCTTACGTACCTTCTGGCCACGCTTAACGATTGGCTTCAGGTTTACACAAGTACCCTGGTTGGTACGCAGAAACTTGATGAGGGTGTAAGTAACGAGGTCGTCTTCGAAGGAAACCAGACGGTCTTCCTCGGAACGCTCGTAACGAACGATGATCTCGTTGGCGTCAACGTATTCGACGGTACCGTCACCTTCGGCGTTAACGAGCATACGGCTATCACGAGCGACCTTACCTTCAAGGCCGGTACCTACGATAGGACTAGCGGGACGAAGTAAAGGGACGGCCTGACGCTGCATGTTCGAGCCCATGAGGGCACGGTTGGCATCATCGTTTTCCAGGAACGGGATCATGGAGGCGGAAACCCCTACAATCTGGTTCGGGGCAACGTCCATGAACTCTAGGTCATCCGGAGAGAGAACGGGAAAGTCACCGTGGTCACGGGCCTTGATCTCTTCACTCATGAAGGCGCCTGTTTCGTCAATCGGCGAGTTGGCCTGGGCAATTTTCTTGAAGTCTTCTCCCTCTGCACTGAGGTAGATTGGCTCTCCATCCATTACCACCTTACTGTCCTTTACGGCGCGGTAGGGGGTTTCCAGAAAGCCCATCTTGTTCACTTTGGCGTGAACACAGAGGGTAGAAATCAGACCGATATTCGGTCCCTCCGGGGTTTCGATTGTACACAGGCGACCGTAGTGGCTGTAGTGAACGTCACGAACCTCGAAGCCAGCACGCTCACGACTCAGACCGCCAGGTCCGAGGGCGGAGATACGACGCTTGTGTGTGATCTCGGATAGTGGGTTTGTCTGATCCAGGAACTGGCTCAGCTGACTGGTACCAAAGAAAGAGTTGATTACGCTGGAGAGCGTCCGGGCGTTGATCAGATCAATTGGGGTAAAGACCTCATTGTCACGAACGTTCATACGCTCACGGATGGTACGGGCCATCCGAGCCAGACCTACACCAAACTGGGCGTAGAGCTGCTCACCTACAGTGCGGACACGGCGGTTGCTCAAGTGGTCGATATCGTCGATCTCGGCGCGCTGGTTCATCAGGGCAACCAGGTACTTCACGATGGCGATGATGTCTTCCTTAGTAAGTACCAGAATTTCGTCGTCGGTGCCGGCGTTTAGTTTACGGTTGATCTTGTAGCGTCCTACTTCGCCAAGGTTATAGCGCTTGTCGGAGAAGAACAGCTTATCGATAATACCGCGGGCGGTTTCTTCATCGGGTGGATCACTGCCACGAAGCTGACGATAGATGTACTGTACAGCTTCAATCTCGCTGGAGGACGGGTCCTTCTGTAGCGTATTGTAGATGATACTGTAATCCATACCAACATCCTCCTTTTGCAGAATGATGTTTTCAATGCCTTCGGCTTCGAGAATGAATTCGATGTTGTCCTCCGTAAGCACGGTGTCGCGCTCGAGAATGATCTCGTTACGTTCGAGAATTACGAGCTCACCCGTGTCTTCATCGACGAAGTCTTCCGTCCATGCTTTGAGTACGCGGGCTGCGAGTTTGCGGCCAATGGCTGCAGAGAGAGCTTCCCTGCTATTTCCTACCTCATCGGCTAGGCCGAAAAGATCGAGGATTGACTTGTCGCTGTCGAAGCCAATGGCGCGCAGCAAGGTCGTTACCGGGAATTTTTTCTTACGGTCAATGTAAGCGTACATCACCGTATTGATATCAGTGGCAAACTCCATCCATGCTCCCTTAAATGGGATGACGCGGGCGGAGTAAATCGCTGTACCGTTAGGGTGGAAGTTCTGACCAAAGAACACACCGGGTGAACGATGTAACTGGGATACAATGACACGCTCGGCTCCGTTGATAACAAAGGTTCCTTTGGGTGTCATGTAAGGGATGTTTCCGAGGAATACATCCTGTTCGATGGTCTGAAAGTCCACGTGTTCCTCATCGTTACAGCTCAAACGAAGCTTGGCCTTCAGCGGGACGCTGTAGGTCAGGCCACGCTGCATACACTCAGGAATGGTGTAACGAGGTGGATCAACGAAGTAATCGAGGAATTCGAGGTTAAAAATGCTCCGGGTATCGGAGATGGGGAAGTTTTCCTGGAAGACCCGGTATAAACCTTCCAAAGCCCGATTTTCGGGCGTTGTTTCCAGCTGGAAAAATTCCTGGAACGATTTAAGTTGGATTTCTAGTAGATCAGGTGAGTGATCAGTCAGCTTAATTTTACCGAAGCTTACCCGTTGTTCTTCAGCATTAAGGATCTGGCCGTTTGACGTCATTAGCAGTTTTCCTTTATATTTGGCCCAGTGTCCGGTCGTCCGCGGTGAACGGGCACTGAGGGGATTTTGAGAGATCCGGGTTCAAGTACCCGGGCGGGATGGTAGATCGCGAATATATTAGACAATTTTTGATCCCCAAAAGTTTTGCTTTTTCAGTAATTCTTTACACGCAAAAAGCCCAGCCAGACGTAAGCCGTCCGCTAAGCCCTGCAAAAAACGCTCTTCACGCTTTTTGTAGGTATCAACCACCGGTAAACTGGTAGCTATGGAAGAAGAAGCAAGGGGGCAACACCAGGGCATTACCCCCTGCTTGATCTTTTGGTGAACTTAAACTGAATTACTTCAGCTCAACCGTAGCACCTGCCTCTTCGAGAGCGGCTTTGATGCTTTCGGCCTCGTCCTTCGGCACACCGGCCTTAAGTACGGTAGGAGCTCCGTCAACTAGTTCTTTAGCCTCTTTGAGGCCAAGTCCAAGAAGGGTCTTAACTTCCTTCACCACCTTCAGCTTACTGCCACCGGCAGATTGCAGTTCGATGTCGAAGTCAGTCTTGACAGCAGCAGCTTCTTCGCCACCTCCACCTCCGCCACCAACAACGGCAACGGCAGCAGCA
>Ga0306864_1001271_pt1 | contig 10464 bp, 10 predicted proteins | sample AntRauTorckE5430_FD_190448 | JGI IMG/M metagenome (GOLD analysis project Ga0306864, IMG submission 190448) | Saline lake microbial communities from Rauer Islands, Antarctica - Metagenome Torckler E5 #430 (v2) (version 2) | ecosystem: Environmental > Aquatic > Non-marine Saline and Alkaline >...
GCATTGATATGTGAAAACCGTATCGTATGTAACTTTGTAGTCGCTGTCCAAGAATCCTACGAAAGCCTCTATCCATTGTTCGTTTGCAAATACCATACTTCGCATGCAATGAATTGGAAGCTTGCCATCGTCATTGCGTTGGAGTAACGGATGAATCAAACATTGACTTCCCCAAGCATCGTTGCATTTTTTCAATACTGAAGAAACAGCAAGGAATGCAATGGATGTATTCGTTGCCATCTTATGAAGTGGTGTGCTGCCCCATTTATTCTGTTGTAGCATTAGTTCATTCCAGTAGAAAGAAGTCTTTCTTTTCTCGTCAACCCTTGCACTCATTTCAATAATCAATTCAACATATCGGATATGCAAGTGCTGTCTGTAAAATAAATTGTGCAACGGAGTGCCGCCATAGTGGTCTGAAAATGTGAGTACGCTATCGCCATGCTCTTGCATTCCCCCCAATTGGACAGTTGATCCACCCAAGTCTATTGATCGTTCGATCAGCATTCGTGCAACAGCGATCTCATCATTATCTTCACCAATGACATAAGGGCTTGAGAAATGAGAATGCAGGAGCGTCTTCTTGACACTACCTATTGTAGCATAAGCAAAGTCTCCAGCATCAGAATTTTGCAGGCATTCTAGGATTTCTTTCCATGTTAGATCAGGTTTCAAAGTGCCCCCATTAGAAATGATTTTGACATAGAATCCAAACACATCTTCAAGACTTATCATCATTCCTTTTCTTTCCAGTTTGTTGGATCAGTTTATCGCATGCGGCGTGAGATGATTCGCGAGCGTGCGCGTGGTGGTGTTTGAATTGTGAATTTTGCTGGAGAGCCATTAATTGATTTTGTGGTTTGCCATTCCTTGCTGGGGGGGGGGTGAGAACCCAAACAGATCTTTGGTCGCTTGGTTGACCTAAAACAGCCTAAAACCTAAAACAAACATCTAAACTGATTTAAATAAGAACATCAAAAACACACATCTAAAGTTTAGCACAAAACCTTTGGTACCTACTTCAACTCACAGCCAAAATTTCTTGTCTGCAGATAGCGCAAGCAACAGCATCTAATAAAATATCCCTCGCGATACCATGGTGGAAGATCTAATGGACGATCTTACCCCTTTTGCCGTTGGAATTGTTGCAACCGCATTGATCATTTTGACTCCATCTCGACAAAGCACAAAGAACCAAAGGCAACCGCGTAGAATACCACATTGGGTTCTTCGCCGTATCCGCGATCATCCTTCTATTACTTCCTGAATACTTCCAAAATATGGTCTTCAGTCCTGCTGGAGTTTCGTTTTAGGGACACTTATTCCCATCTATGAAAGTATCAAAGCTGCCGTATCCATTGATCGTGACGATGATGTCGCCTGGTTGCAGTTCTGGTTTACTTCTGGTTCATTTACATATGTGACTGAGTGGATGGATGTCGTCGCAGAGCATTATCCATCCATTGCAGAACATTGGTACGAATTTGAATCATTTACTTTGTTATGGCTATTGCTCCCATTCACAGATGGCTCGACGTTGATGTTTGATAAATCACAGTACCATTATTGGGAGGATTTGCTGAAAGCGTCAAGAATAAGATGGAAGGAAGAATGCCCATCATCGTGACCTTGATCAATTCTTCTTACCGTTGGATCATGTGATTTACTTTTATGACCTGGCATGACGAGGCTAAGAGATTTATTGTGATTGCTCTGTAGGAACGGTCTATCCTATTGCGGCATCTACAGTGGCGTGTATGACAAGGGGAGACCGAAATAATGATTTATTCTGGTTGACTTATTGGACATGTTTCAGTATCTTGTTTATCATGATGGACTACCTGGAAAATTTCGTTGGAAAGATGATTCGTGGATTCTACAGCATCTGCCTTTGTGCGACAGTGTATTTATTTTTGCCAATGGTAAGTTGAACCTACAGTATAGTATGGCTTATTTTTGTTTTGTTTTGTTTCACTCCAGTGTATTTCTGGGAAATGCATTGCTGACCTACCTGAACTTGTTTTCACGAATCGATAATATAGTTTCATGGAGCTGATTCTGTCTTCAGAAAGATCTTGGTGCCGCTAAGTGGTCAATACGAGGCGATGCTTCTAAGAGATATCTACATGGTCAGAGAAGAGATGATGATGAAGATACCAAAGAAATCTAGAGATGAGGCATTGGAAAGGGCTGCTGCTATTTTCGACAAGAAGACGGCATAGTGACGCAATAGAAAAGTTGTACTCGCAACGTCAGAAGCTTTATCTTAATCTCTACGGCGATTTGGGGTCTACTCTTTTTAGAAATTTGTTCTGTGAGATTTGAAGATGATGTCACCGTACTCCATACTGTTATTAGTAAAATCCGAGTTCAGTATATTACACGCACACGGAACGCTCATGTATAAATTGATTACATTCACTTCCAAATATCTGCGAGCAGTCAGAGCATGATGACTGAGAAGTTAGAGATGATTGATGTATCAATAAGAATCTTTTGTCAATACTTTAGTGATCTATATTCTACATAACAGCTTGTACAGGAGGAGTAATTAGACAACCTCATCCTAGATGTGCATTTCTTTAAATTTGCTTGTTTTACTTAATTTTTGCGAACCCTAAATCCTATTTCCACTGACGTCATAGCTTCGTCACGATTGCAACGGATCAAAAACCAGGAGTTTCTTTCTTCTTCGTTCTTCTTGTGCAGATCAGTGCAGATGCCATAAATCGCATAATACAATAGTCAACAACAGTGCCACACAAGCAAGCTATTGATAATCAGAATAAAAATACATAATGCCAGGTGATATACTTGTCGAAGCTACGATGCGTAAAAATGTAAAGTTCTCTGATGAAATGTCAGATGATATTTCAAAATCCAAAATGGAATCAGTGAATACTGAAGAAACTGAACGCAAATGGTCAAAGGATGCCAACATCTTTGAATATGGATCAGCTGCTAATCCACAAATGAAACCAATTCCTGTCTTAGTACACCCAGCTGAGCTGCATGAGAGTGGGAAAACCCGTGTGATACCTTTTGATATCAGTGATACCCTTGAAATTGAAGAGACAGCTTGTACTTCGCCCAATCTCATGGCTTCCTTCTTGAGAATCAATATTGGAGATGGCATTGTTACCCAAGTTCCAAATGCAACATCTCAAGCTTTTTATGTCATCCGTGGATCGGGGAGGACTCGCATTAAGAATGAGTTCGAGGAGGATGAGACAATCTCGTGGAAAACTGGAGATTTGTTCTGCGTTCCTGTAACTAGAACAGAAATGATTCATTCTTGTACCGGCGCTGAGTCACACGGAGGTGCAGCACTCTACTGGGTCCATGATGAACCTCTCATGAACTATTTGGGCGCCACGCCCAATGTACGGAAGTTTGAACCCACACTCTACAAGAAGGAAGACATGATCAAGAAGGTCGAAGAAATAAAGGTACGTAAAGAAATAAATACAATATCATTTAGTAATCATACTGTATAAAATTCAAACCATCGCTGTAAATCAAGCTTCTCAAACTGCTTGCTAACACAAATCTAAAATCGTCATTACAGCATGAGACCGGTGATTGTCACAAGAAAAATCGTCTCGGTGTTCTGTTAGGAAATGTCAAGTGCGCTCAGACTAAAACTCTTACTCATGTATTGTGGAGTTTGCTGAATTCTGTTCCTGCACACACTGTTCAGCGTCCTCATAGGCACAATTCTGTAGCTCTTGACCTGTGTGTTACTGCAAAGCCGGGTGTGTACACACTGATGGGAAAAGAAATAGACAGCGAAGGATTTATTGTTGATCCTATTCGTTGTGAATGGGTTCCTGGGAGCGCTTTTATTACTCCACCAGGTTGGTGGCATTCACATCATAATCTTAGTGATGATGTGGCTTGGGTTCTACCGGTGCAGGATGCTGGTCTCTACACTCATCAAAGAACCTTGGACATTCGTTTCGTCGATGATGAATTGAAATTGCACAAAGCTGGCCGAATCCGTGGGTCTGCGTTTTCCATCACGAACAAGGACTATACTGAGATGGTGACCATTGGAGCCACAGTACTTGCTTCTAATGGGGCATCGACAAAGAACGTTGGTTTGAAACGAGTTTTGTCAGCAGAATGCCCCTTGACTTCAAAGAGATTGCAATGTACTCAAATTGGTGCGGTTCCGGAAGAGACATTAAACTCAGGGCTTTAATTTGGAAATTTGGTCTTTTCTTTTTTCATAAGGCTCTAGATAACTATCCGTATGCGCTTGGTGGTTTTTCAAGAACGGCATGATCTGGCATGATGATGATTTTGTTGTACGATACTACTACCATACCATCGTGCTAGCGTGATAAGAGGTGATAAGCTACAATCTACAAGCAGCTATCAATACCAAGTAGTTTGCATAATCATTTATTACATTTAAGGTGTAAATACTGCACTATACTGACAGCATATCTTTCACATCATTCAGAACCATCTGCATGAAATTAGAATTTGCAGTAGCTATAAAACTTTCATTTTTCTTGAAAAACGTTTCTTCGAAATCTTTCAATTCATCAAACTCAAGAAGAATCGCGAAGAGAAGCAACGAGGCCAGATTTTCTTCTTTCATTACTCCAAGAACTCATCAGATTCAGAAAGCTGTCCCAATTGCAATGACTCCTCCCAACGATTCCTCTGATTTGATCATGAAAGGACTCATTTCTCAAAAAGCAGCTATGAAAATTACGACAATTGAAAGTATCATTGGGACGGACGCAGGGGGCAGAGGAATGAAAGCACTCATAGTTCCCAACGATCTTCATAGAGCAGCCATCACTCTTACCAGTCTTCCAGCAAACTCGTCCATTGTTATCTTATCTGGATTTCCTTGTTGCGTTAATCATTCTCCTCCAACTGAAACAGATGGGCCGCCAGGTGCAATCTCTATAGCTAGGACTGCATTATCGCTCGGCCACTCAGTAATTCTCGTTACCGATGAATGCAATGAACTTGTTTTCCGTGCTGCTGCCGAATGCCTTCAAGAGATTAAATTTGAAATATTTCCTGCTGAAAAGAGCATGACCAAAGAAGATGAAGAAAGAATGAAAAACCTTGTTGAGAAGAATTGTGATCTTTTAGTATCGTGTGAGAGAGCGGGGCCAGCTAAGGATGGGATATGTTACACTATGAGGGGAATCGACATGAATGCGAAAGGTCTTATTGCGCCTATCCATAAAATTGTCGATATGGCACGCGAATTGCGGCCAGAAGTCAAGTATATCGCGATTGGAGATGGAGGAAATGAAATGGGCATGGGTAAAGTCATTGATAAAATCAGAGAGAGTGACAAGATAAAAGATGGGGACAAGATTGGTGCTGTTACTGTTTGTGACTTCTTGATTGCAGCTAGTGTAAGTAATTGGGGTGGATATGCCCTATCCGGCGCATGTGCTGTCTTGAAGAATGATGAGAATATAGGAGATAACGTGGATTGGGTGCAGAAACTCGTACCATCAGAGGAAGGAGAAGTGGCATTATTGGAACGTTGTGTAAAAGTAGGATGCAGGGATGGTGTCAGTGGTAAAATGGAAGCAACAATTGACGGAATGCCTCTTGAGACGAGTATGAATTGCCTCAGAAATATAAGAGATGCAGGAAAGTGAAGAAATTATAAATTTCGCTCATTTCTAAAAATGTATTTCTTATTGTGTTGTTGGTTAAATTGGAAGAGAGAAGTAAAAATGTCAAGTCCATCAATGTTGAGATGACTATAAGATGATCTTGATGTGTGAGGGCTAGAGGTGGACGTAGATCAGCTTTGCTCCGCATCAAGAAGATGGAGATATTTCGAAATAAAAAATGGAATTCCTCCACTTCTGTTGCAGCTAAACGGTAACAGGGGATAGCTAACAACTCAGTGAAGAAATCACTGCCCTCCTCAGAAGAAAAGCCAAAGATTAAGAATGACGATATACTTAATTAAGCAACCCTCGCAGCATTGTGGATTCGCATATGCAAGATCAAGTCAAGGAGGATACGAGAACATTTATGGATACTAGTGAGCATGACTCTTACGAAGTAAACAGATGTTGGAGATTTCTTCCAATTACAAAGTAAGGAAGAGCAAGACCACGAAGTAAATGCACACAAAATTATCATTATTATCCTATCAAGGGCCGAACTGCATTACTCGTACGAAGCTTGAGTACGAGAGAAATAAGCTTTCAACAAAGACTGCCTTCCTTCACCTCTTATACTTCCAGATATCCTTGCGTGATTCGCAATGCAATCTATGCATCTCCAATCCTGTAACGGTCACTTTGACGGCAATATCACTAGCGAAAATCACTCCTTTTGCCGCGTTGAATATACCCCAACTGAGAGCTTCAGATGTCACCTTCGCGATATCTTCGAGCGGGTCATGGCTGACAATCAGGCCCTGCGCATGATCGTGCACTTGATGAAAACTTACCCCATTTGCAGGAAGCGACATCGCCATACCATTAATATTCATCATCATTACATCTCCTGTCCTCGAAGGATGACTTGAATAATTGCGTCCACTATTGGTTGATCTTCGAACTGACAAACCAGAGCTTCTATTGCTATTCATATCTGAACTCTTTTTCATAGTTTTTTGTGCGCTTTTTACAGCCATGCCTCCTAAATCAATGACACCCTTGGCGAGTCCTGTGACTCCCCATCCTACAACATCGAGAGTCATGCGTCCTACGGCAGCGGCTGGATCGTTGAGTGCAGAATGACGGTCATATTTGATTCTGAGTTTTTTGTCTGTTAGAATCTCGTAGGCTAGTTTGACCCTTTCCCATTCATCACGCACATCATCTAGGCTGTTGCTGTAATTGTAGAAAAGGTGCATCAGTTATGGATGAGTGATAATCGAAAAGGATCCAACAAAAAGATGCGAGTAGTAGTTTTCATATTTTCTCGTGGTGTCAAGGGCAAGGACTGTGAACCTGTCAAGCTTATTGCAGTTGTAGTTGCAGTTGCAGGACATGGTGCATTGGCGCAGTGTACTCATTAAACAACAACACATAAACGTACCATTTTCCAGGAAGCACATTTCTAAACCTAACACCATCAGGGTGATACTTTTTGGAGAGTGTGCGGTAACTATGCCTAATTTCCTTTCTGTCAGCATTTCTCCGTACATGAAGAATTTTGTATGGATTGATAATCTCGCCATCTGCAGTCCTAAAGTAATCCATGAGATAATTGGATTCCTGCTTTGGTGAAAAAGCATTGAGCGAGGTAGGAACCGATGCATACGATGAAGTTTGCGAAGATTGGAATGGTGGTCTCGCGATAGGGGAAGGTGAACGCTTAAAAGGCTGCAGAAGTGCTGGTTGCTGTAGCTGTGCATGGCTAACAGAAACTGGACAGAAAGATGCTGCAGCCTTTGAACTGATGAGAACAACAGCTATGGTGGAAGATCCTAGTTTCATTATACAAGATATTAGCTTGCAATGGGCAGTAGAGAGATAAAGTATGGAGGTTGGGGGTTCCTTGAGCTGGGGTTCCTTTGTTGTGAAGACTGAAGATGCCTGCTTCTCTCTTCTCTCTGCTTCTGCTTCATTAATTTAGTTTCACACATTCATTCATGATCAATGATGGCGGGCAATTTATTTGTTGACCACACATTAACATAAATAAGGCTCTTATGACCTTGTGAGCGACTTTATTAGAATACCCCTTTGCACGTTGGAAATAGATGATGTGCCATATTTTTTCAAGCGGTTGGGAGAAGGAAGGAGGAAGGAGAGGGGGGATAAACTTGTATGATATAGGCCTATTCCCCCTTTGTGTTGCAAGAGCCAGCCAAAAGCCAAAAGATCTTGAGATCTTTTGCCGGTGGTGGTGACATCAATATCTTCTTCTATTTACATGATGAGAGACGAGAAAACAATATCGAAAAGAATACAGATCTATACGTTATCCTCTTCAGGTAAGCAATGACTACGATGTCTGAACATTTGACAATTATCATGACTTGAACAACAACAACAAGGGGATCTTGAAAGGAAAGGTTGATAGGATCGATGAAAGCAAAGAGATCTCAAATTCTGACATAACCCACGATTTGTTCTATCAGTGCAAAAGAATTCTCTTTCAAAATTGGAAATACGTGATATAAAGTAAGCAGTTACCAAGCTTGCTGAGAAGACCAATTAATTATCTATTGTGTAATCATGAGGATGTCTTGAAGTTAATCAAAAGAATTAGGAGAGAAAAAACGTCCAAATTTATGCTGAGATTCGTTGATGAGAACCTATAGCTTTCTGTAATCTACAATGCGTCGATGAGAACATCGTAAAATCCATCCTAAGCTGCATTCACCCAACTCACCTTCCAGTTAATTCTTTTTATTCAGCTCTTATACTGCCAACGAAAGAAGCTCCTTCGGATTGGATGTTAATATTGAAAATTCTATATTTCGGTCAATCATTAATATCATTTCATCATCACCATCAACGATAGGCCTCCAAAGATTTGTGATTGTGACTAGCCATCATGTCATCAGAAGATAGTCGCCCAACTCATGGCTTCAACGTATCTCAATCTCCACCTATTGCCTCGCCTGCAGAGGATTCATCATCTGATTCTCGGCAGGCACTAATCTCCAACCCTGCAACGAATGTCTCAAGCCCAGCAGCAACGTCTGGCTCCAAACCGAAACTAAAAGTTGTGGAGATTGGACAGGAGCACACTGGTCGCTGGACTAGAGAAGAACACGAATCTTTCCTTCTAGCGCTTCAGAACCATGGAAAAGAATGGAAAAAAGTTGCTGCCAAAGTGAAAACTCGTACAGTTGTTCAAACACGGACCCACGCACAAAAATATTTTCAAAAGTTACAAAAGGGTCTCGTTTCGAATGAAATTGATGGATTAGAAATAGGAACTGCAGATGAGGCGAAGAAGATATTGCCAATTGCTAGCGCTAGGAGGGGGCAGGAGCCTGTATCAGGAGAGTTTGTTAAGAAGGTGAGGAAGAAGCAAGATCGGAGTTTATTAGCGACAGCAATGTCAGCTCAAAAGAGACACGCGGCTGCTGCAACGCAAGCTGCTGCTCAGCTAATGACACAAATAAGTCAAATAAACACAACGAATGAGGATCAGTCGATGCTTAATGCTGCTGCAATTGCGGGTGTTGATCAGCAAATGTATTCCGCACAGACGGGATTTTCCCAAGGGGCTCCTCCGGCTTCTACAGGTATGTTTTCAGCGGGGACGAGTTTTGCAGCACCCACTGGGCTGCCATCATCTCAAATGAAAATCATCGCCCCTCAGCCAGAGCATACGATGAAGAAAAACAAGTTTCCTGAACCATCCCCTGCTGCTTGTGGGAAGCGAAAAGTGGCTGAATTAGCAGTTGCACAGATGTTGGCAGGTGTCGCTGCTAGTGGGAAATTGTTATCTCCATCTCTTCCTAGAAAGATTGCTAGAGCTTCTACTCCATCACCTGATGTGAATGGTCATGATCATGTTGCAAGCGTGGGGTCTGCACGAGCTAGTGGGAGCTTACAGATTATCAACCCAGAGACTTTGAAATCGAGTGAATCGACCAAAAAGAGAAACCTTGGACAAGAACCTGTAACACCTTGGGATGGTCAACTCGAGGCGCTCAATAGGTAAGTCACCGTCTTTGTTATTGCGGAACTATCTGTGTTGATTTTGCATTCTGTACTCACTGATAGCATTCTGACAGTGAGGTAAAGAATAAGGTAGAGGAGCCATCAGATTTAGACAGCGGTGCGCTTGATGAATGCGACGAGAGGGAAGCTTTGCTTCAAATTTGTAAAGGAGCCGAACAAAGTACTTTGCACGCAATAGTGTGCACGGGATCATTAGAAGAAGTTGAGAGACAACTCGAAATAATGCAGGCCGACTCTGGAGACGGTCCCGAATGGGAGGAAAGTTTAAGGAGTTCATTGCAATCATTCGATCAGCTTGGATTTAATCCCTTACATGTAGCTGCTGTACTACCTGGGGGTGAAGGGGGCGATGCTTACAACATGTCTCGTCTGCTTATTTCCGTTGGTGCTGTTGTCACATCGATAGACTCGTTTGGGAATACTCCTCTTCATTGGGCAGCACGAGTTGGAAATGTGCGTGTTATGGAATTATTAGTTCTTGAGAACTGTCCACTAGGTAAGCACCACTTTCTTGAATTATGGATTTTTACATCAAGGAATGATTCTTACCTTAGTTTTTTTGAAATTTGATTTAGATGTGAGAAATGAAATGGGCGAAATGGCGCTACATTGGGCTATGCGGTCAGGTCAAAGAGGATTGTTGGCTACACAGTTTTTGCTGGAAAATGGAGCTAATAGTTCATTATTTAGCAAATCCTTTCAGCGTCCCTTGGATGTCGCAGGAAACGGATTTGACGAGCTGTGCGAAGGAACCTTCCCTATAGCTCGGAGTGGCGTCAGTTTAGAGACCGACAAAGTGTCTGCTAAGGAA
>Ga0306864_1001272_pt1 | contig 10456 bp, 7 predicted proteins | sample AntRauTorckE5430_FD_190448 | JGI IMG/M metagenome (GOLD analysis project Ga0306864, IMG submission 190448) | Saline lake microbial communities from Rauer Islands, Antarctica - Metagenome Torckler E5 #430 (v2) (version 2) | ecosystem: Environmental > Aquatic > Non-marine Saline and Alkaline >...
CTATCATTAAGATTGAACTCTACATTCTCGGTGAGATTCAAGTCAATCTCATCCACAATGGTCCTGATAAAGTTTTCCAGACCTATTTGATCCACTTGACATGCTCCTATCTCAATCTTATCTTTTGATGATACAAGACGCTGACTTTGATCAGGAAAGGTAGTGCGCTTTTGTTGTTGAGGAGGCATGTTGGAATTTGACCTATTGCAGATTTGCACAATTGTACTTTATACTTGCGATTGCAGAAAATTTGTCCCCAGGAGGATTTCAAACAAGCGATAGTAGTTCAAAGTTCAAAAGTTTGAGAAGGTGAGAGGTGAGAAAGATCCAATCAACGTGGTATAATTTCTTCAACCATGACCACTAAAATAAAAACGTAAAACGTCAACCCCACCACCCACGTTGTGGTAATAGGCTATTTATAGCTCGTCTTGCCATAAGACAAACACGAGAGAAAATTAGTAGAACTAGACTCCCGGATCGTGAATAATGAGAACAGCGAGAATCAGAGAGAATACTTATGTAGGTTCTCAGTTATCAGTTTCGTTTGGGATGACCTACCTATACTTCTTATACACAACATTAAAGAGTAGCAGTTCCAATAACAATAGTGCACGCAGAGTAAGAGAAATCGAGATTGATAATGGTCCGACAGAGCTTTGATGCAGCCTTTCAATCATCCATTGAATTAGAAGACTGGGAAACTGTCAGAAAGAGGTTAAAGAATGATATAGAAAGAAAGAATCGAACCCTTAACATATACAAGGGGGAGATGAGCGCCCTTCATATTGCTTGCCAGCGTAATCCACCCACAGATGTAATCAAACTCTTGCTAGAAATAGACCCTGATGCGACGATGCGACGATCACAACCGTATGGCGAGTTACCATTGCATTTTGCAACTGGATACAATACTGCGTCTGTTGATGTTATCAAACAGGTTGTTGACGCCAGGCCTTCCAGTGTTTCAGTTCAAACGATGCTAGGAGTTTCAGCATTACATCAAGCTTGCATATTTCATGCACCTTACGAAGTTATTAAAGTGTTGGTAGAAGCATCACCGGCAGCTCTGTATATAGAAGACGCCAATGGAAGGACACCGTGGGATATTGCTAAGGTCACATATTTCCTCTTCAACCCGAAATACTGGAAATTACTACACCTTCTTGCAATTGGAAGATCAAAGAAAGTGAAGTGGGACAAATTTAGGTTTCCATCAGGGCGTCAGTGAACGTTTGTATTGGATTTTGAATATTTGAGTATCAGTAGCTTCATGTTATAAGTTTAACTTCGAGCGAAGAGGAAGAGACGAACATTATCATCAGGAGGTCGTCAATAGGTGATGTATGCATAATTTTATTTCATAATAAATAAATTTTCATTAACCACTGTCTCTTTTCGCAGTGCTGTTTTAGAGGTAATAAAAGGTAGCCACAGTGGCTGTATTATTTTTAGATGTTACTCATGCTGTAAGCTCAAATTATTTAAGGAGTATATGATTTATTACATCTCTTCATCGTCTGGTGCGCAATCAATGATAGGAGGAAAGTCGTCGTCGCTGGCGTCACTGTCGTTGCCTTCCGCAGACGGTAGAGAGTGTTCATCATAATTTTCATCCTCTTCAATGTTCATATTTACATTTGATGGTTCCTCACTCATGCTAACATCAGCATCTTCCTCTTTTATCTCGGGCAGATCCTCGTTCTGACATTGATTTTCTTCTATTGTAGATACTGCATCTTTCTCCAACGTAGATATCGGCCCTCTTGAATCGTCTCTGACGGAAACTTCAGGAACTTGAGCATTAGCATCTCCTTTGTACGCCGCCTGGCCTTTCTCAGATTCCATCACTTCTTTCTTCTTCTTTTCGACTTCCTTCTTTTTCTTCTTCTTTTCTTGAGTATCTCTCTCGATGATTTTGGACTTATGTATGTCCTCTCTGGCAGTTTCCATTCCACTCTCAAGGGATTCTCTAGAGAAAAATTGTCTATGTACTGCACTAGTGCTAGATTCACTTTCGTTCAGCCTGGTAACAATTACCAGGGGTGGGGCACGAGGGGTGACTGCCATGTTACAAATTCCTATTGCAGAATATGCTATAGTAGAGACATTGCTATCATGATCAAACCTCAAAATAAAGGATGCTTGACGTAAAACTTGAACAAGACCACTCGCAGCTCCATCTGGCCAGGGTGTGACAATGCTGCTTATACCTAGCTTCAGAATGGAAGCTTTGACCACCGAAAAGTTGCAAAACCTTCCTTGAGCGCCATCAATACCAAGTTTTGCGATTACAGTGGAGGAAATAGACTCAATGAGTTCACGGTTTTGCATTGTCATAAAACCTCCAAATACTGATAGTGCTGCACTAAGAGCGTCGCAACAGGTGCATACTAATGATGCTTTTTGACCTTCTGATCCCCAGTGCTCGTCCCCAAATTTCTCGTCTTTTTCATTCGTATTTGATACTTGCTCCAGAATGTTACCAGCAATGAAGGCCAATGATTTAGCAACAGCATCATTATGTGTAACAACTACATTTGATCCAAGCCTTTGAACGACTAAAGTGAATGACTTGATTGATTTCGTTCGCAGCAAAACAGATGTATGAAACCACTTTTTCTTACTGTTTCTATCTGCGCTTGACGAGGGGTCTATAACTCTCTTCAGAGCGAGAGTTGAACTGCTTTGCATATTATTCAATGCTAGATCCATGAGCCGTTTTCCGTAGGGTAATGTTGATGTTGTCAACGTAGAGCAAAGTTTCTCAAACAGAGTGTATCCAAAATACTTCACTGAGTTTCCAACCATGAGTGCCGATGACGCACTAAGCAAACCTCCTTCTACTGATACATCCCGAAGTTTGGATTTTGTAGCCAGATATCTTGTTTCGGCAAAGGATGCGAACAACAGCATTTGCTCTGATACTTCTAACAATGATGTGATTGGTAGAACTACTCCGTTGCCCATGTTGCTGACATGATATCCATCCATCTCCAATAGTTTCGTAAGGACAGCGACATTCCCTTTAGTTCTTGACAAGAAGACGACTAACCTATCCGCTTGTGAAGTCACATTCGATTTGACATGTTCAATCCATTCAATGCCGTCAACCCGTTGTGAACTTCCCTTTTTGGACTTTTTCACAAGTGGAAAAAATGCACGAATGGCATTGGTGAGTTGAAGAGTCCTTTCTAATACTGCACCCGACCAAAGCTGAACTGGCGCAATTCCGTTGGAATTTCCCACAAGAGGTATAGCTGCGATCAAACTTGCTGCAGCATTAACCATGCCTGACACTTCAATCGATCCACCATCATCTTGAAATAGCACTTCCGATGCAATACTTTGAATTGATGCAATTACTGTGGCATTGCGACTCAATTTTATGTTCGAAATAACGATCACACTCTTCGCACAGTTGCAGCACGCAATTACTGCATCTTCCCCTTCATCTTTGTCCATCATATCTTTGATAACCTTGCTCAATCCACTAGTGAGCTGCGAAGCAATGGATCCAATCATATCATGCTCTGGCATTGACTTCTCTGTGTTCCGATGAATACAGTACTGGCAAATGGCATCTAATGCGATTGCACTCGATGCAACAATAGATGCACTATACATTAATCCTCTTTCGTTGCATGGAATCAAGATTCTACATAGGTTGGAAAGTGCATAGGCTTCCTCTGATGAATTATTCCCATCCAGATTAAGCATTGATGCAATTTTTCCAGTAGAACCACTCCCACCTCCCCTCTTTCTTTTCTTGGAAGCGGCAGGAGCGGATGAAGTATGGTTCATCCTTGATACCTCGTTACTGAAGAGTCCTCTATTTTGGTATGTAGCTGTCATCTGAGATAGAGTGTCTAGAATGGTATTTTCAATCTTTGAGGCATCCTGCCCATCTTTGATTGCGCGTTCAAATGATTTGAATAAGTTAAGGAGCTGCTTTCCACAATCTTCTTTCTGTAAACCGTTTGGGGTCGGAGGAGCAAGAGAACTATAGTGTAAATCCATCATCGAACAGTTTAGGTTGAGACTTCAGTAACTGGCGATGGAGACAAAGAGATGGTATTTGTGTGTTGGGATGATTGATGATGATGATGGACATAAATCAGAGGCAGGAAAAATGAATGGTAGAGATTTTCCATGTTCATGTCTCAATCCGACAATGATTACTCGAAAGAAAGTAACAATTATTTTATTGTCGAGTCATCAGAGGGCGCGAAGAATGCAGCGAAATGGAACGACAGATGCGACATCTACTTCTAAAGCCTCCCTTGTCCCTTGTTGGTGCCGTTAAACAATATAAAGGAGCATTTGTACATTCGATCGAGTACACTCCTCCAGCTCTATTAGTTACAGCAACAAGCAGTGTGGTTGATTTTTGACAGATTTATTGAGTTGGGATTTCAGAGGGAGATTAAAGATGTCAACGGTAGCCGATCAAGCTCTCAATAGCCAACCTACTGGCTTATTTGATTCGCTATTACCATGGAGTACAGCACTTATATGGCCATTGATGTCTGTCCTTCCAATTCTTCTCACTGCTGAAGATTTGCCTACCCATTATAGCAAAATTTTCCCTGCTGAATGGTATGACTATGATCAGGAAGCGGAGAGACCAAAGCCTCTCGGCCTGACTCTCGGAATTCTAGCCGTGGCCGTTGGACACTTATTCCTCATTCCCATCTTTTATGCCTACCGGAACGGATATCTGAGCGGTGGAAAACGCCCCTCTTCTATTCAATCTGCAGGCGCACGTGACTATCATTTTGGAGAAGGATTACAAACCCATTTATCTCAACCTGAAGGCTTTGTTCTCCTTGGTCTTTACTTGTCGCTAACATGGATGTTCAACCTCATGCCGCAATCATATTATTCATTCTCGGGATCTATTCAATGGCCACGGGTATTCCTTTGTCTCGTTTACCAGGATGGATTGCAGTATGTTATGCACAGATTGGAACATAAAGTGAGCCCAGAATTCTACAAAAAATCACACAAACCGCACCACAGATTTACCAACCCACGTTTGTTCGATGCATTCAACGGAAGCGTTGCTGATACAGTTCTCATGATTCTTATCCCACTGTACGCAACCGCAAATTTGGTTCGTGACTGTAATGTATGGACCTATATGGTATTCGGAAGCATGTACGCCAACTGGTTGGTGCTCATTCATTCTGAGTATGTATTTCCTTGGGATGGTATCTTTCGTAAATTTGGGCTTGGAACACCTGGAGATCATCATGTTCATCACAAAGTATTCAAATACAACTATGGTCACTTGTTCTTATGGTTTGATCAAATTGGAGGTACTTACAGGGATCCTCAGAATTATGCACCCAAGCTGTTCAACCAAGGGGTTTGATTTGATTACTCTTTTTCTTGATGATGATTCAACAAGAATTTATGTTATGATGCATGTTTGCCATTTAAAAGTTATAGATAGATATCTTTGTTTATGCATTGAAGTTTATTTATACATAGCATTTAACTTCTTTAGCTAGCCTGCTTCCCAGTTAACACCAGGTTCGTCATCATCACAATCATCAGAAACAACTGCCTTTAAAGGATTTTCTCCATCTGCTAGAGCCTTCAGTCTCACCTTTTCCTTCTTATAATATGCTTGGAATGTGGCACGCCTTACATCTTCTGACATTTCGGCCCATTCGTCATCTGAATCCACAACAACATAGTTGTCATCTTCGTCGCTCTCGTACCCATTGGCGTCCTTTTCTTCCATGCGTCGTGCTCTTTCTATTTCAGACTCATCATTTTTACCAATATTATTCTTGAGAAACGTGAGGGTTTCATTCTGGGCCTTCTTCTTCTGTTTTGAAGCCTCGTCTTCATTCTCTTCCTCTTGGCGTCTCCTCTTGTGCTGCATTGCAAGGGATGTCACCACATCAAGATCTACTCCTACACGAACAGCAGCAGCATCCAACAGCTTTTCCCTACTCCGTCCTCCCTTCGCCAGTAGGTTGGCTCTGGCGCCGCCCCCCTTTTCAACTTCAAACGCGATTTGCTGTCCAAGGGCATTTTTCAGAAAAGTCAAATCATCACTTCCAGTATTTCCTCCAAGAAACTTTTTCACATTTCCTGTTTCTCCCATTTTCTGCTGCAGCTTTTTCAATTTCACACCAGCGGTTCTTCCCGTACCTTCTAAGCGTTTGGAACCCATATTCATCATTCGATTTTCAGACGGTAGATTCGATGTGAGTGGTCCAGCTCCTTTGATCCTCACTTTTTGGATTAAATCATAAACTCCCATTCTCATTTGTTGATTGCCTACCATCTTGGAACTAAACTGTACCTTGACCCTTCGCAAATGATCCATTGCTTGTCTTAATACTTTAGTATTGTCTACAAGTTGAAGGGTGAATGTGTCCTTCGATGGAGGGTCAGGATTCGCAGCGTGAGCGTTCATACACTCCTGACAAAGAAATAGACCACTTTCGTAGTCGAGTACTTGCTGCGCTTCTGTCTCTGTGTAGCGACCGTTGCATGCTTTAGTTTTGTACCCTGGACATAGATACATGCTGCTACTTCGTGCTCTCATTTCAGCTTCTTCCAGTTTCTTTTGCAGCAAGAAAATTCTGAGACGAATCACATTGACAGCATCTAGCATTACCAGAGAAAGATAGGAATGAGAGATACATCCTTTTTCGATCGGTGCTTGAGTGTTCATTCTTTCAAATAAACTTACGGTTGTAATCAATATACCAGAATTTGGTTGCTTGAGACCCACCCTCTGCCAAATCGTCAACCGCCTCTGACTTTACAAGATGCTCTTCTTGAAGGAATTGAAGAGTCTTTCTTAATTGCTTGGGTGGGAGAGAAAGACGCGTTCCCATATCTTGATCGTCTCGTAGGAATTTATCTCGTATGAGGACGTCGATGATGCATACTGCTGCATCTTCGTAGAATGCACGAGCTACCGTCATTATTAACGCTTCCGCGTAGACAGTTGCATCATTTTCTGACATGGTAGGCAACCAGTGCTAGAATGAGGTTCGCCTATGATAGGGCTATCTTATGATTTTGGATGTTATGTACTGGTAGGTACAACGTACAACACACAATAAACAGAAGTACTATGTAGTATGAAAGGTATGAGGGGTGAGAAGTGAGAAGTCAAGTTGTTACAAGAAGATGGAGAGCTTCCCAATAGAAACTAGAAACGGTAATTTAACCATTATAAAGTGTTGACGAAATATATATTTATCTATTTATCAGATAATATTAGATACTACTCATTATTGTTATTCTTGATCTCCTCATGACTAATTCATAAGTCCACAATTCTAGAGGGTAAAAAGTAGCACCATCGTTGATCCACCTTTGAAAAGGCTTCTATGCGAAGAAAGCAGATTGACTTGTCTTTTAAAAGATAATTCAATACATTTCTAGCTGCGTTGTAATAATTTTGCTCATTTTGTTCATAGTATAACAAAATCTATTTCGTTTACTTTTTACCTACACTATCCGCAAACATTACAAGAGCACAAACCTTGATTCACTTTAGTACCAAACTGTTATGACGACGAGTGCGAAGAAGAAGACCGAGACCTCGACGATCCACTTTTTGACCAGGTACCAAACCAACTAAAGATGCCACTGGAATTTGAATCATCTCTACTCTTTTGCAGTTTTACACATTCAGGTTTTTTGACTTTTCGTCTAATTAGGATTCCAACATATGCTGCAACCACCAATATTCCAAGAGCAAGTAGAATCATTGACCAATCTGCAGCCTTATTTTTTATATTAGCTCCGGTGCTTCCGTTCTGTGATGCAGCGCTCACTTGACCAATCGTCGGTGCAGAAAATGATCTATCCCCATTCGCTGGTGCACCTGTGCTTTCTTGATTCGATGATGAAGTTGCTGAAGGAGCATTGGTTGGGATAAAAGTGGGATGACTAGATTCCACATCTGATGATTCAAGAGGAATGAAAGATGGTGGATCACTTTCATTGAGTGTAGGTGAAAGTGATAATTTTAATGTTGCTTTTCTTGTTGGATTTGGACTAGAAGCTGCTGTCGGGTTATCGACAGGGGCTGCTATTGGCTTCCCTGATGGACTGTATGAAGGTGCTACAATGTCCATTTCTGTTGGAGATGGAGGTATCTCTGTAGATCCTGTGGATGGTAATGGAGTGGGTGATTTTGTCTGTTCCATGGATGACAAAGGTGTAGGCTTGGCAACTGGAGAATATGTAGGCTTTGAACTAGGCTCTGCTAACGGGTACTTCGATGGCTCGGCGCTTGGATCGTTTGTTGGAATTGAAGTTGGACTAGAGGTGGAGCTAGTGGTGGAGCTAGCATCGGACTCTTCTAAGGGCACAAAGCTTGCACAGGTATTGCAACTCACTGGACAATGATCCCTCACATACAAGCCATTACTCTTCCTGTCACAATATTTAGATTTCCTCTCTTCCTTTCTTCCAAGCCATCTACAAGATGAATATTGAATGTTTGCGGCTCCAGGCACAGAATAAAACGGGTTATCCTCGCAACAAACTCCACAGGAGTATACGCATTTATCACGAATTGATAAATCTCTACAAAGGTCTTCTCTCAAGCCCTCTTGTGCACCTCGCACCCACTGGCAATCTCTTTGCATGTTACCATGTGAGAATCTGAAGGAATGATCATTGGCACAAATCAAGTTGGATAAATTTCCGCTAACACTGATAGGATATCCCACGAATGTAGCTAAAGATAGAACGAATCCTTGTATCTTCATAGTTCCCTTCCGTATAGTGTATTGCTTTTAAAAATGTAGATTTTTATGGAGAACTTAAGGCAACTTATAATTTGCTATTTTAAAATGGCTCGCCAAATCGAAACCAATTGGGAAAGGATTGACACAAAACCTAAATTGAAATTATCCACTTCAACTTGGCACTTTGTCACTAATATCTATCTCTCATCACTCTCACCTCGCTTGGCTGCGCCCGCTTGTAGCTTGTAGCTTGGCTCTTTTGGTGAATGAACAAAGAACGAAGAAAACAAAAGAATTGTAATTTTAGCCAGCGCATAGTAGCGCAGAAGCATAAGCATAAGCATAAGGAAGTCATCAGCAGTCACGGATCTAACGCACGACCGAACATAACTGCTGTTACATCTTCTAGTTGATTGCAGAGTGACATAAGATTCCAGCGAAGAAGTCAATTGCAAGGAGTTCCATGATTACGTCGAAGTATCTGCCATTATTTTTGGCGGTGTTAGTAATCTCAGTATCATCCGCATATTCTCAACCGCAAGCTAATACCAATGCGGTGGACAATTCAATACCTTTAGAGGAAAATCCAAATTATGTGCCATATGAAAGCGAGGACGGTGGCACGGATGAGGACGATACTGATGATGATAGCGAGGACGAGTACGATGATGAATCAGATGAAGAATACAATCTGAAATCAGTTGTAAATAAAGCTTTGGCAAAGAGTAACAAGCTGCCTTCCAAGGCACTCAATTTCGTCAAGAAAAATCGTACTGAAATCACCATTGTATGTGCACTGTTCGCCTTCAGACGAGAGATCTGGCAAGTGGTTGTGGCTGCCACGACAGTTCCAAACAAGGATGGATCCCGAAATGTCAGAGTTAAAATTTCTCCCACATCTATCTTGAAGATTGCTCTATTTATTGATGTGGTACGAAAAATACAGCACGGTCAAGTAGGAGGTGAAGATGGCGAAAGAGTATCGCTTCCGGGTAGAATGGGATTGGTAGGTCTCTTGGCTGACATAATGAAACCCGAAAATTCAGCATTTATACCTCCAGTCGTTCAGCACTATACATTTGAGAAAATGAATGACCGATACCTGAAAGATCGAAATGCTTTCAGAAAGGCTATGGGAATGGAAATAATTCGTCCGAACCCTAGTGGCATTACCAAGCCATTCATGAACAGGGGAACGTACATGGATACGCCATCTCTGCAATATAATTCTACAACTATTATTATGGAAATGAAGGGGTTGGACTCTGGCCTTAGTTCCATGGAAAGCATTAGGGATCAAGTCTCTTTCTTGCTTGATCAAAATGCAATCTTGAGAAAGGAAAACATGATATTGGATAACATTCCAATTATAGATGTAAGCGAAACGGCATCAAATGAAAGTATTAATGTTACATCAAAAGAGGATGGTGGTGATCAAGCAACCGACAATGTTACATCAAAAGAGGATGATGGTGATCATGTAACCGACAATGTAACCATTCCAGACATGGAAATTGTAATTCTTCTAGAGTCACCAGGAGGATCTGCTAGCGACTATGGCCTCGCTGCACAACAAATTGGCCGTTTACGAGACGAACCCGGTATTAAAGTCACAATATGTGTCGACACAGTCGCTGCTAGTGGAGGATACATGATTGCCTGCATGAGCAGTCCAGACTCCCTCTTCGCCGCCCCTTTTGCGATAGTCGGAAGCATTGGTG
>Ga0306864_1001273_pt1 | contig 10455 bp, 21 predicted proteins | sample AntRauTorckE5430_FD_190448 | JGI IMG/M metagenome (GOLD analysis project Ga0306864, IMG submission 190448) | Saline lake microbial communities from Rauer Islands, Antarctica - Metagenome Torckler E5 #430 (v2) (version 2) | ecosystem: Environmental > Aquatic > Non-marine Saline and Alkaline >...
CGTTGGTTATGTTTATCACTTCTTTTTAAATATGTGAGTGTTAATATGATTTTGCAAATCTTGCGATAATTTTTTGAACTCAGATCTATTATCTTCTACTACCCCATCTTTAGCATAAGGCTTATACCCTAGCAATTCTTTCACCCTATCCTGCTCCGCCTTGTTTACCCTGCTCTGGTATTTCTTCCCTCGTAGCTCTGGTTTAGTCTGCTGTAGACGGCACGATGCTCTTACTATACTTGCTGCATTGGTGAAGTTGTTGGCTACTATAAATGCCTCTTCGCTTGTCATTCCCTCTCGTACAAGCATTTGAGCTATTAAATGAGTTCTATTATCTCTTAGGTCTGGATTCTCTGCGAGTAGTTTTTTTACTTTATCTATTGTTTTCATTTGCTATTATTTCAAATATGATGTTTCTACTTGTTAAGTTCTCTTCTCTCTTTGCTAATGTTTCCCCTGTGATGGGCAGATTGCATAAGTCATTTTGTCTTTCCGCAAGTGCCTGTATTATATCGTCTAAAATTTTCTTCATAATTATATTGATTGACGTTCGTCCTCTAATTGATCTAATTCTCTACCCTCTTGTATGTAGTCACACATTAAAATATTCCACTCTATAGCATTCGCATAGTCTCCTATCTGATCGTCTCTGTGAGTTAGCCAAATATCGAATAGCTCTTCTGTGTCCATCTCTTCTAGCTCCTCTTTAAATAGCTTGTAGCCTGTTTTGATTCTTAGGTAACCGAAGTCCCCTTCTTTCGCTGCGAGTTGTACGTTAATGTTGTACTCGTCTGTCATAAATTGTTCTGTGCTTATTATCATTTTATTATTTCTTTAGATTTATTAATAAAGTTTCTGTTCTCCCACAAACTTTGTAGTGAATAACTGTTTTTTCAAAAACACTATTATGTTTTACTAAGTCATAAAAACCTAAATTGATTGCTTTTAAATACTGTGCTGGTGTTAGTTTTAATTCTTTCATTTCTTATTTCGTTGTCACAAATGTAATGCGGTTATCCACATTTAGCACTACTTTTATAGCTTAGAATGATTACAAATAACAAAGCCACCGAATTACCAGTGGCTTCTACGAAAAAAGTTAATCGCAAGACTAGAACGTCTTGCCGAAATGAAGTGCAAATATAATCGTATTTACTTACCCCACTATTTAGAATCATTCCACGTGTTATTAATGTGTACATTTGAAGTAAGAAAAAAGATAATGAATAAAATAAACATAGCATTAGGCATAGTAATAGTACTTTTGATTGCAAGTATAGCAGTAATGTATTCCAAACTATCGCAGGAAGAACCACCTAACTACGACTACTATTTGCACCAGATAGATAGCCTATCACACCAGATAGATACTGTAGAGATTGAAGAAACTAAAACAGTAATTAGATACAAAACAAAAACAATTAATGAAATCATATACATTAATACTAGCAATGATACTCAGCAGCTCGCTATTCGGGCAGGTATCAGATCAGAAGTTGATAGAAGTATTACGGAGTGATTCTGTACATACTCCTATTAAATTATACAAGGACGATAACGTACGCTACACCGTGCTAATTAACGAGGTTTTAAAGTGTAAGGATATAGACAGTCTAAACAATATCAAAGATGGCTTAAACAACGCTAGAAACACCTTAAACGAAGAGAAAATTATAAACCTTGCAAGTATTATAAGTGATAAGGATGTAGAGCTGAGTGATAAGGAAAGAAAATTAAAACGGAATCGGAAAGGTTTTATTATTACGTCTGCTGTTATATTAGTCAGAGCAGCTTTAAGGATTATATTTGGGATATAAATAATTAATGTAAAAAAATATGAATGATAAATTTTACAAAATAAAACAATCTATTGAATTAAATAAAAACCAACAAATTAAGCAATTACCTATACACGTTGTTGGTGTGACTAAAGGCAAACAGTTAAAATGCGAATGTAAATATGCAACATTTACAAGGGTAGTTAATGATGATTATCAACCGCAATGTGGGAAATGTTGGAAACCTATTTAGAATTTTTATTGACACCAACGTTTAGCGTATGAGTAGTACGCCTTTAGGCTATTACTTATACGTATTGTTGCCAGTAGTACGGATTTAAAAGATAAAATGTGATAGATATAAGATTAAGTGATAATTTAGAATTAATGGCAGAAATAAAAGATAATACGGTTGATTTAATTTACTGTGATATACTTTATGGAACAGGTAGAAAGTTTAAGGACTACCAAGATTTAAAGCCTAAACGTGAAGTAATAGAAGAACATTATATTCTAAGAATAAAAGAAATGCACCGTATTTTAAAAGATACTGGAAGTATTTATTTGCAAATGGATTATAAAATAAGCCATTGGATAAGATTAATTTTGGATGATGTTTTTAGTTATGATAATATAGTTAACGAAATTATATGGTTTTATAAAGGTGCGGGAACGCCAAAAGATAAATTTTCACAAAGGCACGATAATATATTTTGGTACTCTAAAACAAAAAATAAAACTTTTAATATAGATGATGTTAGAATTGATTACTCTGAAAGCACTAAAAACAGATTTAAACACAAGATAAATAATGTTAGAAATGGTATTGATTTTGGAGAGCAATCTTTAAATAAAAAAGGAAAGCATCCCGAAGATGTTTTTGAAATACCAATTATAGCACCAAGTGCAAAAGCAAGATTAGCGTATGACACACAAAAACCAAAAGCATTAATTGAGCGAATTATAAAAGCAAGTAGCAATGAAGGTGATTTAGTTGCTGACTTTTACGCTGGTTCTTTTACAACTGCGGAAGTATGCAAAGACTTAAATAGAAACTTTATAGGGTGCGATATTTCTCAAAAGGCAGTAACTATCGGATTAGAACGAACTAAGTATTAATGCTAACGCCCAAATATGCACCCCGTACACCTCAAGTGTATGGTGTATATTGAATGTCACCACCTAGCCTTATTACCTCGTATGTCGTAGTGAGTAAATGTATTATAGCTACCTAGTCCACCTTGCAGTATTTCTTTGCCCATAAAGCTATCTAGTAGATTGTATGTTTCATTTGGATCATATTGTGACATAACTATATCTGATGCCGTGCCTAGTAAATGCTGTGACCTGCTAGCACCTCCTACCGCTTTATTATGAGACGGGCATCTGTAGCCGCTATTAATCTTTATAGGCTCAAATATAATATCTCTTACTTGCTGTAGTTGCTCTGCTACTTTCTTTACATTTTGGAATACATTGTCTGGCATTTCACATCCACACTTGCAATCAAACTCGGATTTACTGAAATTATTTGTCATCGTTTTTTACATCTATTTTAAATACCGCATTCATAAAACTACGGAATATATTATTTGAATTAGTAAGTAAGTACGTCACTAGACTATCACCTAGCAGTGCAGCTATACAAGTAGCTATACCACTCCATTGAACCCACCCGTTAATGAGCATTACTTGGTTCACTATGATGCCTGCAAACACTGCGAATATGAATGTAATTATCACAACCTTCTTACTGATGTCTTTACTTCTAGAGGCATACGCTAACTTTACACCACCGCCTATGAAAATATAAAATGCTGTCTCTCCCCACTCGGTTGCAATAGATATGAGTTCTTGTTTTGTCATATTTTTATACATAAATCAAACATTTATTAAAATTCTTGGATTTTATAATTAAGAAGTACGTCACTATAGCTGTTAAGACTAATAGCGTATGACTAATTGCATAGTTAGCAGCAAACATACCTACGTTGTAATCTTTAAAAGGTACGTTAATATAGCTCAATTCTATGAAAGCATAACACGAATACACTATGCCTACTAAATTAAATAGCCATTTATAAAAAACACGATGCACTGATAAGATTAAAGGCAAATAATTATTACCTTTCATAATAAAAGATATTTGCATACACGCTGCTGAGTAAAATAGCAAGTCAAAAAAATTTACTGCTATACACCAATTTGTACTATTAGGATTTCCCACCTGTTCAAAGGCTGCATCCACTATCATTTTTAAGGCTAAAGTAAATATCATTTTGCAGGCTGCTTTCTTCTCTTGCACCTCATTATACTATTGCCGTGATTACTGAATGCTATCTCGTAGGTATCGTGTTGTGCCTCATTTGGCTGTAGTATGTCATACAGATTACTGTAAATAGCATAGGCACTTTCTTCTCTATCTGATGGGCTTAGACTCACATAGTATGCGTGGTAGTCTATCTCTTCTACTGATAAAGGCGTATTGCTTACGATGTTATTCCAAGTATCTGCTACTAGGTCGTGTCCATTATACTGCGATGCAAATGGTAGTATGTAATTGTGGTAGCTTAATTCTTGTATGTTCATATTCCTGCGAATGTATGGTCTGGAGTCGTTGGTGTTACTTCTTGCTTGTAGTAGGGTGGTTCTATATTCCAAAGGATGTCCACTAGATACCCGCTTATAATTGTGCTTACTTCTGTTTCTTCGTTGTATGATTGCTTAAATCCTATTTCCACAATAGCTCCATCTTTGAAGGACTTGTTACCATCTTCATCTGTTTTATAGTGCTTAGATAATGTTTTGAGCATTGCAGCTTGTGTTTTAAATTCGTATCTTAGGGGTATCATAGTGTTGTGAGTGCTGCTAGTTGTGTGTTAGTTAATCTGTCGTTTGATTGATAAAATTGAGACAATTTATAAGTCGAACCATCGGCGGTATCAAAACCTAATTTATCAATGGTAAATGTTGAACCAAATAAATGGTCTGGCGTTATAGATACCCCGTTCACATATATAACTAATTCAGTAGTACCTACCCACGCTATTGCTATTTTATTATCTCCTAAAGCATTTATGTTTATTCCACCTGTAAGAAATCCGCTATCGCTTTGAAACCTTATCGCTGGAGATTGGTTCGCATTGTTCACTGAACGCAAGATTATTTTTCTTACATTATTATCATTAAAATTTAAAATACTCTCGTTAGGATCAACCCCTATCAAATCAGATATAATAAAAAATAAAGTCCCATCATCCCCACTTGGAATACTTGTATTAGTTACACTTGAATCAGCCGTTCTAGTCACGCTTGTGCCTGCTGTGGGTATGTATGATGTAGCATAAGAGCCTACTTCTAATTGACCACTTGTACAACTTCCGCTTATAGTACTTGTTAGCGTTCCAGCCGTAGCAGTAAAAGTAAACTCAACTCTATCGCTTGCCCCCGTTCCTACTAAGCTACCTGAGTAAGTGCCTGAAAATGTAATCGTGCCCGTCCCTTCAAAAGCTACCGTGTAAGTTGTAGCCGATGTAGATACGTTTTGAGTTACTAAAGTGTCTCCATTTAAATAGATATTAGTCCTCTGAGGCTCAAATAAATATTTACCACAACCGCCACTTGTGAAATCTAAACGTGGAGTATTAATAGCAACCGTTTCTATTAGTCCGTTTTCATTTACTCGTGTTCCCGTTGTGCTACGTGAGAAGGTTAAGTCTCCAGCACCACTTGTTGGAACTACACTATATAGCTTGCCACTCTTATATCCGCTAGGGATTAAGACTAAACTTGCGTCGTCTAATACACTCATATACTATTCAAATTATTTAATGCTGCAACTAAACAGACCTCATTCTCATAAATTCCACCGTCTGCGATTACTCGTGTTTTGTATGCTAAGGCTAAAGCTGCACCCGCTGCACTACTATAAACCTCCGTACTACCTAGATAAGCCTTGGTGATTTCGTTACTTCCAAAGTAAACTTTTGATATTTTAGATGTACCTAATTTTATCATACGATTAAATAAAATGTAGTAGATACTGGAGTGCCTGCATCATACTCAGCTTGCGATAGACTAACCACATTAAGCACTAAATCCGAACCTGTTGGCTCGCCTGCTGTTAATGTTTCAATGGTGTTTACTTCTGCGTTTTCTGCTATCGTTCCTAGCTTTGTTGAGCTGGCACTATCAAAAGAAACCTTTAAATTATTTGCTGCCGTTTCTGTTTCTAATCCTAAGCTATCTATAAGGTCCGCAAACTGTGCCTGCGTAGGAGTGTCCCCTGTTTCAAAAAATGCTTTTAATTCTGCTTTTGTACTCATATTATGCTACTATAAATGTTGTTCCTACTTTAAATGTTCCTATACCTGTATTAAATGATGGCACTGTCTCCACTACTCTCACTTTGTACTCTATAGTAAGCCGTGCCGACTCGCTCAGTTGGTCGTACCTTACGTCTTTACTGACTTGATATATTGAATCTATTACTATGCCTGCTACCGTACCTTTATACCTGTTTAAAATAGGCTCTATAACATTGTAGCATTCTAGTAGATAGGCTTTACCTCCTGCGTTATCCCTTCCCTTCTTTGCGTACACGTCTATCATTAGTTCATAATTAACTATGCCATAACCGCCTTTGAAATTCTCTGGCGTGCCGTCCTCATTGAAAACTATGTAAGGGGCCTCTATTCCATTGCGTGCTATCATAGGACTAATATCATTTACCAAATTAGTCACGGCTGTGACGTTTAGTAATTCGTATATTGCGGCTCCTATCATTGCTACAAATTTGAATTAAAAAATAGGCTAATTAGGTAAACTTTGTTTTTTGTTTAGAACCATTCTAAGGGTTTATAGGTTTAAATTTGTGGTAATAAAACAGGATAAATGAACTTATTTAAACAAATGACAATATGAGCTATACATTCAAATCAACTGGAGTCGAAAGCACCGACAAACTAATTCGCATTTTTGACCGTCAAATAAAAAGGGAGTGGGGTGCAGCGAATAAAGACAAAAAGCAATGCCTTTCTTATTGGAATAAACTTATATTCCTAGAATCTGCTACGATATACATATTAGATTGGCGTGAGATTAGGACGGGCAATTATTGGCAAATTAGAGACTCTCTCAAAGGCATAGCACAAAGTAGGTTTATATATGAAAGAATTAAAGAATATAAAAAATTAAATCAAATAAAATAATGAAATTATTAAAAGTAAAAAGCAATCACATAGAGTCAGCATTCTACATTGATAGTAAAATAGCTAGATTACACATAATTTTCTTTGGTATCGCTTGGCAGTATAAAAGCGGTTACTTAGGATTTGAATTTCAAATACCATTTGTAGGTGGATGGGTTGTATATTTCAATAATTTTGTAAAGTAAAAAAGGTTATATTAGCAGACACAAAAAAAGCAATGAAACATTTAGAAAACTATTTTAAAAGTGAAGAAGAGGTAACAAAGTACTTCGATAATGAGGTATTTAAATTTATTTTTATGTGTGATAACATTATGGAGTTTGAAACATTAAACCCAGTAATCATAGAAGATGATTTAATTACTTTTAAATTGTCATTTTATTACGAAGAAGGAGAAGCATTTTTTGCTTATTCTACATTCGCTCAGTGGCTAGACTTATTCCAACTATCAGAAGTTAAAGCAGTAGACTCAAATACAAATGAAAGGATTACTATGTATTTTAAAGAGTTTGAAACAACATAAATAACATTATATTTGAAAAGCATTATTTGATGGAGTTCGGGTAATTTTAAAAGGCTGTCATTATTTGGCTGCCTTTTTTTGTTTTGCGGTCTTTATCGCATTGCAAGACTTGCATAGTGCTTGAAAATTCTCCCATTCCCACTTTTCGCCACCTTCTGAAATCGGTTTTATGTGATCTGTAAAGTAGCTAGACTGAGTGCAGTCATCTACCTCACAAACTGGATGGAACTTTTTGTACCTAAGACTTAAACCCCGCCACTTCCTGCTATTATAGAATGCCTCATCTTCTGGATTGCGTAGCCAATTAGATTTTTTATCTTTAGGCTTGAAACTATTCGCTGGTTTGGTAAGCTCATAGTTAGTTTTTTTTATAGTAGCCATTACGGAGTGAATACGCTACCTAAATGAATGAATAGGGTGCTACCACTCCTAGTGAATACCTTTTCATTAACCACTCTAATCTCGCCATCTTTCATATCTGCAAGCTCAGTCGGAACAGTACCATTATTATTAGTCATAAAATACTCAGCTCTTACCACATCGCTAGTAATTAGCTTTTTGTAGGAGTTTATAATTCTACCTCCACCTATTACGTTATAGTCTATATCTATTGATTCCACACTTACCGCTACATCTGTGCCTGTGCTTGCATCTGCTGACACTTCAAACTCAAATGTAGTATCATTTACATCATCTATAAGTGAGATAAAATCTCCTTTCTTAATGTCTTGCAGTAGGGTTATCTGTACTGATGTAATAGTAGCCGCTGTTATACCCGCTGTTAGCGTTCCTATTTGTTCTTTGTTATCTACATAAGTTCTAGACTTTCGCTCGCCCTGCCCTGACACTCCACCGTCAGAGGTAGTGTTCACATTAGAGGTGGGGCTTATCCCTGTAGTGTCTAAATTAGATTCAAACCAATCGCCATTATTCTCATCTCTCAAATAACTCTTTACAACCCTTTTAGTTATAAATGCTTTATCATTATAAGGAATACTCTGATGTGGCATATAATCACCTTCAAACTGACCAAAGTACTTCTGTAGTGGTCTAAACTGAATTGCCACAGCATCCATAAGTCTTAGCTTTGCTAGTGTTGGATTAATGTCATAATTGCCATCCCAAGAATTTACTGGGATAGTAGCCACCCCGCCACCTGCTAAGTAGTTTTCATCTACGTTTATATTATTTATAGTAACTAAACTATTACCCTCATTTATTATTAACTTTTCAAACTCTAAATCTTTGGTAAATTTTGTGTTTGCATTTACTACTGATATTATATCATTCTGTCTATTGTCATCACTTGCAACATAAATAGACAAGTTATAAATATCGTGTGTTTTATACATTACAAATGGGTTTGGTATTGAAGGTGCAGAAACAATAAAAGTAAATCCTACTGTAGCATCTGCCAAATCATAAATTAATGCAGGTGTAGAAAATAATACATTTGCCCCACCTGTAAAACTTTGAGTCCAATATCTATCTACTGTAACCCCTACATCATTACCCCAAAAAGCAGGCACTCCATTCCCCCCCTTAATAAACTTAGATGCCCCATCATTTATAAATAGCCTAATTTCTATATTAAAATTAGACCTAGTTGCTCTATCGTCTAACAAAAAACTAATATCAAAAGTAGAACCATTAGCTACAGCATCTTTAACTGCTCCTACATTATATGATAAATTAGCAGGGAAAGCTGTAGTCCCGGCTGCCGATACTAACGCAGTACCGACTGAGGATGCAGGATTATAGTACCCCCATTCTATAATAAATTTAGCACTTGGGTCTGATGCTGAGATTAAGTCTCCGCTATCTGTGGTTATTATTGACCTTTTTATCCCATAAAAGTTACTAAATGTACCTCCTGCCATAACTCTAAGCCCTGTATTGCTGTGTGTGTATGCCTCTAGTCCATAGCTGTTATCTGTTTTGTCAAACTTGCGAATATTAAAACCTGTTTCATCGTAATTCCTAGCCTGAGTAATCCAATATTTACCATCTGAAATATACATTTTTGCACTGAATAACTCCATTATGCCTTTTAATATGTCATAACCATTCATAAACTCAACCTTAGCCTCATTTTGATTTTTAGGTATAAGTAAGTTCTCTGGTAAATAGCTATAATCTAAAGGGCTATGTTGATTATTTATAGAGGGTATATCTGTAGTCTTAAACTCGATTGCCTCATAAATGTAATCTTCTGTAGCTCCCCAAAATTGATCTAATTCGTTAAGTGCTAATACCTCTTTTATTATATCTATAACTTTCTTTAGGCTTAGGCTTGCTAAGTCTCCGTCATACTCTACATCCTTTAATCTTTGTATTCCGTCAATAGCTTTAAATGTGTATTGTCTTGGGCTACTTGCATCCTGCCACTCTATCAAGTCCGCTACTAGATTGCCAGCCCATTCCAGGACGTAGGCACTAGATACATACTTATAAATAACTACCCTTAACTCGTCATCATTAGCCTCTATGTATCCGTCTAAAAACCTATCAAAAAATGCTGTTTTTGGTGGGTCATCGTTGCTATCTTCTATTACATTAGCATAGTCTAAAGTTGTGCTACTTGGCATAAGCGGGCATAGTATATTCTCATCTATATCTTTCCACTCAGTTTTTAAGTCTATTATTTTAGGTGCAAATACTGGTACAAAACTTTCTGCTACATCTGGATTATTTCTAAGTACTTCTTGACTACTATAAATGGAATCTAGCATAGTAACTTCTGTTCTATCTTCTGCTGAGTTATAAGTAAATGAAATTACAAAATCATAGCCACCACTCCCTACTGTTTTATACAACGCTTGCCCACCTTCTAGGTAGTCAGTCCAATCATATTGAATGTAAAAGGTTGTGCCACTCCCTCCTATTACTGGTGCGTTAATGCCTTTGTAAGATTCGGAAAATAGTTCTACTTTATACTGTACGT
>Ga0306864_1001276_pt1 | contig 10447 bp, 7 predicted proteins | sample AntRauTorckE5430_FD_190448 | JGI IMG/M metagenome (GOLD analysis project Ga0306864, IMG submission 190448) | Saline lake microbial communities from Rauer Islands, Antarctica - Metagenome Torckler E5 #430 (v2) (version 2) | ecosystem: Environmental > Aquatic > Non-marine Saline and Alkaline >...
TTGCAACTGCTTGACATCCGTCATATCCCGAGGTGCTATTTGGCGTAACTTATCATCCATCGCACACAAGTTAATTTTTCTCGATCACTTTTGCCCTTTTTACCCATTACTTTTTGAACGGATACCGCACTGCGCAGTATTATGGACTATATGGTTGTGAGTTATTTGTTTACCCAAATATACACAATTCCCCGACAACAGCGCAGCATAGGGGTTGCAAGGCTTAGACCTACACTACTTGCCCTCAGCGGCCGCCAGGCCTTAGAGAACCGAGGCGACAATAATGCATCATTCCGATCTATATTGGCCTTAGTATGCACTTACTCCTCCTCCGCCACCCCACCAGCAACAAAAAATAACCGCCAGTCAGTAGCAACATCCACCAGGCCAGACACCCGATCGGGATCAGTATCGGTGATGAAGACCTGGCCAAAAGCAGAGGTTAGCACCAATTCGAGTAGTTGCCGCACCCGGTCTCGGTCCAGCTTATCAAAAATATCGTCGAGTAGAAGGATCGGGCTGCGCTGGGTATTGCGCTCCAACAAGCGGTACTGCGCCAGTTTTAAGGAAAGTACGAACGATTTCAACTGCCCCTGGCTCGCCACACGACGCAGCGGATGGCCCTCCTGGGTAAACACCAGGTCATCCCGATGAATACCGCCGGTGGTACGCTGTAAAACGCGGTCTTTTTCGCGGCGAACCTCCATGAGTTCAGCCCAGGGCATTTCCAGAAGCTGGCTTTTGTAGATAACATTCACCGCTTCGCGGTTGCCGGAGATGGCGGCGTAGGCTTCGGTAAGCATTTCGATGAACGGACCGATGAAATTATACCGCTTTTCGTGGATATAGGCGGCGGGTTCGGCCATCTGGAGGTCGTAGACTTCGAGGAGGCCGGAGGTGTCCACCCGCCCGTCGAGTTCCTTGAGCATGGCGTTGCGGTTGGCCAGCAGTTTGTTATAGGAAATCAGGTGGTTGAGGTAGGCGGGGTCGGTCTGGCTCAGGCTATTGTCCAGCAAGCGACGGCGGATTTCGGAACCTTCCAGCACCAGCCGGCTATCATCCGGAACGATGATGACCACGGGGTAACGGCCAACGTGGTCCGCCAAGCGCTCGTAGGCCGCACCGTTGCGTTCGATGATCTTACGTTTGCGCTTCTGTAGTTTCACGACGATCCGTTCGGGTGGCGCGCCCTCTTCGCCAGTGCGAAACTCCCCATCGAGGCGGCTAACATCGAGGCCGTGCTGGATGGCGTACTGGTCCGGTGTACTGGCGTAGCTCTTGCCCATACAAAGGTAGTAGACGGCTTCCAGTAGGTTGGTTTTACCCGCACCGTTGGCGCCTACGAAGCAGTTCAGACGGGGACTGAGACTCAGCTCGCCTCCGGCGTAGTTTTTGAATTGGGTTAGTTTTAGCTTGGCGAGATGCATTGGTCGCGAAGGTAGGAAATAGTGCGTCACTGAATTGCTACCGCGCAAGGCAGGCGTAATATACTACCGCACCTGACGGGCGTGACGTATTGCCCGAGAAGATAAGCGAACGTCGCGCCACGAACGGTGCGTGCGGTAGCAACTCATCACTAATTCTCCACCTCACTCTGCACCTGCGGCCGCGCCAAAAAAACACACAGAACCAAGACTACCTCAGGCAGCAGCGCAGCTAATCAGTTACCTTTGCCGGACTATGCCAAAACAATCCACCCGACACTCCTACAGAAGCCGGCGCGAACGCAACGATATTGCCGGACGGCGCTTCAAGCAGATCCTGTTATTCGCGGTTCTGATCGGCATCATGCTGCTGCTGCGCAACTGGCGGGAGTACTATAATTACTTCATTACCTACTTCAACGGTTTGTAAGTGAAACTGCCGTTCAATGCCCGCTGGTTACTACCGCTGGCCCTTTTACTAGGCTTAATTCTGCGCGTGCCCGGCTGGTACACGCAGGATATTAAAGATGATTGGGTCACGTTTCAACCCGACGAAGGGCAGCACGTACACGCCGCCACCCACCGTTATAACGAGCTGTACAACGGTAAAAAAATAGGTGATTACAACAGCGATCCGTTGAACGTGAGAGGATACGGGCACCTTGTGGCCACGACTGCCTACCTCTGGCATTCGGGAAATGAACAACCGCCAACGTGGTTAAATTTTGTACGGCTGGGCCGCCAGCTTTCCACCCTTTTTTCCCTACTACTCATCTTTGCTGTTTGGTTACTGGCACGGTCGGGAGGCCTGTCTCCACCTTATGCGGGCCTGGCAGCGCTGTTGTTAGCGGCCTGTGATGCCAACGCCACCATCAGCCACTATTGTTTGCCCGCCGCCGGTTACGTTTTCTGGTGTTACCTGGCACTACTGGGCGCTTTACGTTTGGGCCATGGTTCGCCTTCTTTCGGCAATCTGGTGGTGCTTGCGCTGGGTTCGGCGGGAGCGGTGGCCTTCAAATTCGACGTACTTCCGCTGGCCTGGGGAGGTCTTTACCTTTTACACCTGGCCTTTGTCCGGCGGGCATTACCGTGGTGGTTTGTGCCCGTAGGGATGGCCTTGGTAGCTGCCTTTGTGTCCGTTTCCTGGTACGGCTGGTCGTGGGAAAATATCCAGTCTACGTTCAAGAGCTTGAGCCAACTCAACCGCGAAGGTGTACCCATCGAGAATCATTACCTAGACAACCTCATCGTCTATCCAGCGGGAGTGCTGGCGGGCATCGGGCTTCCTGTTTTCGGGCTGGCTTTATTCGGGCTGAAGCACCTTTGGGGCTCCGGATCAAGTCCAGGGCCACTGAACTCCGTTGTGGGAGTTGGAGGCTCGGCAGCAGGTGCAAAAAAAGTTAAAAGGCCAGGCTGGACCGCTAAGCACTGGACCCTCATTTATTTGACCGGTTGGCTGCTGAGCGAGTTCCTCGTCCGCTGGTCCGTGGACACGGCCTTCATCCGTCGGGTCAATGTTTTTATGCCGGCGGTGTGCCTGCTCTGCGCCTACGGAATTTCTGAACTCCGGAAATATCCATGGCTCCCCGTGGCCGTAGTCACCTACACCTTTCTCTTCTGCGTCGTAGGCCAGAGTAACCACTGGTTTGACACCCGCTACGAAATGCGAGAATTCGTAAACAACGAGCTTCCGAAGGACGCCAAAGTGGGCGTCTCCGGTTACGTGAGATTAGAGGGTCTCCGCAAAACAGACTGGTTCATGAACGGTGGTTGGGACTACGCTGTCCTCCATGAAACCCACTACAGCCGCTACTGGAAAAGTATGACCACGCCCTTCGGCCTGCCCACATGCTGCGACGGCGTTTACAACTGCAAAAGTGAGAAAGAATGTAAACGTGTGCAGAAAATCCTTTCCGGTGACTACGAAAAGGTGCGCCTGCTAAAAGCTTTTCGGCCGAGGAATTGGTTTCCGGAACGGATTGCTTACGCTCACTTTTTCGGTAACTACGAGACGTTTTTGGGGGAGACTTTGGTCTTCGAGAAAGTAAAATAGAGTTCAACCTTAAAGGCCGGCATACCAAGCAAAGGTCCGACACTCCTCCACCGCCATCTGGTAGAATTTCGTATCAAAATACACCTCCTTTAGCAGCCTAAAGTAAGTGAATGGCCGCGGGCCCGGACTACCCGCAGCGTAGTGCATGTTCCGCTGGCATTTAGCGGCGAAAAAGGCGGCCTCCGCGGCAGATTCCCGGCCGGGCGCGCGTTCGAGGGCACGTTCGAAGTAGTAGGCAGCGCGGTCCATACTCATGTTCTCGCGGTTACCAAGTGGGGCGTTGACGTGAGGGAATACCCAGTCCGTTGTTCGGCGGCGGACGGCAAGGCTGCCGCTGCTACCCGAACGAAAGTAGTCGGCCATGTGCCAGTTGTAACCGTAATAGCTCATGCTGTAGTGCGCCAGGCCGATGTTGAAGAAATTGCGGGCGGCAATGGTATCGTTGGTGGTGCGGCGGGCCTGGTCTTCCAGTTCAAGCAAGCGCTCCAGCAGTTCTACTTTATTGTAGCGAGACAATGCTGCGGAAGGCCGAAATTGCACCCGATCATTGAATTGCTTGCTGAAGGGAGAATAGGTACCGTAGCCGTCCCTCCTTGCGGCGGGGACGCGCTGAAAGACTTCGAGCGCCGTCTCCCACTGACCTTTTTGTAAATAATAAGTCCCTAAAAGGTCATTGATATCGTCAATAGGATTAGGGCCAACGCGATCCGCAAGCAAGGCCTTATCGAACCGGTTACCAAGCAGGCTATCGGCCATCATCTCCATTTCTTTCACCTTGCTAATCGCCGGATTTTTCTGAATAGCATCAAAGCCGTACTGCAGCAGGGCCGCCTTGCCTTCGCGGCCGTTGGCGAGGTATACAGCTTTCAGCTTGTCGTTCACCAGCGGTTTAAGGCCGGGGTATTTGTCGCGGACCTTCAGATTGGCAAGGAGGTCAAAATAGTACAGTTCAACAGAGTCATTGATGCGGTTGAGAGCGAGCACATTGGTTACTTCGCGGAGAATTCCTAGCTGTTCAGCCAGGGTATCCTTTGGTTGTTCGCGGGCGAGGCGGGCGAAAGACTCCCGGGCGTAGAAGTAATCACCAGCCAGCATTTCGAGGGTAGCTTCGGCCAGGATCCAAAGTTTCGGATTAGCGGATTTCTTTTCAACAACGACCTTATTTACAAAAGCTTGCAGTTCCACCAAACGGGCAGTAGCGTTACTCCTAGGCCGTTTATTGTAGCGTTTGTTTCGTTGAGCGAAGGGGTTGAAGTCTTCGCCCAGTAGGTCCTTTTCCAGTTCCAGTAGTTCGCGCATCACCAGCGGCTCCAGGGCGGTATTGGCGGGTTCCAGTTTATAAATACTCTCCAGTTCTTCCAGCACAACGGCGCGGCGGTTCTGAGCACGTATAACGTGCAGCATGGCGCGTTCGTGATCGTTAGAACACAGGTTGCTGGCGGCCTGCCATTGTTCGTCGGTTTTTATTTTGAAGCTCGCGTAGGCACTTTCCCGCTTACTTGGGCAGCGCTCGAAGATGCGGCTAAAGATGTAGGCGCTGGTGGAGTAGTCTCCCTTTGCTTGTAGCGCACCGGCACGGTGGCCTTCGATCCAGTCGTAAATCAGGCTGGAGTTCGCCTCGATCTTCGGCATCAGGTAATCGTAAAGTTTGAGGACATAGTCGTACTCCTTGAGGTAGTGTGCCAGGCGGAGCAGTTGGTAAGCGTAGCGCAGGCGGACGTAGTGGCTTTTAGTGTTTTTGAAGATGTCTAGCCCTTCGTCAATCAGGCGTTCCATGGCTACCCGGTCCGTCTGAGGCACTTTGAAGCCGTTGCCCCGGCTAATGACGTAAGGTTCAGTGCGCTTAGCGAAAAGGAGGTAGGTGATTACTTCAGTGCATTTATAGTCAACGAGATGTCTGGCGAAGGTATTTTTTCGGAGGTTTGCCTTCAGGCCTGCGGAGGAGGCATCTTCCCGGTCCAGTAGCCGTAGCAGGTCGCGTAGTTGCGTAATGGTGTTACCGTAGATCAAGCTTTCCATGTCTGTAATCTCCACCTGCTCACAGTAGCGTTCGTGCCATTCGTTGAGGTTGTCGCGCTTACGGGCTTCGCGCTCCAGCTTTTCAGGGTCGCCGTAGCGGCTGGTGAAGGCGCGGTAGAACGGGCCGAGGCGGCTATCGTACTCCAGCACGTCGGGATTCAGGAACTGGTAGCCCCTGAAGGCGGGAGTACAGTCGGCTTTTGCCAGGGCCGGTAGCAGGAAGAGGAGGAATAGTAGGATTAATTTGGGCATTGGCGCAAGATAGTTACTTGTGAAACGAGCGCAAGACTGGAACGAGTTGCCTCCGGCAACAAGAATTTTCTGAATGGTCAGCCATGCTCGTGCTCGAAGAGTACTTCGTACGGTTTTGTTGCCGGAGGCAACTCACTCCGTACACTAAAACATACGCAAAGTAGATGATGAAGGCGTAACTTTCCACCATGACACCAAGAGTATTCCTACTTCTATTTTCTTTGGCTTTCACCAGCTGCCGTACCACCGCACCGCCAAAGACCATTCGTCTGCCGCCAACGCTGAGTGAGGCATCGGGCCTCAGTATTCGGGCCAACGAATTCACCTGGCACAACGATAGTGGAGATGGGCCTTATACTTACACCACGGATGAGAACGGCTCGATCATCCACCGCGATACGCTCTCCGCCACCGCCTTCGATTACGAAGACATCACCCACGACAATACAGGCAACGTATACCTCGGCGACTTCGGTAATAACACCGGCCGGAGGACCGAGCAACGCATCTTCCGCTACCATCCCGACAAACCAGGTACGGATTCTATCGTCTTCTCCTACCCCGGCCAAAACGGTGAAGGGCGTGACCAAACGGGCAACTTCGACTGCGAAGCCATGATCTGGCACCGGGACACGCTCCACCTTTTCACCAAAGACCAGCTGTTCGGTAAAGGAAATTATATAACCTACCATTATCGCCTGCCAGCAACGCCCGGCCGCTACGTCGCGGAATTAGTCGACAGTCTGCGTCTCCCCCGCCGAGTCGTCACCGCCGCCGCTTTTGACCCCGAACGGAACGAACTGGTGCTAACCGCCTATAATTTCAAGATGCTGGGTGGGTTTTGGCCTTCGGGCTTTGCTTCCCTGATCACGATCTCAGATTTCCCGGAAGGTCAGTTCCTACGCGGAACGGTTCGCCGCCGCAACCTAAGCTGGTTCTGGCCTACGCAGTTTGAAGCCGTCGATTTTTATGATGGCCAGTGGTTGTATGTCGGTAGTGAAGCAACTCGGTTACGGAAACTTGCTGTAGGTAAACGGAAAAAGAGGCGATAGGTCAGGCCTTTATTTTAAGCGGGTGGTACAGAAAGAAATAAATACTTTTAAATTCAAAGTTCTTTATATTTACAGCGTGTAGCCTACTCAACGGTGGACTACGACGGCTACCGTACACTAATGTTCCCCCAGTTGACCTCCTTAGTTATCAGCGTCTTCGTGACGGTTATTCTTGCTCCTCGAATAACTACCCCCTTGGGGCGGCTATTCGGTCTAAGCAGTAAAAATGAGAATTTTATCGTCATCATCTCCGTATACATCGTCTTGTATTTCGTGATGCGGCGGCTACTTTGTTATCTGGGCACAATTCTGTTGGTCCTACTGATGCAAGAAATGGAGATTCATATATGATGAACAATGGAACAATCAAATCACCTCGACCTCGTAATCTTTCTCGCCATTTTACTCACCATTCCTGCTAGTATTTGGGGAGGTTTGGCTACGGCAACGTTCGCTGCCATTAGGTCTGAGGATCGGGAGGGCTTTGAAGCACCTGCCGCTGATTTCATTTTCAAAGTAATCGTGTGGGTGGTCGTCTTTTTATTTACAACAGTAGTATCTCTTTGTGCGGCCCTTGTTATTTTTCAAATCATTTTCGGAGCTGCAAGCTTACTCCTCTAAACTACTTCTCAGCGGTTCGATACTTGTTTCGGAATAGCTATTCAGGCTCCCAAACCCGACTACCTAACCGATAGACCATAACCCGCCGCCCCTCAAAACCCGCCACGTAGCGCTCAAGTAATTCCACCTGATCATCCACCTGCTCAGGCAAAGCCCTTTCCCAACGGAGTAAGTCTCCTTCGTAGAGATAAGTTCCATCCAGATAGGTAGATTGCTTTACCCGCCAGCGAAGGCTTTTCCCAGTCGTGGGGTAGCTTGAAAAGCGGGAAGTATCCTTCAGTTCCTGTGTGTCAGGTTCGTTGATTAGGTAGGCAAGCTGGTTCTTCCGGTACACCGCCGCCCAGTCGTAGGCCGCGATGGCCAGGTCGAGCTCAATCGGGTAGGGCTTCGTGCCGGCGAGGTAGTTTTTTAGGATGTTGGTATCGACGATAGAGTTTTCCGTTTCCCAAGCATTCAGGTTACCGACATTGTAGGCCATTAAAGTAGCGCGTTTTATGGGAGGGATGCCCTGGGCTTCGCGGTCGCGGTACTGGTGTAGTCTGATGGTGCAGGTCAGGGAGCGGTGTTTCAGACGGGCTTCCAATGCTTTTAAGAAAACGAAATAATGCACCTGCGTTCGCGCCGTCCAATCGCAATCTATCTGGAGTTCGGGGAAGTCGTCTCCGAAGAGTTCCTCCACCAGATCCACCAAGTCTTCGGCCAGCGTTTCCAGCTTTTGTACCGGCTGCCGAAGGAATACTTCGTTAGTGATGAAGACGACGGGAACCAACGGAGGAAGGCCTATCGTATCTGTCATCTGGATTAGCGCGGCGGGTTCAGCGCGGCCAGCCGTCCAAGCGACATCGAAAGCTTTAGTGTAGAGGCGATCGCAATTATAGCTCGCTAGTAAGCTGCGGGCGGTGGTATCGGGGGCCAGGCGAGTTTGCCAGTGGTAAAAAGTAGTTTGGTACGGGGTGGGAGAGTTAGGAGTACAGGCGCTAAATGCACACAATAGAAGCACAAATAAAACTGATGTAACCCTTAAATACCTACTAAGGAACGTCGGCTTAATAACTGTCCTGATTGAAGCGCAGGTATCGTGGTGGTGATCGAGTATATCGAAAGCCAGCATAACCATAGCTACAGTGGTTTTCGAGATAGGAAGAGCAGCGCCGCGATACCAAGCTGCAAATCGGACAGTTATTGAATCGGCGTTCCTAAAACCAGCCGGTTGGTTGTTGTCCATTACGCCTTTTATCCTTCCATTAACTTGATGAGTTGGCTGCGTTGCTGAAACCCTCATTTCGCTAAGCGGCTACTATGTGGCAGCTACGGCTAAACTCCGGTTTCAGCGCCTCGCCACGCCGCAAAATCCAGCGCTTTAGTGCATCAAAATTACAGTACACTGTACCAGCGGTAAGATAGTCAAGGACTAACTAACTACGTCTGATGTACTTCCGTTTTAAGGCGCGATCGCAGGTGCAAGGGACAGTTCTGAAGCAAGGTAGCTGGTCGAAAATGGAGGTGCTTTTACCGTCCATATCTACGGCCCAGGAGCTTGAGTACTGACGCCATTGTGTACGTCAAGTTGAGGTTTTTAAAAACACGTTTAAACACTTAAAAGGTATTCCAGCCGACAAAGTGGCTCTCCAGCCTTCTTTTGGCATGATAATCCGAGTAAAGTCGCAACCAAAATAGAGTGTCTCAAATTATGAGCAACTGGATAAATCTACAAACCGGGGGAATTATTCCTCTTCACTTAAATCGATTTCATATGCGTAAACTTCACCCAATCTTACTCTTTTTACTGCTGGTCTTTGGTGGCCAGCTCTCCGCCCAAACGGTGGTCGATATAATCATCAACAGCGAGGCCCACAACACCCTCGAAGCCGCCGTTATTGCCGCCGGCCTTGACGACGACCTGAGTGGTGACGGACCATTCACTGTCTTTGCCCCCACCGATGACGCCTTTGCCGCACTACCCGCTGGCACGATAGAAACCCTACTGGCCGACCCAGCCGGCCTCGCAACCATCCTCACGTACCACGTTGTCGGAGACTCCGCACGGTCCAACGACCTTTCCAACGGCCAGGTTTTAACCTCTTTACAGGGAGATAACCTTCTGATCACTAAAACAGATGCAGGCATTTTTGTCAACGGTGTTATGATCACCGTGGCGGATATTCCAGCCACTAACGGTGTTGTCCACGTCATTGATGCTGTGCTTTCCCTGCCACCAGCTACGGTCGTCGACATCGTGGTCGCCAGCGAAGTACACACTACACTCGAAGCAGCCGTCATCGCCGCCGACCTGGCTGGCGCCCTGAGTGGTGACGGACCTTTCACCATCTTCGCCCCCACCGACGATGCCTTCGCCGCCCTGCCCGCAGGTACGGTTGATGCCCTACTGGCCGACATTCCTACCCTGACCAGTATTCTCACCTACCATGTTGTCGGTGCCGAAGCTTATTCTGGTGGTCTGAGTAGTGGCGACCAGTTCATGACCCTCAACGGCAGCAATATCCGCGTGACCATCTCCGACGCAGGCGTTTTTATTAACGATGCACAGGTAACCGTCACCGATATCATTGCCGGAAACGGTGTCGTTCACGTAATCAACGCGGTGCTGACGCCGCCGCCCGCAACGGTAGTCGACATCATCGTCGCTAGCGAAGTACACACTACACTCGAAGCAGCAGTCATCGCCGCCGACCTGGCCGGCGCGCTGAGCGGTGACGGACCTTTCACCGTCTTCGCCCCTACTGACGATGCCTTCGCCGCCCTGCCCGCAGGTACGGTTGATGCCCTACTGGCCGACATCCCTACCCTGACCAGCATTCTCACCTACCACGTTGTCGGTGCCGAAGCTTTCGCCAGCGATTTGAGCAATGGTGATCGTTTCATGACGCTTAACGGAAGTGACGTACGCGTCACCATCTCCGACGCAGGCGTTTTCATCAACGACGCACAGGTCATCGTCACCGATCTGGTGGCCGACAATGGCATCGTTCACGTAATCAACGCGGTACTGACGCCGCCGCCCGCAA
>Ga0306864_1001277_pt1 | contig 10438 bp, 9 predicted proteins | sample AntRauTorckE5430_FD_190448 | JGI IMG/M metagenome (GOLD analysis project Ga0306864, IMG submission 190448) | Saline lake microbial communities from Rauer Islands, Antarctica - Metagenome Torckler E5 #430 (v2) (version 2) | ecosystem: Environmental > Aquatic > Non-marine Saline and Alkaline >...
TAAGAAGAGTAATGTCATTCACAAGCATGTTCATGTCAAAATCTTGTGAAGACAAACCAAAAATACTTTATTAGACACAAGAACATTCACGTGACTTCACACCTCTCACAAAGAGACTGGACTCCCCACAAATGGATTCACTGTCAAATGTCAGCACCAATGGTTTGACCGCATTAATAAAACCAGTTGACCAGGGTTTGAATGATGAAAAGATTTCCGAAACAAGGATTTGCCCCGAAAGGCATGAAAATCGCAAGGATTGCTTTGATGACATGATTTCGGAGCTGACAAATATTGATCCAGAGCAAGGTGCTTTAGTTTCTCTTATACGCGATGAGTTCAGCATAGCTTCAGACTGTCATAAAAAGTTATACGAAAGCAGCGTCTGTTTTGGGTTAAGCAAAGCAATTGCAGCTAAGCATCAAAATGAAAAACTTCATGCAAGAATTGATGAAATTTTGGAGGAGAAGATGAATCTCTTGGACGAAAACGAGTACCTTAAGAGAAAATTAAACACTGCCAAGACAATCGAAGGGGAACAACGAGAACAGGAAGCGGTACGATTGGAACATGGACAGTTGAAGAATCTTGATGAGCAAAACAAGAGAGCCTTGGCAACTTGTATGTTGACTGAATGTGAAGAAATATCCAACGTATTAGTACTTGATGGACCGCAATGAATAAGGAATAGGAGTATAGTCAAGTATTTCTGGCTTAAGCAAGCCATCATATTTATAAGCGAGAAGTAGATTTATAATCATTTAATTTGCATTTACATTCACTGCTCACATAACATAGTCACCACGTCGCTATAAGACTGTGTTGTAACTTGCGTATGGGAATGATTTTCTCCCACAACGTCTCCATATATCTGTATCGCGCGTTCAAAATAAGGCAAGGAATCCTTATACTCCTCCTTATCACAATGGGCCATTGCAATATTATTCAAAAGTGCTGCAGTCTCCAAATCCCCGCCGTGGAGGATTTCATGTATAGCTAAGGCATTTTTATAGTTTGCCAAAGCCTCATGTAGGTCACCTGTTCTAGAATGCGCAGCTGCGATACAACTATAGCTTGCTGCAACATCTGGTGAATGTTTGCCCAAAATTTCTTCTCTTATTGCTAGTGCCTGCATTAAGTAGGCCATTGCTTCATCAGAGTTTCCCATGATATCGTAGATCTTTCCAAGGTTGTTGAATGATGTCGCAGTTCTAGAATGGTTTATGCCATGCAGCTTTTTTTCTATCAACAATGAAACCTTGTACATTTCCATACCTTGATCAAATATTTCAAGAGCAAAGTAAACATCGCCAACGCTATTGTAGGAGTCAGACGTTTCGCAGCAATAAATACCTAACTTCTTTTCACGAAGCAATAGAGCTTTCTTGAGGTAGACGAGACTCTCTTCAAGTTCATCCATACTTTGAAGAACAAGACCAATATTCTGCATCACAGAAGCCATCTTGACTGGATTGCTGTCCGCTTTCCTCTTTATCGATAATGATTTTTGAAATAATTGCAACGCTTGATTGTAAGAACCATTCTGCATGAAAGCGGGTCCTAATTGACTGCATAATCCATCAATATCTTCGTCGGAGACAACTGTGCCAGCAAAGTCGGCACAGATTTCATCCACTAAACCGTTTTCCAGAAAATATCTTGCCCAATTTTCAACTTCTTTGTTTCCTGGCCCATCTTTAATCATGCCCAAGATTGCATTTCTCTCAGAGACATCGTCATTAATGTAATCTATTGTTTCGACGTTTAGTGATTTGAGCTGTTGAGTCAACTCCAATAGAAGATCCGGGTCGGCAACCACAGAACGAATCATAGAAGTTCGTTCTTCCAGAGACATGCCAAACTTCAATTCAATCGCGTCATCATCATCACAATTTATGTAAAGATACATTTCGTATATGGTCCACAAGTTATTGAGCAAACTGGGTTTGCTCCATGGACTCATGAGCACCAATACGTTAACTTTTACTTGCTCCTCCTTGTTCGCACAAATCTCCCTCACATTCAAAACAGTTTTCTGAAATTCTTCTGATGCATTCCATTTACCGTTCTGCATACTGGATGCTACGCGATGAAGGTTGACACATAGGAAATCAATCCAGACATAGCAGCGTTTTGGATCAAGATTCTTTGATGTGCAGTGATCGCTTAGGGTCTGGACGACGTCACCAATTGTGTTGCTCCAATTATGGCTATGGAGAAAGAGCATGTTCGCAGAACCCACATTATCTTTGCCAACGATACAGTCACAGTAGGCTGCTCCAAAATCGCAGTCGTGCGGACAGGTGATGTTTGCACCTTTGTGACGGATCATCCCGTTTTCTGCAATTCGCACATCTTCCAGGCTTCGAATTGTTGATTTGTTGTTCTTTCCGAACTTTTTAAGGTCTTGCTGAAATCCTGTCAGCAGCCAATGTATGCTGATGCCTTTGAATACGTTGGAATCTGACATTTATTTACTTTTGCACAGATGGGCGCTGTTGGGAACAAGCAATAGGTATTAGGTAATAGGTAATAAATAGAGAACAGGCCTCAAGTAATTTGGTACGAACCATACACCATACACCATACCATAAGTTTTTCACAAAAAGCTGAAAAATGTTGACCCGTCGTCGTGTCAATGATGATGATGTTGTGTCAACCAGGATAAAAACTTAGTGTGTAGGTACTTTGCTTGATCCCCCCTTGCTTCCTGAAAGAAATGGGTGTTGGCTACTGTAGAGGAGGTACATTTTTCAATTTTTTTATGTCGTGCTCAATCTCACCCCATAAACAAGGGGGGGGATAATTAGCCACCAAGTTAGATCTTTGGTTTTTAGTCGCGCTTTCGGGTTCCTCCCCCCATCGCGTGGGGGTATTTTTCGGCAATTATTTATACAGCCATGCATGCAACAAGCACATGACCACCTTCATCTACCTACCGTCGTATCGTAGGCTATCGTAGGCCATCGCTAATCGTTAAAAAGAAGAAGAAGAATCGTTTGGAACACAACATCATCTATTAAGTGTACACCATGTCTGATAGCGAATCTCTTCACCCCTTGATACTGCGAACTTTATCATGGTTTGCATCAAGTAGCAGTAGCAACAGTAGCAGGAGTGGCAATGCGACCAACAGCAACAGCACTACTGGCAACTGGCACATATCCAATTGGTGGCACAACAGTACATTCGACTATGAAGAATTCAACGAAGATGTCAGAAACGTCACGACCAATCTTGAAGATACACTTCATCCCGCATCAGATGTTGATATCAATGGAGTACTCACCTCCGCTGCCTTCAATGCTGTCGTCTTTGTTGCCCTGATGCTCACTTATGAAATCCTACGACGGATTTTCCCCCATGTATATGCATCGCGGCAATCCCGTGCTGCAGATTTTGAAGCCAGAAAGAATAGAGTGAGAGAAAAAGGAGAAGATGGTAACGAGACAGCGCCAGCCACAACAGCAGCAACAACGGCAGTGCACAATCTACCTGATATATACCAGACCAATACGCCATTGGATTGGGTCATGCCCGTATTCGGTATTTCATGGCGCCAAGTTCGCGAAGCTGGTGGATTGGATGCGTATTTCTTTTTAAGGTATATTCGCATGTGCTTCAGAATAACATCTGTCAGCGCTTTTTGGGGGATGCTGATTTTATTTCCTATCTTTGCGAATGGAAACAATGGCGCTTCGGGGTGGTATCACTTTTCAATGGCGAACACACAGCAAGGTTCTTCCATTGGCATTTGGGCACCGACAGCCTTCATGTACCTCTTTTCAGGATTCGTGTTCTTCATGATAAAGACGGAATTGAAGCATTACGTCGAATTGAGACTAGACTTTTTGGGTAAGGGAGATGGGAGTCAGGATCCCCAGCATCATTACAGTCTCATGGTGGAACAGATACCAACAGAGCTAAGGAGTGAAAAGGCTCTATTTGATTATTTTGAGCACCTGTTCCCAGGCAAAGTTCACTCAGCAAACGTAATTCTGAACTTGCCTGATCTGGAGACTTTGAGTAGGAAGAAGCTGAAAGTCACAAGACGATTAGAAAAAAGTATTGCGCACTTTGAAGCAACGTCCAAGCGGCCATCTCACGTCGTTGGACAACCGCGAATGATATTATGTGGGATTGAATTAACACCAATGATGGAAGTGTTGAAGCCCCGTAAGAAAGACATCAATATGAATTTTGATGATGACGAGCTTGTTGCCAAGGGAGAGCGAGTTGATTGCATCAATTATTATACACATCAACTCAAACGTCTTAACAAAAAACTGTTCATTCTGCAAAAGAACAAGAGAGATATTGTAGAGTTTGGAAATCAATCGCTGCGCGCAACGAGCTGGTTTTCAAGGGTGACAGAATATGCTGAATACTTTATGGATGATCCAAATGTGGAGGATTCAGACGATGATGATAGGTCCGTTTCTCCATCTTCGCTTCGGAGTGGCAGCCATGATCTGAGGCACAATAATGACTTCGTACTACCACGCGAAGATGTGCCAGATCGCCAGAACTCGTTGATCATGAAGCCGATCATGACTCATGACAATAATCTCTCTTCCAAGGAGAATGGTCAACGTGTAATAAGCGATACCGTGCCGAATCCCGCGTCGCCAAGCTACGGTACCCTTGATGAATCGATCAGTTCCAGCAGCATCAAGTCGAAAAAAAGTCGACGATTTTTTCGAAGCCTTCGCAATAGCAAAAAAAAGTTGAGGACCATTGAGAGCGATTTCTCGGCAAAGAATGAACCCTTGATAGATCCATTCGCCAGCACCTTGTCTAACGAGACTCCGGTGCCACCTTCAATTTTGAAAAATAAGACTGCTGCCCCAAATATCTATAATTCAACACCAGAGGAGGACTTCCAACATGGATTGTGTTTGGGTGATGCTAAAACAGCCAAGAAAGTATCAAAATTCGCCGGAAGGTTCGGTCTTGATTTTGGTGCTTATGCAATGAAACTCGCACATAGAATAGTTTATAAAAGTATGGACGACGAGAAAAATAATGTCATGTCGCGTACAGGGTTTGTGACCTTTTTGGATCTCGGGTCTGTTACGTGCATTGCGAGCGCGCCTCTCACTCACAAACCGAATACACTGGAAGTGACAGTAGCACCAGAAGCCAGAGATATAATGTGGCAAAACTGCCATTATACTTCAAATTTGAGGAAACGGAGAGAAGCAAATGCTAACGGCTTTCTCGCGCTTGGCGCACTTTTGTGGTCTATTCCTCTAGCTTTTATCCAGGGAGTCTCCTCTGCTGAAAACGTATCCCAATTACCAGGAATGGATTGGATCCTAGACTATGATAACGGATCACTCAAACTTTTCATCAACTCTTATCTTCCTGTCGTTGCCTTGCTTGGGCTGATATTGCTTCTCCCTATTATCTTTCAATGGGTAGCAACATTTTACGAGAAGCGAAAGACACAGTCGGATGTGCAACAAAGCCTTGTTGGGCGCTATTTTTACTACCAGCTTGCCAATATTTACATCTCTGTCACGGCAGGTTCTCTCTTGAAATCAGCTGCTGATATTATTGCCAGACCGTCAGCAGGGCTTGAAATTCTAGGCAATAGTTTGCCCACAGTGGTTGGATACTTCATTGCTCTCATAATAACAAAGATCCTGGCAGGACTGCCAATGGTGATTTTGAGATTAGGAGCTCTCAGCCGATATCTGCTACTTCGGTTGATCACTAGAGAACAGTATCTTACACAAATGGAGCTTGACCAAGTACATCGTGCAGAGCCATGCCTTTATGGATGGGAATATCCAACTCAGCTACTTGTCATTGTTATTTGCTTCACTTACGCTTGTATTTCCCCATTCATTCTTATCTTTGGGGCCCTGTATTTCATCGGGGCATTGATGGTATACAAAAAGCAGGTGTTGTATGTTTACACTCCTTCCTATGAGTCAGGAGGGAGTCTATTCCCTTTAGTCTGCGATCGCACCATCATCGGGCTGATCTGCGGTCAGCTCACATTTATGGGATACAGCATCATTAGAGGAGGACACCATCAGGTAAGTTCGACAGGCTTAAATGTTTTTTACAGTAAAGCAGCAAGATTTCTTACTAACATTTATTCGACAGCCCCTGGCACTAGTACCTCTCTTATATTTATCTTTCTGGACTATGAAATATTTTCGTGTACACTACGCAGAAGCTTCGAACCGTCTAACCCTTGAAAGAGCAATGGAACTGGACAAGCAAGTTGCTGCGGTTGAGGCATCTTCTTCCCCTCGACGTCGAAAGAGTAATTCCATGATGATTCCAAAAGACAATTTTGACGGCGATCATTACAAGCAGCCAGTACTCACTGAAAAGCATAGTGAACCATTGTTCTATCGTGTCGATCGAGAAGACGAACTAACCGTGGAGGCGCGCGACAAACTCGGTGGTGGTGGCAACAGAATTGATCGGTGGTATTCCGAGAACGAAAGCGATAGTAAAAGAAGAATGAGGGAAGATGGGTTGATTGTTTAGACTTGTGATCATACAAATCTTGATACGAGATCAATATAAATAATCATCTATCTTCAATTGGATCTCCAAAGCCTTGTGGTATTCAACGAGAGCATTCTCATAATCGCCCTTTTCATAATCCACTAGACCAATATTATTGTAGGAGTCAAGCCTGTAGAGAGAGAAACCTCGCATTTTAATATGGGTGCGGAAAGTAGCGGAAAGTGCACCCATTCTTGTACATACTTTCCTAAAAGCATGGACATCAGCTGAGCCAATCCCATGGCAACCCAAAAGACAAAATAGAAAAACTCATGTCACTTGCCCACTCAGAACAATCACTGTGATGGGCACAGGCTTTCAATGACGACTCAGTGCAAGAATTGGACAGCCTCCCAAGGACTGTGGTACGACCACATGCGGCACATTCACTCCCCCTTATGTACCCCTCCGAGATTTCCCCAAAGAATTGCATCGGTCCCATCTAGATGAAGAAACTAATAGCTCAATTCATATTACAATCTCAACCGTTGGCAAATACGCAACGAAGCGGCTCATGCATCTGAATCAGCAGAAGTATGCAGAAAAACTGGGGAGACACATCAATCTACAATTACGGCTCTTTACCAGTCAAACAGTACACACGCAGACCCTCACTCAATCCACAGACAAGAATGGTGAAGGGGGAAAATGTGTTGATGATGCTATGCTTGAGATGCCAGCTGAAAGTGGGGAGATCATGAGAGCGATGCTTGGAAAAGTTTCTACAAAACAAAATCATTATGATACTGAACTGTACGAGCTGAGCCAATCGACATGGAGACATCAAACTCAGACAATTACTCCCTGGCAGTTGCAATTATCTCGTGATGAGGATGATGACGAAGAATAGGGAAATGTTTTATGATGGAATCTATTACTATGCACAATGAATATTGCTTAAATCTGACTTTCTATTTGCTCGTTTCTTCACTTCTTCATCATCATATACTGCGATGGTATCTATCTCTTGTCCCAAAACCCTCAACCAGGCTTACGAAAACTTAAAAGTAATACAACATGGAAGGTAGTTTTACAATCTCATCGCTAGTACGAACTAGGATCGACAAAGGGTCATCCCCATTATCTTGAACGCGTTTCCAGAAACCATGTCAACTTTGAGCTTCATAGTATCACCTTTCTCCACAGAATTAGTTAGCTTGATCCTCTCAATAAGAGTGAGACTGTATTCCATTTCGTGCACGCCATCGATGTCATGTTGTGCGAGGGTCAAATTTTTATGATTGCTACTAGTGACGGTAAATCTTGCTTTGCTATCTTTCCACTTTTCGCCGTATGATCGCATAAAGAATATAGTAACTACGTTCAAATCCTTTGCGATATCTTTGAACTCCAGAGTGAAAGATGCATCTGGTGTAGTAGCTGCGAAACCGACTTTATTTGACCACCCATCATCTGCATTACTTTCAATGCCCCATCCTCCACTCTTTGATATGATGTGTTGCCGCATAAAATTATTAAGTTCATTACTTCCGAATAAGCCCCTTTAAACGATCCACGCCACTATGCATGGATCTTGGTCCGTACTATTCATGCCTATACAATCAACGCCAAAGGAATCTTGGTATAGACCACTTTCAGATGCTTTCCACACACTAGCAATTTTCGTAAGAGTGAGATCATTTGTTAATGGAGGTGGTAGGATCGGGACAGCGCTCCTATTGTGTTCCTGCCTTTTATCTCTCGTCTCGGCTATAAACAATTCTCGTTGTTTGTCGTCACAATGGTTCTCAAACATTTCCAGGAATCCAAAAACAACTGACCATGCAACAGTTTGGTGAGCTAGATACTCAAAGTGAACGTTTCCGTGCTTGTGAAATGTCTTGTTCGTGATATCTTTGTACACAATATTTCTCACGACCTCAGCATAGCTAATTGCGACAGTGTCATACCATTTAGCAACCTGCTCCAGGACCATTGCATAGTTTAGTTCTTTGAGTACATTGTCATTCGCCCCTTTTGCATTACCAAGATAATCATCCACACAGACGACAAGGGGAGGAGTAGCGCATGGTTTTGACTCTATAGCTGCCCTGACGAAATTCTGCATCGAATCTCTCACTCCATCAATACCTGACCTTCCCCCAGCGCCTATTCCATCATTGGTAGAATATGCGTTGATGATTATGTCTGGTCCACTCTCTTTGAGATCTTTAGGATACATCCAGTATTTAACCATGCGAGTACCAGTAGCGGTGCCTGTACCACCAGTAGCGAGGTTTATCACCTTTACCACTTCATTTTCAAACAATGTGTTGATAAGTAGTTCTAACCTGTGTGGCCAGTTACAAGTTGGTTCTGTAAGTCGCGCTCTGCGCACCTTCTTTCCGGGATAACATTCTCTTCCGAGCGTCACTGACCCACCAAACACCGCGATTAGAACAGGCGCATTGTGGTCAGGGTCAAGAATACGTTTTTGAAACTTTTCAATAATATGTTCGATGGTCTCGTACTGAGAGGATGGCAGATTCCTTACTGCTTTTCTCAACTGAGACGGAGGAAGAATATCTGTAAGTAAAGAATGTATCTTCCCGAGCTGTGCCTCTTGGGAACTTCCTTGTAAGTGTCCTGGAACATCCATGTTCACCGAGGCAGCAATGATTTTTGGAAGGTATCTTTGCCATAATTGTGACGCACTGAAAGATGACGAGCATGAGAATGTGTCGGATATATCAATTGAGGCATTATTTGCTGTATTTGAATTGATATCATTGGCATCTGATTCAAAAGAATTATCAACTAGATCTGGTGATAGGAGGTAGGAGGGGTCTCGTAGTAGATTGGCAAGGTATTTCTGCTCATTGATGATGGAGAAGAATCCAACACATCCCAGAAGAGCAAGCAAGAGGATAATTGCTCGAGATTGCATCGTTTTTATCTTTGTGCTTTTTTGCGTGTTACTGTATTGTATGCTTTGTGTGTTATAAGTTATAATAGACCGGTGTAGTTCGCTCGAAATTTGCTATTGTTGTAGCAATGACTTGCCCATTTCATGAGCTTTGGGGAAATAGGAAATAGCCGTTGCTCACTGCTCACCCCCTTGCCACGGATAGATACGAGCTGGTTTCAACATCAGGATGGCAACCGTAGAAATTGCGTAGAATCTAGCATAAAATAGTTTTTAAAGGCCTTCCATTTCTTCAAACAACAGCAAACAAAAATAATACGATATAAGTAGAGTAGAATATAGGTAAAGTGATATAACTCTCTAGGGAATCCCGTGTTTGTCCCTCCGACATTTATCATCTTCGCCCATTCAAGAGTCTTAAAGTCGGAGGGACAAACGCGGGATGCCCTAGAGAGTTCATATCATCACTTTACCGGTTACATGACAATTTCCTAGTTGTTTTGAATAAATTGGAAGGCCTTTAAAAACTATTTGTACTACATGTACGAGATTTCTACGACAGCTGATCAAAAGTTGAAACCAGCTCGTAGAAAACCAGAAAACCATACTAAAATTTGTTAGGTATTACTTCGGCGTTTATAAATCTTACGAAAGTAGTCCCTTTCCCCTTTTCTCATACGAACAGATAGACGAGATGGCAGAAACGAGGCTATTATAAAGTAGCTATTAAGCTAGAGTAGAGCAAAATATGCTCGACATACATACGCGACATATTTATTTTTTATTTTTGGTACGCTTTTCGCGCCCACCTTTTATTATTGAAAATCAACGTGCGTCATAAAATCAAAACTAAATACAGATTTGTGAATAATTTAACTTTTATATTCAGTACTGTAGTGTTGGAAAATGCAGCAGCGTAGTCGGTCAATATTGGGGGAACCCACAAAATATTTATATGGTTCGAAAGCTCTTAACCAGGAGAATTCGATTTACGTGTTGGATGGGGCAGAATTAACTTTTTACGTTTGGGCACATTGAAAG
>Ga0306864_1001278_pt1 | contig 10437 bp, 6 predicted proteins | sample AntRauTorckE5430_FD_190448 | JGI IMG/M metagenome (GOLD analysis project Ga0306864, IMG submission 190448) | Saline lake microbial communities from Rauer Islands, Antarctica - Metagenome Torckler E5 #430 (v2) (version 2) | ecosystem: Environmental > Aquatic > Non-marine Saline and Alkaline >...
TCCTGATATCGTGTGGCTTTCAGCGCACCCTTTCCTGATGAGGCCCTACAGGCCTCAACAAGGCCATCCACATGGTGGATTGCCTGGGTCTGATGCCAATTGCTCCATCTTCGCCTCCACTCTACGAGCAATTTCATTTGTGGAGGAGGTTGGCCCGGGGAATAATTTGTACATTCTATACAAAACATCATAGAAGGGTGATAGTTTGGTAATGGCAGTGGTTGTTCTATTGGATTTGGTTGACTTAAAGTAGATGATGGTGCAGTTGATGAAATCGTTGCATCGACTGGTTCCAACTGTGGAGGACTTTTATGTTGCAACCGTTGTTGTGTTTTTGCTATTTCGATAACGCTGCTCTCTTTTGTTTCATTCAACATTGACGACTGAAGAACTTAATTCTAAATTTGAATTGAATTATATTGGTTACAAACCATGAAGAATCCAAATGAATACAGGTAAATACGTTGTGACTGATTATTTAAGAGTATGGACAAAGAAACGGATGGCTGTTGTAATAAAGGTTTTGTCGAGTCGGTATGTATGTGCATGAGTGCCGGAATTTGCATGAGTGCTACAACAACCTACTCTCTAGTACAACCTTGGACTTGCTTGAACTTTGCTTGAACCAAGCTTGAACCTGCTTGAACCTTGTCTCTTGTCTATCACGTGCTAGCTACTCTAGCTCTAGTATTGTGCTTCTCCGTTTTTTAGGTTTCGTTCCCTTTTTGAGCTATTTTAAAATATTATGGCACGGTTGGCAGAAAGTGAGACTTTTTACTAAAAAAGATCCACCTTTCCCCTTTCCTGCATGCCGAATGCCAAAATACCTTATCCCTCAAGTGAAAGTATTGGGATGAATCCAATTCAAATAGCCACTTATAGCCACTAAGACTTTTCCCCGCACGCGACGGAAGACAGACAGCAGAGAAAGAAACCAGCTTTTTTTGAGAACAGAAGTTGGTCTGGCGCTTTCAACTCGAAGGTGTGAACGTTGAAGTCCAATGAGATCAGTAGATGACAGATGATGACGTTCGATTGTTGTAAGCATAGCTACGAAGATAGATGGAACTCCAGCGTTTCTGTAATCTACAGATTATTACCGATGCATTGATCTTAGTTTGCTAGATGGTGATGAAGGCTATTATTGCAAAGCTTAAAAGAGGCTGGTCGGTCATTGCATAATATACTACCTTCAACGCCTTAACTAGTTTTGCACAGGATTGTCCATTGGTTCGGAAATGCCAGCAGTCTCTACAAGTCCAACTTTAGCAAAGCATTCTTTAATGTAATAGTTGTGAATGCCACTCGAATAACTAAACTGCCGAAAAACGAAGTCATTTTTCAATTTTTATTATATTTTTTACAAGCTATATCTTTGGATTCGGAACCAATTTGTCAATCGGTGAAACCTTCTAAACGCTAGAAAACCAATGCTTATCGGTCTCTGGCAGTGTAGACAAACTCTGTAACACTCAACACTCAATTCGGCTGAGAATTGGATTGCCTATTGCTGTCCTCCTTCCGGTGGCTCCTCCTCTTGTCCGGCGTGGTCACTAGTCCAGAGAGTAAGGTTATCCCTCAACAATTGCATGATTAGGGTTGAGTCCTTGTAGGACTCCTCATTGAGAGTATCAAGCTCTGCGATAGCATCATCAAAGGCAGATTTGGCAATCGTACATGCGCGATCAGGGGAGTTGAGGATCTCATAATAGAAAACTGAAAAGTTGAGAGCCAATCCGAGACGGATGGGGTGGGTAGGAGGAAGCTCAGTTGCAGCAATTCCAGAGGCAGCGGTGTATGCGTCCAGAGCGGAAGAAGCGCTTGCCTTGCGTGGACCTCCAGTCTGGAACTCGGATAGGTAACGGTGGTAGTCTCCCTTCATCTTGTAGTAAAATACCTTAGCCTCTTCAGAAGTGGAGTTAGGGATCAAGCACTCTTCGATGATTCCAAGGATGTCATTACAGATCTCAACGAGCTCTGCTTCAATCTTGGCTTTGTAGTCCTTGATGATGGATTGCTTATCCACGTCGCCCTTTTGCTCGATGGAGGTTACAACACGCCATGAAGCACGGCGGGAACCAATAACATTCTTGTAGGCAACGGAGAGAAGGTTACGCTCTTCAACGGTGAGTTCCATGGGCTGCTTTGCGACACCTTTCATGTCCTCTACCATTTCATCGAAACGCTCTGCTTGCTCAGCGAGCTTGGCCTTGTACACGAGGGATTCACGGTCCATTGTTGTAATAGTTAACGGTGAGAATATACCGGAAGTTGTTTTTGTGATGATGGTAGAGCTGTTCGCGATTTTGAGCGTTGAGCGAACGGTATGGTAGGTAGGTACAGGTGTACCTACTGTAATTGCGAAAAAAGGGGTCCCCTTTCTCTCCCTTTTTTATTGAAAGGAAACAGCCGGTTGTCGTTGAGTGTAAAAGCGACGCGCGCTACAGCTGGTTTTAGCAGGTTTTAGCTCATGCTATAGGTGGGGTTTTGAAATTTGGAGCTATTTCACCCCTCTCTGCAACATGCGTCATTTTTCCATCAAATTAAATTTTTGTGCCTCTCATCATTCCAAAACACTGGCCAGTGGCCAGTGAGTGGCATTCTCATACGTGGATACGTGCACTAAAATACAAAGCAATAATCTTACTTCTCAACAGAATGAACCTCAAAATGGCAGCTGCCACCACGTTGGCCATGACTATGGCATCTACTCTCAAACCATCTACCGCATTATCATTCACATCAAGGGCCATTCATTTCAACCGTGCTGCTGCGACCAAATTTCAATCTACCCGCCTCTTCTCCACTGAAACTGAAACTCCCGCTCCCGTAGAAGAAACCTCTACCTCCATTTACGAAACACAAGCAGAGGCTTTATCGAAAGTTCAATCGCCATTTCTTAGAACAATGCGTGACCGTGGATTCCTCCATCAATGTACCAACATTGAAGAACTCGATAAAAATATGGCGAACAAGATTAAAGAGGGTGGAGCACTCAATGCCTACCTTGGTTTTGACGCTACCGCTGATTCACTTCACGTGGGATCTTTGTTGCAGATTATGATTTTGAGGCACTTGCAAAAGAGTGGACATAAACCTATTGTCTTGATTGGTGGTGGAACTAGTAAAGTTGGTGATCCCACTGGAAAGGATGAAAGCCGCAAGTTGTTGACTGATGACATTATTTTGCAGAACACCCAGGGCATTTCCAAAGTGTTTGAAACTTTCCTCACGTTTGAAGGAAAAGAGGGGGCAAAAGATGCACCATCGGATGCAATTATGGTGAATAACAATGATTGGCTTTCGACACTCAAGTACTTGGATTTTCTTCGTGATTATGGAACTCAGTTTACCATCAACCGTATGCTTAGTTTTGAGTCTGTGAAACAACGTCTTACTCGAGATGCTCCCTTTTCATTTTTGGAGTTTAATTACATGATTCTTCAGGCTTATGATTTTTTGGAGCTCAGCAGGAGGTATGATGCCAAGCTTCAGCTTGGAGGCAGTGATCAATGGGGAAACATTATCGCAGGTACAGAGCTTGCACGTCGTTGCGATTCAAATCAATTATTTGGTTTGACTGCTCCACTTATTACCACTAGTGATGGAAAGAAGATGGGTAAAACTGCGAATGGAGCAGTATGGCTGAATTCTGATAGATTAAGTGAATATGATTACTGGCAGTTCTGGCGTAACACATCTGATGATGATGTGATCCGCTTCACGAAGCTCTTTACTGAACTTCCTTTGGAAGAAATCGAGAAGTTGGCTGAATTTAAGGGAGCTGATATCAACAAGGCTAAAATTGTTCTGGCCGATGAAGCTACTGCTTTATTGCATGGAAGAGAATGCCTCGGGCAGATCCACGAGACAATAAATAATATGTTCAAGAATAAGAAGGGAAGTCAAAGTACAGATTCTCTTCCAAGAATCTTTGTGGCTTCTGATGCACTGAATGAGGGTGTTAAATTTGCAGACTTGTTCTTGGACCTCAAGCTAGCATCTAGTAAGAAGGAAGCTAGACGTCTTATCCAGGGAGGAGGAGCAAAGTTGAATGATACGAAGATTACCGATGAAACTGGAATCTTGACAATCGCTGATTTTGGAGATTCCAAGGAAGTTACATTGAGGGCTGGAAAGAAGCGTGCAGGAGTGGTAGAAATACAATAAAATGAATCCGTATAGTAAAGAATGCACCAGTAGTTGTGCTTTGGATTGATCACGTAATAGCAGCACTTTTTAGATTTACTATACCAACTAACAGTTGGTTGAAAACAATTTATCTGCTTTTTCCTTGTCCGAAAGATGAGAATGAGTACCTGTGAACAAACTGGAGAGTGCGGAACTTGAAGCAACTGCGGCCGCCACATTATTGCGAATATCATCAATTGAACGAGCTTCTTTTGTGACTGGTGTCGAAAGTTGTGTTCGTTTTAAAGATCTGCCTGAAGATGAGGAATCAATGCAGATTCGCTTCACTCCACTTTCGTGACTATTTGAAGTTGAACTTTTTCGTTTCTTTTTGGATGCCTTGGTTGCTATTTCATTTTGTCGCGTCTTCTTCAATGTCAACTTTATCTCACTCTGCATGGCCGGTGGTGGTGCTAATCTAATCATGTCTTCCTTTTCAAATGGGCCATATTCCTCTTGCAGGGCATCATCGCCCATTTCTTTCATTGCCTTCTCGCTAAGAACATTAGGATGACCATCATCGTTACCTTCGTCCTTCTTTCTATTTTTCCTTTTCACCAATACAAACGCCGGTTGAATACCATTCAATTCTACAGATGTGATCGGACAAACTGGCACACGTAAATTACATCCGTTGGATACTTTTTTTGCAAGTTGAAAGCGTACTGGGTGTAGATCCTTCAATCCGCGGACTTGCCATCCCAGATCGACTGTGTCCCTTGAACCACTGGTATTGCTGGTCTTGGTATCTTTTGCCTCTTCCGTCTTCCTCCTAAGCAAAGCTTCCACCGCAGCTTCACGACCATACAATTTTCCAAACGGACATGTTACGATCTCCTCTTTGTAATCTAGTGATGCTCCAGTGATAGCGCAGGTTGTCATATTTTGAGTCTGTGCTTCTCGTTCTGCTTTTGCAATGGCGGCCTTGGATGCTCTTTTAGAATCAGCTGTGTGGTCCGCTTGGCCTGCACCACGCATATAGCGCCTATCGCTTGCAATAACTCCGCCATCTCCTCCCATGTTTATTGTTACTAGTTTGCTGTATTAAATTGAACTGTGATCAGCTAGGATGATGTGGTATTGTGTAGATTCTGATCGAGACTTTTAATAAAATGGTAAATGGAAACAACAGACAACAGCGGCAGCAAGCAAGCGAAAGCATCATCAGGAGATGGGATACGAAGTGCACGTTATTCGGCCAGTAAGTTGTCATAAATACCCCCACAAAACATCAGAGACAGAAAGAGTACATCCAACAACAGTAGTAGTACGATACAGAGTATGTACAGGAGGGACGCTAGAGGTCTCTACTGCTATTCTACTAATAATAATGCTAGTCTAGGCATTAATTGATTGATTTGCTCCCAATATAAACTTGAATAAATCTCTTTTCGAACGAGTCAAACTCTTGGTCACTCATGATATCGAGATCATCTTCCGAGACATCCTTCAATGCTTTGGATTCCCCATCTACCTGCACGAAAGAATTTGTGAAAAAGTCGTTTGATCTTTTGCATGTTGGATTGCCAAATTCTCTCCATTCAAGGTCACATGCATAAGGCGAATCAGTGCTTTCGCGCATGAGCTTGAACTCATACCCTGCACTCGCCATGATCTCAAAAAAATTCCTCTCTTCTTGCGGTTTGCGCCATCTCACAGAAAGTATCACTTTTGCTTTCTTGCAAATATCTATTGATTCAATCGTAGCAGACAGTGCCTTAAATGTCTCGAGTGAGACATTGTAAAGCAAGTCTGAGCCGAGAATCAAATCAACATTGCTTGGAATAATATCTCGAGAATCATTACCCCAGACCAGAGCTTTTGCACAAATATTATGTTCTTCCAATTGTGAACAAAGACGGTCCTGATTCATCTTCAGGTTATATTCTAATAAATCAATTGCGGACGGCATGTCTGTAAACAGAATACACAACTTCTTCACGTCTCCTTTTCGTTTTGCGAGTCTGGCTGTAGCAGCTGCTGCAAATGCCAGGCCACATAGTCCTGTACCAGCTCCAAGTTCTACTACTATCTTTGAATCATCAGTATACTTTTCGAAAGATGGAGACGTAATTCGTTCTGCTAGATGTTCGCCAGCAGGCCAAGGCATGGCATAGGTTCCATCGGAGCCGTCTTTCTTCTCTTCTTCATCCTTTGCCTCTTTGTCATGGCCAGGAACAGAACTATACAGGTCTAGTGTCACTCCTAGCGAGCTATGCAGTTCAACCTTCTTCATGTTAGACAATTCACCGTTATCACTATCGCTACTTTCTTCATCGTCTTGCTGGTCCACCTGCACTTGTATTTGAAGTATATCGCCTGGTTTGCTTCCTGCTGGAATGGCTATTTCTGTAGCTTTTCCTTTATAAGAAAAGGAGAGCGAGTCACCCTCCTCGGCACCTTCGGGGACTTGCATTTCTATGGTTTTCATTTTCTCCTTTCTAGCAGTTTTCTTTCTCAAAATGTGACAATGAGGCGAGTGAGGGGGGTCGATTCTCTTGTAGTAATTCTCCACCATCTCACCCTTTTCAAATCCAAGCCTCTCATACAATTTGATGGCATCCACATTATTTATCTGCACATGAAGTACAATCTCTTTAATGCCCTTGGTTCGAGCTTCTTCGCCAATGGCGTAATCAACAACCGATTGCACGAGCTTTGTCCCTACATTCCTTCCTCGGTAACTAGGCAGCACCCCGAGGGTCATGATGTAGATCTTGCTTTCATCTTGGATCCTACAGCAAATAGATCCAATGACAAATCCATTGTGATAGGCGTACTTGTTCAGATCTTCATTCTTTGCTGTTACTACGTCCTTGTAGAAACCATCAGGATAGAAGATTGGAAGGGAGGTAGAATTGATGATGCGCAATTGTTCCACGTTGTCGTTTGTTATGCCACCAAAGTCAATTACGATTTCTTTCTTCATATTTGCTTTGTTCGTCACAGTGCAAGTAAAAAATGTCAGAATGTGCGAGTTTGATGTGCGGTCGTTGCAGTTGATCAGATGTACGCTGAAGGGTGAGGAGTGTGGCACAACAGTAGGTAGTATGTTGTTGACGTATCTCGTATCTATCGACTATCGAACTTCGAACTCATCAATTTGTTTTGTGTTTGTGTTTGTGGTTGGTTTTGTGAACGAAAATGATAAAATATAGGAGATGAAGATGGAATAAGAAGGAAAGAGGAAGAGTCCTGCAAAATGGCATTTTGGCCAATCGCCAAAGCCAAAACAGGCCAAAACGACACAACAGTCGAAATTGGGTCTTTGCTGAACAGAATTTATAATTGTTCATTTTTTATAGGTTTGTACAAAACCAACAGAAAAGAATCATCAACTCGGACAACTCTATCAAGAAGATGGGAAATGGGACAACCTATATGTCGAAGCGAAATATCGCCTCAGTAATTTTTGCGTTTGCATGTCTCGTATCTGCAAACATCTATCTAGGCGGAGGTGTACCAGTTGGACAATTGGAAGACGAAGCATCACTATCTTCATCCGTTACTGGAACCAAGAATTCCTCAGAGTACCACGAACATTATAGCAAAAAGAATAAAAAGAACGGAAAGGCCAACAAGAATAAGAACAAACACTTGCAGGAGGGTAAGGAATCAACGGATCAATTACTCCTATGCGAGGTTGACGAAACGAAAGACCGTTGGTCCAATCGACCCTTCAACACGAGTTCTGTTCAATCCATGTTCAATTGCGATAGGGAGGATTCATTATGCAACTACTACTACCCGGCTAACTTCTTTGATAAAGGATGCGGTCTTGGCCAAGAGTTTGCGTTCCACATCGATGACGCTCAGGCCATGAAAGACAATGGTACTCTATGGAACTTTATGCCAAGTGTTGGTTTTCCCACGATCACCATGAACAATACTTGTCTATACTTTGACAACAACAAATTTGTAAATCAGGGAAATTTCATGGATAAAGGGGGCAGGATCACCACGAGAATGGTTTTGTCGGATATTGGATCTCGCGACACTGATGAATATAGATGTTACAATGAACGTCTTTCCTTCCTGCACGTCCACAAAGCCGGCGGTTCTAGTTTACACAATGCTTTCAATTTCCTTTCGTCGTCTAAAAACGCCGCTTTGACCAGACATAGATTCTTTACTCCAACTAGTACGCCTGGGAAAGCATCCCAAGTTTCCCAGAACAGTCAAGCCATGGCCAACTTTACCCTGAAAAGTCTATCCCATGCTTCAAAGTACCCTGATAAAGTGTTTGATTCAGAGCAGCATGTCATTTTTACTGCAGTGAGAGATCCAACTGAAAGATTTATTTCGTCCATCGGTCAAGCATTGGGAGCACAGGGATCAGGTGGGAACCATATTGGCCCTATATTACAAAAGGAATGCGTCAAGGAATCGTCTGCAGAAGCGCTTAAATGCCTTGCACGCTACGTCAGAGATCATGGATTTTGGATCGAGCTTCATTTCACTCCTCAAGTTCTCGATATTTCATTCACGACAATGTGGCAAGATGCCCCAATTGCCATTTTCTCATTTAAGCACCTCAAGGATATCCTGCATCACTTTGGAAGGGATAATGTCCATGTTAGAGATGGATCTAAGGAAAAGTACCGTGCCGACCCCATCTTGACGAATATGACTGTTGATGATTACGATGAAGAGTCTTTGCGCATTGTATGTGAAATTTATGAAATGGACGTACGAATGCAGCGATCCCTCGGCATTGAAGTGCCACGGTGTGATCCCTACATTCCTCATACTTTCAATTTCCCTCATTAGATAAAAAGCCAACCGATGCATTGCTTATTTTTTGAAGTTACGGTTACTGCAGTATTTATTATGAAACCGTTGGCATCTATCTGAAAAAGTCACCTGAATGCTTTATGCTGTATGGCACGAATACTTGTACCCCTCCTAGTCGTATTAATGGGGGGTTGGTTGTATCCCTTTGTTGGGTAAGGGCTAGTTTCGGCCCTTCCCGCACGCTTTTGAGACTATCTCATTCTTATTAAAAACACCGAATTAAGCTAAACTAAGCATACCACACTATTGCCCATACCCGGTTTAGTGGATCTGCAAATTTTTATCGTGTCTGTACCTGCTCATCTCCGTCTTTTATCCATCACAAGAATATAAAACTTACGATTTTAGAGGTGCTTCCCTTCCGAGCATATAAATGAAATAATGAATGTTCATCACAACTCTCCAGCCAAATCACCTGAAACCCAAACCGAACCCTCAGTAATATGTCTTGAGATAGGAGGGGCTACAGAGCCAATTCAAATCGAGCCTCATGGTCTCAATATTGACCCTGTCACTGGCGCAATACATGGGATAAGTGTTGATATTGAGGATGGTAGTAAGGAAATCTTCACTACGGCACTCCCAGAAAGCCCCCATCGTCGCAAGCTTGCCTGTTAGCAAGATGGAAGAATATTATGATATGGTTATGACTCAGATGAAGAGATAGGTCCCTTTAACCCTTCAATACGGAGGGCAATATATGGCAATCTGGGTTTTTCGCTGTTTTTTTCGCTGTTTTTATCGCGCAAATAACTAGCAAACACGTTACAAAATTACCATGCTAACTAACGCACCTCCCAACGTGATATTGTGGAATTCATTTGTTATCCTAAATTTACCTCCATCAGCATAATTCCTTCATGAATTGATTGCATATTTCACTTTGATGAAATTCTGTATTTTCATGTAGTTAGACCTATTTCCGCAGATGGCCATTGCAAAAAACATTTACACGTAGAAGTGCTAACAAAATGCGGATAATAATTGTTCGTGTAAATAGTAAATTTTGTTACAAAAACAATCACTACCCAAAACAAGACGCTGCTTGGTAACTAAATCGAATGTGCTCTGTTGATCTATGTAGTCTATGTTGTTGTAGATGTGTCGATTCGTTGATAACGAAACAGACGAAATATGAGTGAATCTCATAGGAATGAGGATAATTGTTCGTGTAAATAGAAAATTTTGTTACAAAATCAATCACTACCCAAATAACGACGCTGCCTTGTAACTAAGTCAAATGTTCTCTGTTGATCTATATAATCTATATTGTTGTTGCACTTTTAGTTATTATGAACATTCATATTTTCATTATATTGCTGGGAAGGGCCAAATTTCGCCCTTCCCCCCATCCAACAAAGGGATAGACAAGAAGACGCGACCAAACAATTCCTTACTAACAATTCTGTCGTTACTTTTCACTTATTAAAACTTGTATATATGCATATTCTA
>Ga0306864_1001279_pt1 | contig 10437 bp, 6 predicted proteins | sample AntRauTorckE5430_FD_190448 | JGI IMG/M metagenome (GOLD analysis project Ga0306864, IMG submission 190448) | Saline lake microbial communities from Rauer Islands, Antarctica - Metagenome Torckler E5 #430 (v2) (version 2) | ecosystem: Environmental > Aquatic > Non-marine Saline and Alkaline >...
AATATGGTGATATGCTGACCATGCAATTGAGGTTGTCTTTGAGCTATCGGCTGTGGAGCGGGTGCAATGTTTGTTGGAGCTGGCTGAATATTGATCGGTTGTTGTTGAGCGTTGCCAGACTGAGCAGTAGCATTTGCATTTGAGTATGTAACAGCTTGACTATTAGGCTGCGTGGTAGAGTAATAGACTTGACCATTGATAGTTTGAACTGGAACATGAGCATTCGTAGGACCTACATTTGTATTTCCGTTCATCATATGCATTTGGGAAGAAGATGCAACAGCTGGCATCTGACCATGTGTCCCATTCATTTGTTGAGGTTGCACATTATGCCTAATACCTTGTGGTGCATGTTGTGTCTGATAATGCACTTGGTGAAGACTTCCAGAGCCATTCGTATTAGTAGGCGCAATTGGAGCTGAGGGCTTTGGTTGAATCGGGCGACTTTGCTGTTGTCGCGGCTTAATCTCAATATGCTGCGGTTGCATCCGTGGTGGCTGCGGTTTAATTGAAATTGGCCCACCAGCTGCAATTTGTATGGGAGATAAGCTTTGGTTACCAGTTTGTTGCAGTTGATGCGGCGCTGGTGCAATTTCCACATGTCCACCACCAGGCTGGACAGCTGCATGACTGTGATGATGCACTTCAGCAGTCAGCTGAGTTTGATGTAAAGGATGAACTTGTGAATCTGCAGCAACGGAAACTGGTATAGAGCTTGCACTTGAAGTCGCATCACCATTGATGTTTTCATCTTCGGAAAAATTAAATAAGACGTTGTCTGCCATCATGATCATTTCATTATAGAATATGGATTCTAAGAGCGCGTGTTCTAGCTCATTGCCGTTAGGATCTTCGCCGCCATTCTGTGCCACATTTCCAACCTCAGTATCACTCCTATTGCTCGCATTATTGCTTGCATTACTCATAGTGCTGTTATCGCCGCCATTGTTACAGCTTTCTTTGCTGCTTGCGGCGTCAATCTTCACGCCTGGCGGAAAACCAAAATCGTTCTCCATGATGTTGTCGAGTAGTGTCAGTTGTTAACAGTAAGCTTTATCCTAATTATTTCCGGCCAATTCTCATTCGTTTTCCAAACTAACAAAACTGTGATGACAATGTAATTTTCCTGATGTTGGTTGCCTTGGATCTGCTGTGCACTGTGAAGGCGGGTGTCTTTTTACGGATGAATACCTTTCGCAAGTTAAATTGACAAGCAGCAGGATTTTTTGATGTGTTGTTTCTTGCTGCCGCTCGCTTCTCGCTTCTCCTGATTCAGTCATTCCCGCTAAGTATTTAGTAGTGGCCTGCATTGGCCTTCTTTTCAGTAAAAATCTAAATTGAATTATCGATCTTACAATTTATGTGCATGAACGAAGATCTTAGCTATCTCTCTAGCTAGCTAGCTAGTACTACCTACTACTAGGTACAATAGACAGTGGCGAAGCAAAGATATATGTATATATATTACGTAGTTACTATTTAGCTAGAGATACTCATCTATAAATAAGATCTCATGATTGATGAGATTAAAGTCTGACTACTGTAGATTATTTGTCCGACATTTCAGACAATCTCACTCTCATCTGAGAATTCGATTATCATGCATTCGTAATGCGTCATGCATTCATTAGTGGTAATGTATTATAATGAATTATCATACGACTCCTATCTGGAATCAAACTAATGCTGATTGTTTTCTTCGCATTCGTCTGCTTCCCTTTAACCATACCTCTAAATAGTGTTCAAAATCTTTCGGATTATCAGTGACTTTGATTTGCATATCCTACTTCGTTCATTCACCATGCACACAACTTACTTGGGAAGCCCTGGGTATGAGACATCTGTTGGCTGCTGGAACCTCAAATCGTAGTCACATTATTTTACTTGGGTAACCCTGGGCAGGAGATAGCTGTTGGCTACTGCTGGAATCTCAAATCATAGTCAGAATTAGATTTGCTGAAATGCGGATGTCAGTGATCTTGTGGCATCCGCGAAATGAGGTGATTTGATTATAGTAAGGAAGTTGTTAAAATGAAACAACTTCCTTCTCCGCCAGGAAATAGAATATATCTCGAAATCATTGCAACCATTTGATTTTATATCATGCAACAACGAACGAGTATTACAGTCAGGATAGGGATGTTCCTATTTCTAGATGGTATGACCAATATTTCGATATTGCTGTTTATTCAAATTAGTATTGAACTTCAGATTCAGGATCGACACCAACCGCATTCCTCACATCTCCATTCTCAAAATGTCAAAATGTTGACCATATCCAAGAGGCATCGAAGCACCTGAAAATAAATGTCATCTCAACTTTTTGTGCCTGGGCATGCTGCTGTAGACCAAATTATCACACTTCTTTTGAAGCACGTCCATGGTTATCTTAGCCAGCGCGCATGCATTGTCAATCGTCAATTCGAAACCTTCTCTTCATCATAATCGAAGTATGACACAATAAACAATAAACCCATCAGTAAAAATACTTTGGATTCTTATTCATGCACTTGATCAGAGCATCTGTTTCCGAGGGACACGATTGAAGCTTTTCTTTATGTTTTGACATATTCACACCTTTGCTCACAGCACATTTATCCAATAGTTCGAGCATGGACGAGCATGGACCATCACTCAATTTATTTGTGTTGCCTGGCTTACTGGGGGTTGACATGAGCTCAATAATAGATTTTCCCTAAATATGACTAAGGACCTTGTTATTATGATCTACTAATACAGGTGAGGTAAGCTTATGAAGAGGTTGTTGTGTCAGTGGGAAAGATGTATGTTAATGTGCTGTTATTGCTTCGCGTTTTGTTCATTGGCGCAGAAACGTGGGTGGGTGGTGAACGACCCCTTTACGAGGAGGAGGTCGTAATTATCTGGCCAAAGCTTTTACAACAAACACAATGTACATAGTTGTGGCGTGGGTGGGTGTGCGGGTTACAGGTTACAGGAGGAGGGGGGGGTTGTGGGTAGCCTATTCCAAGAATTCTTGAACCTTCTTTTTGTCATTATTTATGGCCTCGGAAATCGGGCCTCGGAAATAAATTCAAATAATGATGATGATTGATGATGGATAAAAGCAAGACACAGCAAGAGAGAGACAGATCAGAGATCAAACATCACCTGCAAGAATAATAATATCACCTAAAACAAGAAATCATGAGCACCATCACCACGAAAGATGCAGACAATAGTAAACATCAGTGTGCTGAGTGCGGTGATAGCGATAATGGCGGTGGTAGCCTCAAGGCTTGCACTGATAGCGATAATGGCGGTGGTAGCCTCAAGGCTTGCACTGCATGCAATCTTGTGAAATATTGCAATAGAACGTGTCAGGTTGCGCATTGGCCAGCCCACAAGAAGGCATGCAAGAAGGCATGTAAAAAACGTCTTGCTAAACATCACGGCTGTGCTGCGTGCGGTGATAGCGACGATGGCGGTGGTAGCCTCAAGGCTTGCACTGGATGCAATCTTGTGGAATATTGCAATAGAACGTGTCAGGCTGCGCATTGGCCAGCCCACAAGAAGGCATGCAAAGAACGTGCTGCTGAATTGTTTGATGAGAAATTATTCAAGCAGCCTCCGCCAAATGAAGATTGCCCTATCTGCTATCTACGACTTCCAATCGATGGAGATCTTTGCTCGTACCAGCCATGTTGCGGTACAATGATGTGTGACGGTTTTGCCTATGCCCACTCGGTTGCTGAAGCAGATACAGAAAAAGAAACGTGTGTCTTCTGTCGAACTGAAGCACCTTCATCAGAGGAGGAACATATTAAAAGGATTAAGAAACGCGTGGAAGCCAATGATGCACAGGCGATATTTCATCTAGGGTGTTATTATCAATTTGGGATGATGGGCTTGCGACAAGACAATGCTAAGGCATTGGAGCTCTATCATAAATCAGCATACCTTGGAAATCATCATTCGCATTATAGTCTTAGTGTTTGTTATCAAGGAGGGGGTATCATAGAAAGAGATACAAGAAAAGCAACAGATCATGAACAGATTAGTGCTATGGCTGGGAATGTAAAGGCAAGGCACAATTTTGGGTGTGATGAGTATAATGCAGGCAACATGGATCGTGCATATAAACACTGGATGATTTCAGCCAATGTTGGCTGTGATTCATCTATGAAGACGGTTCAGGAGGGATACAGGAGAGGTTTTGTAACGAAAGATGAGTATGCAAAAACTATTCGTACTCATGGTAACTCAATTGACGAAATGAAAAGTGACGATAGGGATAGAGCTGTTTCTGCCCCTCGTACTTATTAAAATAGCAGCATGCGACATGATGTTCTGATATACATTAGTTGATTGTTGTTTTGATTTTATTGCATTAGATTTCAAGTGACACAATGCTCATTGTTGTCGAATTGATAGGACACTTTCATAATTAATAGCAAATAAGTTTGAAGTGATGATATGACATGAGAATTGAAGTTCTTGTACAAACCATCTGGATCTGTATGGGTTTGAAGTCCTTGAGTGGGTGATAAAGATATCCACGTCATTGCACTTGTAAAGGTTAGTATGGATGATTTACACTCGGCTTTCATTATTGTATGAAAACAGTCTGGGTATGTATGATAGTAATTGGGTTGGATAATTTGTCTCGCTTTATCTTCCAAAATAGATGAGTGTCAAAACCTGTCAAACCAGTCCGGGAACCGTGTTGTATTGTATTGGGGCTGTCTATCTTCCTCTCGTTAAAAATAGGCGGACGATAAAACAGTCTTGGACTCCAGTGTTGGATTAGGTAGATAGGTTTATCAATACCCCAAAGCAAGAGTCGAGCCAGAAGAGTCTCCACCGTAGTGGGAGGTTTCAAACTTTTGAAATTCGGAGAGATGCTTGTCTGTTGTCGACGATGTATTGAATTATCACCTCCACAGGACAAAATAGAATTTCTCCTTCAAATAATTATTGAGGGATGAAATTCGATGTTTGTTGTAGGCAATCAAGTAGTTGAGAATCTTGATTTATCATGATTACAAACATTGTTCGCTATTTTTGGATGCTATTCGTCATTCGTCACCCATCACCCATTCTTGTTTGGTCATTGGTCATCATCGCGAGGCTTCATTTTGACTCGCGCAATCGCATTTAAAACATTGAATTTATGACTACCAATGCAATTTCCTCCCCAGGACCACAGGCAACAAAGTAGCACTCAAAATCCGCAACGGCAACCAATTTAATACTTAGTAAACCATTATTTCTTGTTCTTCTTTCCTTTCCTCACCTCGTGCTACACACCCTCTACATCGTCTACATCTATGGGATAGAAGAACCCTCGAGCTGCCCGAAGACCATGTACATAATCACCGTAATTTGCGCCGTTTCTGCGAGTTCAAACTAACTTGTTAATGTCTATGGTTGAAAAGTTATCACATTGCGAAACCAGCTTTTAGGGTTAGGAATGATCACTTGATTCGACTCCTATCCACAATCAGACGGTCTACGCCTCGTTATATGGATAAGCATATCACACGAAAGCCTTTGGGTTTGCAAACGAAACTTAAGATACAGGATAAAGCAGTCCACGCCAAGTTTAAAGAGAAGGTAGGTTCCGTTGAATCTCACAGCAGCTACGACAATGATTAAGAATATGAAGATACTAAATGCATGATCATTCGATGATAGTTACTACATATACAGTTTTGATAGTAATACTATTTATCAGGTGCAATGCAATAAGTATATGTTCAGAATAAAGGTTATTAAAAGAATTTAATCCTGATACCTTGTTGGAGCAGGGATTGTGTACTGGTATTGATCAGGGCTGCGATCTTTCCTTTTCATTAAAGAGAATCGTCCTAGTCTAGAACGTTTTTTTCTGTCGCCTGCGCCCGACACATTTTCAACCCATGCTTCTCCAGAGACGAACATGTAGGACTCATCATCTGTGTCGTCTGTGTTTTCACTGCAATCAGTCATCTTATTCATTCCAAAAGATGACGAAGAAAACAACTCGCGAGCGTTGTCTCTTGATATGGATTCAGCTGAAACGATGCTTCCACGCTTCACTTCTCCTTCCATGACCAAAATGCTTGTTTTCAATGGTGGAATAAGGAGCCTGATTCTCAATCTTGTTTGAATCTGACTTTCTGATCCATCTTCCTCATCTTTCCCACACCATTCTGCTTGGAAGAACTTCCATATTCCCCCCGCAGCACGATGTCCATTCTCCACATCAAGGATGGGCCCCCCAGCTGTAGTTCCATCGATGCGGAGAATCAAATTTTCTTTCGATTTGGCATCACCCGCCATTGCTTCGAGGAGATCGTCTTCATCCAACATCGCACCCCCAGGAGCAGAAAGGAGACGCCATATTCCTGCAAAGTGCTCATCTGAAGGGTACGGTGTCAATATTTTGCGAGGAGCACTTTCCGGCATCTTTCCCGCCATTGTGACACGATCCTTCCAGTTCTTCAGAATCGGATTGTCTTGAGGTAACGGTTTCTCCTCTTTCTTGGATTGCTTTGACCAATCCCCTGTAGTAATGGGTTTTGCGATGCTACCAATAATCTCTTCTGTTCTCTCGGGACGTACTGCACTGGATTCATCTTTCACTGTTTCCGATCTGGGCCTTGACTCTATATTATTGCTGATATCTTCTACGGAAGGCATGTCAATGGGCTTTGCAATTTCAATTGCATCCAGCTCCTCGCGACTCTCCGCTTGAATGGTTTCAGCAATATCGCCAACCTCATCAGCTTCATCAGGTGATAAATCATAGACAGTTTGCAACATTCTCCTATCGGCAGTTGACTTGAAACTTGCCATTTCTTTCTCAAACGATTGTGCTTCATCACCTTCATTAAAACCATTGGAATCCATTTTGATTTCCTCTTCACTGCGGCGAATGCTATCATAACTTTTACCTTGTTCCTCTTCCCTGCGCAGCTGTGCATTTCCATCTGGAAGCTTGGTTCTCAAATGAGGAATATAAAATGCTTGCTCTGAAGTCCCCATCGGTCCAGTTCTACCATATACTGCCAATTCTCTCAACCTCACACCATTGCCGTTGCATAATTTGTCCTCCCACCACTTATACCAGAAAATAGGAGATATTCCATTCCCCCCTTCTTCCGGAACTCTCCTGTAGCACTCCTTTGCTTCGTCACTATAGTTCTCCCAGTCACCATCATATCCTTTCGGAGGCGGCAAAGTCTCAAAGAAATCAAGTGGCAGTCTCATGAATGGCAGTCTGGGCCTCCACGTCGATCCATCCTCATCCAACCCTCCATTCTTTCCTTGCGGATCATCTTCGGGAAGGTACACTCTCCAACCCCTCTCTTCTACACGTTTGGTAATTTCATGCAAGACCTGGCGAAGCAATGGTGTTCCGCTATCTTCAGTCCCAATGACATTGAGAACTTCATTCGCGTCCCCGTCTATCTCCAGCGCCTTGAATTTCATGATGAGAGGCTGCACATTGTCCACATTCTTCCCTTCCCTTTCCTCCTCGTCTTCCTCTCCATCTCCATCTCCACCTCCAGGGCCATCTGCTGGACCAGGAGCATAAATGAGTGCATCCACTGCATTGTTGACAATATCATGAAGGGCTCTCGTAATCGGATCTCTGCTAGTCAGCAAACTCTCGGTATCTTCTAGTTCTGGTTCGTCACCTCCATAATTCCCAACGGCATCCATGACATTTTTATTCCCGGTCCTGCCGAATAGATCATCAGTGGAAATCCCGCTGGATGCCTCATCATCATCATCATTATCGGTATCAATCAATAAGAGAGGCAGCCGCATGACAACGGGAGCGACGCATGCTTGGATCAGAAGGGGGCAATGGTACAGAATGCCTCTCTGGACCGACTCCAGTTCCAAGAGAAGATCATGGTTCTGTTCCAGGGGTATGGCGATCATGTGGGTGCATTTGTAATTTGGTGAATTGGGATCATCACCGAGGGGATCGATGATTGATTCTATGAATTCGTTCGATGGGTCATTCTGGATTTGCAAGGCTGTAGCTGTAGCTGTAGGTCTGGCTTTGGCAATTGCATTGTGTTGGGTCTGCTGTGGAATAATGCGATGTTGGACGGTTGATGTTGTTGTTGTTGGTTTGGGAAATATTGTCGTGAAAGACTTCACTTCATGGAAGGAGATTATTAGTAACACGCATGCTGTAGCTGAAGCTGTAGAGAAGAAACCCATCAGCATCATTTTGTTTGATGGCTGGTTCGTTCAGTTCGTCGAGATGTGAAGTAATGATGGATAATGAATGATGGATACCCACGACTTGTACACGATGATAGCATGATATTTAGCAGATGAAGATAGCATTGAGTGGTGGATCAGTGGATCTGGGTTTCTTTGTTTCATGTTTTATTTCTTCTTTGTGACGTATTTTGCGCGCGAACTTAAAGAGCCTGCTGTCCGACAAAACTAAAAATTCAAAGATGCAACAATTGAAATTAACAATTAAAAATAGATCACAAACCAACTTTTGTAAACAGAAGGTTACTTACTTCCTGTGTGTGTCTCAAGCAGAGTTGGACATTTTACATATGTCAGTTCGATTGTGTTCCTGACGATCATGGCCAGGCGTATGGCGACCTCGTGGAGCGCATGTCTCCTGTCGAGGGTTCGGTTCGGATTTTATACAAAATGAAAATGGTTTCCTGTGATTTCGATTGGCAATCACAAAAGATGGAACACGATCCAAAACACTCACAGAAGGTACCATACTCTCGAAACCATGGTGGTGGTAGCAACAGAACGCATCAACCTCGGATTGAACTCTGTGCCCGAAACCATGCTATGGACTCTGCACAATCGGTGCAGTGTGGCGAGCAAACGCGACAACGGCTGGTTTCAGGATCCCAGAGCTGTCGAAATCTACCAGTCCATCGAGTACGACTATGTAAAGTCGTTCCGCAGGGGGATTCTTCCCATGCCATTCGTTCCTGGTTATTCGATGAGGCAATCCAACAGTTCTGGAAAGAAGAAGAATCCTCCAAAGGTACTGTCGTGAATTTCGCCGAGGGATTGGAAACTCAGCACTATCGTCTGGAAGATCACATGGACGAAGACGCGTTATGGATCTCGATTGATCTTATAGATGGTATGAGAGCGAGGGAGAAGTTCATCCAGCCCGATGAGACTCACTTGCACGTAGCCGCGTCAGTCTTGGACATGGATGCCTGGATGCCGTTGGTGCCGAAAGAAAGACCTGTCTTCTTCACTGCTCAGGGACTTTTCATGTACTTGGAAGAGGAAGCGAACAAGAAGCTCTTTCAGCAGATGGCAGACGATCACCCTGGAGCAACCCTGCAGTTTGATTGGATCGCCGCTTGGTTGTCGAACCGAACTATGAAAGGATTCAAATTGACGAAGGACTACACTACTCCCAAGATGCCCTTTGGCGTGAACAAAAATAATGCCAAGTGTCTCTTGGAGTCTTGGGTACCCGGGATTGAGGTGGAAGAAATCGCCTGGCCTACTGAGAATGTGGGAGGACTTTTGCGTCGGATTATCCATATATTCATGGCAACCCCCATTCTTAAAAATTACCAGCCTGGGTTCGTCTTGCGGGTCAAGTTTCCTTCGCAGTGATCATGCATGACGAGGGTTGGCTTCGGCTTCAGATTTCTGTGGTGCACACGAACTGCCGGTATTCTTAATTTCCACAAACAAAAGGTCACTTGTTTTGATACCCTTTCGATGCTTTCAGCTCAGTCCTGCGTAGTTCGTAGGAGAGCTCCCAGCATCATATATTACATGTTCATAGTTCGCGGCATGGGCAAGAACATCATCACACAGCTACACGCAGTTCACAGCCAAAAGCCAAAACTACAAATCATTCATGATGATGAGGATGATGATGCTATGCCAAATCTTGTGAATAACACAGAAGCAAACATGAGCTGCTGGATCAAGGAGGGAAACATAATAGCTGGTATATTTGTGTATCAGGGTATCAGGGCAACGATAGTGAAAACGATTTCCTTCTCGAATGTCTAGCACAGGAGCTTCTAATGAAAGATGAATGAAATTTGTTTATTTATTTCAAGCGACGAGTTCTTAGTTATTTGCTGAACCAAGAATAGAAGAGTCTTGATTGAGTCATATTTAGTATTAAGGACAGGGAAACACCCAATCAGGTACATACATAGATTCATCATAATACATACATTTGATTGTGATTTAGTACACACCACACCTACGCATCCAAGAGCTCTTCAGAATTGAGTATCACAATGATTGTATTCAATATGTTTGGTCGATCATGCTTGCTTACCAGTACAATTGTTCATCTTGTGCCATGTATGTTGCACTACATTGATTTAATAAACGAACACGACATACAGTGGACCTTCACCAAGTATCTCCCCCCCGGGGGAGACTTATTTCAGCTAGGCTGACTCCTGCTGACTCTCAGGGGGGGATACCACTTAGTGTTGTAGGTAC
>Ga0306864_1001281_pt1 | contig 10434 bp, 7 predicted proteins | sample AntRauTorckE5430_FD_190448 | JGI IMG/M metagenome (GOLD analysis project Ga0306864, IMG submission 190448) | Saline lake microbial communities from Rauer Islands, Antarctica - Metagenome Torckler E5 #430 (v2) (version 2) | ecosystem: Environmental > Aquatic > Non-marine Saline and Alkaline >...
TGAGCAATGTTATACTGTGCGCAACTATAACCCTCATCATCCGTCCAGCCAGTATCTTCGTAGCTGTCCTTGCATTTCTTCTTGCTACTTTTGAGATCCTTGTATGTGTAAGTCTCAACATGCTTTCCTCCACCGCAGATGCAGCAGGCTTCAGATGAGATCACTCCTTTCCTGTTTGGAATGCGTTCTTCGCAAAGAAGACTAACGTCTTTAAAAGAACAAGTGCGGCCTGTTACATCCTCAAAAAATGCTGCATCTGCGCACGTCGTGGGTGACATTGTGGGAGATGCTTTGGAAGACTTCGTACCCTTGCTGGTACCTTTCCCTTCACTCCTTGAAGCTTTGGCACCTTTCCCTTGACTCTTCGTAGACTTGGCACCTTTCCCTTGGCTCCTCGTAGGCTTGGCGCCTTTCCCGAGATGACGTCCTTGTCCATCTTTACTATCTGATGGAGGTCTTGAAGGTCTGTCTGAAGGCATCATTCTCAAGCTGGGACCAGCACTGGGAACATTGGAAGGAGTACTAGAAGGTGCTCCAGAAGTATCTCTATCAATGCATCCGCAACATACTTCATTCGCAGTCTTACCATTCCTCCCATGATCTGCTGCATATGCTCCACATTTTTCACGGTGAGCAATGTTATACTGTGCACAACTATAACCCTCATCATCCGTCCAGCCAGTATCTTCATAGCTGTCCTTGCATTTTTTCTTGCTCCTTTTGAGATCCTTGTATGTGTAAGTCTCAACATGCTTTCCTCCTCCGCAGATGCAGCAGGCTTCAGATTGGACCACTCCTTTCCTGTTTGGAATGTGTACTTCGCAAAGACGACTAACATCTTCAAAAGAACAAGTGCGGCCTGTTACATCCTCGAAAAATGCTGCATCTGCGCACGTCGTGGGTAACATTGTAGGAGAAGCTTTGTTAGATTTCGTAGCCTTGGCACCTTTCCCTTCACTCCTTGAAGCTTTGGCACTTTTCTCGAGACGACGTGTTTGTCCATCTTTTGCAAAGGCAGAATGGCAACTGGCAGCGAGGACGAGCACAAGAAATTGGATTAAACGGGTGAGATTCCTCATGATGATTATTTTGATCTTGTAATCTCTAAGGGAATGAAACTATTTTATGATCGAATTGATTGGAAGAGACACAGTAATTCGTTATTGAGCGATTCAAAACTAGCGACGCTTAATTCTAAATTTATCTTAATTTCTCGCCGAAAAAAACGGTCTATTTTGCTTGACTAAGTTTGTATTTACATATCACAGCGTTTTTATCAAATAGCTCATATTTTCAACTATTCTGTCCATGATTTACATATCTTTGATTCTTTTGTCTACGTTTAGAGCAAATCATTATAAAAAGATACACGACTCAACTCCGCCTGTTTTTCATTATGTGTGCTCGTGGATGAAGTTTGGGTGCGCTTTGCGCACCCACTAGTAAAAAAAGCGCACCCACCAGTAAAAAAAGCACATCCACTCAAAATTGACACTCCTCCCGAATGAATAAACACAACAACAACGTTCATCTTACCAACCAACAACATTTTAATATAATAATACAAAAGATGCACTACATATAAGAGGTAAATTATAAACATCATGTTCCTTTGAATATACCAGCAGCTGAGCAATTGCTGTAGACTGTGGACCAACAAGTAGTTGTATCTCTGTTTTTCCTTTTCTTCGCGACCTGTTGACGTCCCTGTCCTCTCGTTGTTACCCCGCTCCTCCCGCTTCTCTGAATTGTATAATAGCTCGCTTTAAAGTCATTTTTTATGCTGTCCCACAACTTTCTTGTCTTGATGTGATCCCATGATGTTGGGTTGTCACCAACCCAAGATCCCTCTTTCTGACCATGCCTTTTCACGAGCATCATAACTGCCTTCATTTTCCGACGCACCCTTTGTTGCGGATTTGTTAGATTGCTTGCTTGCAATGTCACAAAAGGAGGTATCCTCTGTTGCCCGTCAGATAATAGCCAGCTATCAATCAGGTGCATCATTGTCATTCCATTTGGAAATTTGTAGTTCCTTGGCAAGACTGTCCATCTCCCATTTACTAATCCAGCAGTCTGTACCCTTTTTGCAACGAGATCCTTTGTTTTGTCGTCTCTTTTCCGCAGTTTCGCAGCTTTCACAGCTTCAGAATCTTCCTCCGCTTCCTCATCACTTCCGTCTCCCTCCTCCTCCTCCTCGTTAATAACATATGGAGCGCGAACATTTTCACTAAACTCAGCGTCCCTTATTTGCAATCGCTCTTCGTGATTTTCCATCAGCTTGTTCGTCTGTCTCTCGAGAGCTTCTAATATACGATTCGTGCAAAAATTATTATCACCAACACCTCTCTCATCCATAATCATATTCAAATCCTTGGAGAATTGATCCTTTAAACTTTTTACTTCTTTATTCAATTCTGCAATATCAGCAAGCAATGATACATGGGGAGGGATGCCAGTAAATGCTGGTGTTTCCAAAGTTTTATCCCATGGATAAGCTATTCTGGCATGCGACCTGACCTCTGGCGTAAGATCCTTCCAAATAGTTGATGTTCTGAGAGGATTCCGAGAATGTAAATTTTCGTTCAGATACTTATGGTGGAAGCACATGGAGGCAAAGACCATCAAAATCATTTTACGAGTTCGTTCCATGTCAGTTAGGTCGCCAAGACGACTGTACAAATATTCTTCTATGCTCTCTCTTTTTTTCTCTCTCTGCACTGGATCATTTATTTCCGAAAAATCAAAATAAGGAGGGGACACGGCAAATTCTTTCTTCAATCGATTCAAGGTTGTCGCGCATCTGCCAACATAGTGGTCGCCAGCTGCTTCATAAAAGAGATACTTGTCCTTCACACCGCCCATAATCCACCCAACTCGTAAACAAAGAGATACAATAGGGGGAGAAACTGTACATCCTGCAGCAACCATTGTGGCAACCCCCTTTCGCACTGAATGGGTCCCCAAATCACCAGGCTTGACCCCCAACTGTCTCAATCTTATTGCGTGCTTCTTAACAAACCCTCCAAAGATGCCGGTGTAACGGTCATATTGTGACGATCCTTCAAAAAGAGGAGCACCATTGGTCAAAACGTCAGTGTAAGTGAGGCAATATTTAGCAAGGGCAAGGACAACACAAATGTATGGTTTTTCTGGATTAGCATAGCAATGCCATGGCCCTGTGAATTTTCCATCAGGGTCACCTTTAGATTTTGCAAATTCGAACACGAGGGCATCTCCATTCCAATGAATGTGGTTGATTTTGCACCCTGCGCAGTTTTCAGCACGCTTCATTAAGTTCCAATCGAGGAGAAAAAAAAAGTGCGCAAATAGTGACTCTTCTGCATTATCACTCACAAACATCTCTTTCGCAATGTATTCGAAAGTTTCGACACTCATAGGATCTTTGCCTTCAGTTATTTTTTGGGCAAGCTCTTGTTTTTCTATTTGTATTGTGCGCTTGCATCCTGCAATATACTGAGCCATCTTTGCTTTTAAGTCTTGATTTGGCACCACTCCAGCTCGTTTGAATAAATACATCAACGCGCTCCTTACACCTTCATATGATGCTAAAGATTGGGAAATTAGCACATTTACCAACTCATTGGAAATTCTTTCAGCAATGTCCCTATTAGATGCACTAGCAGCTGTTGGTGTGGCAGTAGCAGCTTCTGTTGGTGTCGGTGTGGCAGTAGCAGCTACACGAGCTGATGTCGGTGTTGCAGTAGCAGCTACACCAGCTGATGTCGATGTGGCAGTAGCAGCTGAAGATGAAGAACTCCTATTACCTTTGCCAGTCTTGTACTTCTGTGCCAGCTTTTTGTCCACGGTTGCAGTCTTTTTAAGCGAACTCATGTACTCTCGTATAACTGGCCAAGTGATACTATTGTCTCCTTCCAGGTTAATGGGAGATCCATGCTTCTTATCCGGATCCTCAGAGGTTACCTTTGCTAGAAGGGCTTTAATGGTATTACGTAGATTCTTTCTTTTCTTTTTACTCCTATCTGACGTGTGTGCTCGTTCCATGCGGACAAGACAATCACTGTCTAGGAACTTGTTGTACTCTCTCTTATCAAAAAGCCATAGCAAAATTCTTACTAGAGTACTCTCGTAGCTTACAGCCGATTTGTCACCAACAAAGGTGTTCTGGATAGTTCTTGCGTCTCTAGTGAGATCAATAGGTCTAGAGTGAGTTGATGGCATTATGTTGTATTTAGTTCTAATTTTATGACATTAAGTAAGCACACGAAGCACGTTGATTTTTACTAGTAAAAGAAGGTGGGTGCACAAAGCGCACCCAAAAAGAAATATGTCAAACATATTTTTGCTCTACTAGCTTGCTAACGCGTACTAGTAAAACACATATTTTAAAAATGGGTGCGGAAAGTGCACCCACTCTCGTACTTTGAGGGGTAATAACTGCACCCAAACTTGGACTAAGTTAACTTAACAAGGATTATTTGTTAACTTAACAAGGAATAATTTAATGTGCCAGCGAGTGAATGAACGTGCGAGCGAAGAATAGTGTCCTAATTCCTAATGATTCAGCTAGGAATAATGCTCTTCTAATGGAATACATATGGAGTTCGCGTTGTTCTCCTCCAGCAATTGTATCAAAGGGTATAGAATGCTTGACTTGACCGGCGTGAAGTTTGCAGATTGAAGGAAGGGAGTGAGAAGCTATTAGCCCTTCTTCAACAAAAGCATGTCGTAGTTCATAATCACTCTAGAAATTCTCTTCGCATGCCCATAATCAAAACCCTTCTTCTGGGCACCACACCCGATCACAATCAGGCTTTAGCTACTAGATCATGCTGTTCATTCCAAGAGCTTCAATCTCGATTTTCATACACAAGTTTTGGCTTCTTTGGCTTCCATCATTGATAGTGATGTATCTACAGAAGATAAGGAAATTAACGATGATCCACTGTTAAACACACAAATCAAAAAAGCGAAAGCAACGGCTTCTGCATAGTTTCTAATACAGTATCTATAAAAATAGTGTGTGATGCAGGGTTGATTTATTTTAAATAAAGCTGACGGACATTCATTTTTTCGCCAGCTCTCTGTGATCTGTGATCCCTAATATTTCTTTTCTTTTCGTGCGATGATACTGCATTATTTGCTCACTGTTTGTGTACTCTTACATGTAAACTTATTCCTTCTACCAAAACGAACCGTTGATAAGACCGTATAGCGAACTTTCTCGTACTTATTGCAAATCTAGGTTTTTGTACTATGAAATGTTGATGGTCTTCTTCATATTCATATGTAAATTTCGCCTTGCTTGTCTCAGTCCCAACTGGACAGTAACCCAAATAAATAGCTGTCTTCTTCCAAGCTCGATGAAGCGTCCAAGAGGGTCGAGAGGAACCTCTAAACAGTCACGATGTATCAAATCTTGAACAAGCTGGACCTGATCAATTTTACGTTTCCAATAAAATATTTTAAAAGGGTGTCGGCTAAGTGTATGCCACGACACAACTAGCGTTCTTGTCATGTGTCAAGCGAACAAGGAATAACTTAAGGTGCCAGCGAGTGCATGGACGTGGGACGTGCGAGCGAAGAATAGTGTCCTAATTCAGATAGTAATAATGCTCTTCTAATGGAATACATATGGAGTTCGCGTTGTTCTCCTCCAGCAATTTTATGAAAGGGCATAGAATGCTTGACTTGACCGGCGTGAAGTTTGCACACTGAAGAAAGCAGGTGAGAAGCTATTAGCCCTTCTTCAACAAACACATTAGTAGAGGAGATGAATGATGAGATATTGGCGATGGTGTCGTAGTTCTTACTCACTCTCGAAATTCTCTTCGCATGCCCACCAAAAGCAAAACCCTTCTTCTAGGCACCACACCCGATCATGATCAAGCTTTAGCTACTAGATCATGCTGTTCATTCCAAGAGCTTCAATCTCGATTTTCATGCACATGATTTGGATTCTTTGGCTTCCATCTGACTTGTATCTTGTATCTCGTATTTAGTATTTATTCCAAAAAATAGTCGGGAGCGAAAACGCACCTTTGTTCTGAATTGCCAAGCTAGTCCTATGTACACAGAGTACCGCTGTACTACTACTACTGTTGTTGTTGTCATCGTACCATCGGTAGAGTATCCAATAGAAAGGAGAAATGGCGCGCATGAACATTGCATAGAGGTACTACTACTGTTGTTGTTGTACCTTAAAATTTAAAACTATCCAATACGTTGGCATTTGGAATTTCGTACAAGTGGGTAACACATAACACAACATACATAGAATTAAATAGAATTTGATAAACAGATTTCAGCTTGTGTATTGTAACTCGACTGCGAGGCGGGAAACAAAAGAATATGGTGAAAGTAGTAGCCGACCTAAAAGCACGCCTCAAGGAACTTGGCATGGCACAAGGGGGAGACAAAGGTACACTAGAATACCGAATCGAATATGGAGAAACAAGCGTAAAACTCGGGCTTACAACACCAAATGGTGATCCAGTACACTCGCTAAAGATTGGCAAATTGAAACCGTGTGCGTTGAAAGTGGGCATTTCTCCGATTGGCACACTTGATGAGATCATGTTTGCATACATTGATTATCTACAAAAGAATCCTCCCAGCAGTACTAGTGACACGAATGCCAATGGGGTCGATGCACAATCCTCCACCACTACTAATACCACCGACGGGACAACAATCCAAACCAACAAAAAAGCACAAATTTCCACCAAAGTCCTCACCCTCGCCGAAGAAGATGATTTCATCGGAATACTAAACCTAGGAGGTGCCACCGTCACATCCTCTTCCTCCATAGCCATACTTCGAAAAGCCTACCTCAAACTATCCCTCATTCTACACCCGGACAAAAATAGGAGTTGTCCCGATGCGACTAAAGTATTCCAAGCCTTGGTGAATGCGTACGAACGCATTTCTCAACCCGATCTCGTGGAAGAGGTGACTTTGAAAAAAGGACAGAAGAAGGCAACGGCAATATCCCGCTCAAATGACGGATGCAAACGGACGCGTGTGCGCTGTCCCCGATGTAAAAAACCCTGGTCGGAGAGTTCCGTAGAAGGCAATCCCGACTACTTTTTTAATTTTATGATGATGGGGATTAAATCCTTCACCTGCGCCACATGCTTATTAGAATTTGGTTGTATGACGGCGATTCACAATTGTCCATCTTGTAAGAAGAGTTTTGAGTATCATCCATCGGACTTTCATCGGAAAATCACGTGTGGTCAACCTGAGTGTGAGAAAAAGACATTTGGATTTTACATGTTTCATTGCTCTGATCGCGTACTGAAAGATGTGAAGATTGATGTGCAACGGATACGGGAAGAACAGGCGAAGACAACCGAACAAAAACGCCGACGGGCCGAATCCTACCGTCGACGACGAGGGGGGAACGAGGAAGCGGATTCCGAAGTAGCATTCCTGATGGGATTGGCCAACGAATGCCCCCGCTGTGGAATCTCCTTACACGATATGGAAGATGCCGATGAAATAGATCATCTACGCAATTGCAACGATGAAGAAAAAATACAAGAGAACAAACGTAAAAAGGAATCCAAGCAATCCAAGACGAATGCGAAAAAGCTACGGCAGGAACTTCAGGATGATGTTACCGCCAAAGCCACGTGGGAATTTTTGGGTGCGTCTAATGAGAATATGTGGATGCTGACCGATGGGGCACTTGAGAAGGAGTGTAAGGAGAATGGTGTGGATGCCGAGGGGAAGGAGAGTCATGACATGATTGCAAGTCTAGTTACTAAAAAGAAAAGTCAAGCCTTGACTAAATTTAACGGGAAGAAAGGGAAAGCGAATGTTACTATCGAGAGCCTTCCCTCCAATATTCATTCCATGACTGAAGCGCAGTTACGGGCTGTTGCTGCTTCTCATGGACTCAAAACAAGTTCGAAGATGCGAAAGACTGATATAATAGAACTTCTACAATCGGAGCAGGAGAAGGAAAGCAGCAGCGCGCTAATGATCACAGGTGAAGCCTCGAAGACAGAAAAATCTGGGGCTTTCAAACGAGAAATTATAGAAATTGAGAGTGACTCTGAAAGCGATTATGATCCGGATGAGTAAGTATTGACTAATCAAATTTATTTAAAATCAACTCATATTCTTTCATAATTATTCATTATCACGCGTAAGGATGGATGGTACTAGCACCAGTCAATGCATATTTGGAGGAATCAAAAGTATTTAAATGGTATCTTCCAATGATGGTACAACCACAATGCACAACGCACAACAGTAGTAGTGGACTTGTATTTTTAGATTTGTTGACAATCGGAGGGCAGAAGTCCAAATAGTTGGGAAGCGAAATTGCCAAGCTAGTCCTACCAATGGCTTCCTAAGTGATAACGTCTGTATGACGTACGATACCGTACCGTTTGTTAAGATTTGGAAGAGGCGCGAAGAATCTTTGTTGGCAAAGGAGATCATTATTTGAGGGCCATTTGCAACCACACAACACCCAAAAACAACACATGAAAACAAACAACATGAAACTGCCTCTGTGCTCATAAAACTCAAATGCTATTTACAGAGTACCACTATCCGGTAGTGGGCGGTGGGATAAAGTTGACAACACCTGCTCAGTAATTTTGAGATGATTTCTTGGTTTTGAAGAAAGATCATGAGTGAGAATCAAGGTACGAAACATTCTTTATTCGCCATTCCTTGATCGGTATAGAATAGATATTTATGATGACACATCCAGAACGCTTGGCATCTGAATGAGTAATTGCATTGCCGGGGGGTAGTTTCCTCGGATGTTTTCGAACACTTTTCAATTGCTCATGAACGAGAAATTCTGTAATGAATCTGAGATATATTGATATGCTTCTTTCCACCATGCTTGGTGCTTGCTACATTCATTCCATCCGCAGCAAACAGATCCCTGCTGCATTTCCTGTCCCCAACTCTTTTTATATTATTCTCACGCATATCTTTCCTTTTTTATGCTACCAGTAATGAGAGCCAAAGTCAGCGATCCACCCCCTCACCTTCCCTCTGCCCCCATCGCACGTCTTGTGGGTCACGATGATGGTCCTATCCACGCAGTCAAGTTTACATCAGATGGTAAATATTGCCTTACAGCAGGCCACGATCGAACGGTGCGGCTCTGGAATCCCTTACGAATCGATCCAGCATACGAATATGGCAATGCCGCACCTGCAAATGATGTAGAAAGACCGCCAAAATCTGAGGTTTCTATTGATTCACTTCCGCATGCTCTGCCCATTCAGGTATACAGCGATGGTCACACATATCCCATTTCAGCAATTGACATCGATGATTCTTCCACAACTCTGCTCTCTGCCACTGATAAGACTCTTGTCGTGACGGATGTCCTCACCCGGAAAGTGAAAAGGAGATTCCAGGGTCATACTGGACGAATCAATTCGGTCGCAACTTCTGCGGATGGAGGAGTCTTTCTTTCCGCAAGTTATGATGGCACAGTACGGATCTGGGATGGAAGAAGTTTTAGCACTGCCCCAGTGCAAACCCTATCAGATGCGACTGATTCTGTATCGTCAGTGACCATTTTGGAAAGGAAGAATGAACTCTGTGAAATTGTCACGTCTTCGATTGATGGACGCCTCAGGACATATGACCTGCGAAGAGGTCTCATGAGCGAAGATGATTTAGGGAAAAACTTGGCACTCACTAGTTTTGCACATACGTCCGATGGTCTTCGTGGAGCCATTTCGTGTCTGAACGGAGCCATTCATGTGACGGATAGATCCGACGGTACTCTCTTGAACACTTGTTTTGGAAGTCACACGGCTGGAAGATACTCCCTGGAGTGCAAAGTAACGGCCGACGATCGGTTTGTTGTTTCTGGGTCTGAAGACGGGTCCATCGTATTTTATGACTTTGCTTCTGGGTGTGTGGCACAAACACTGGAAGGTCATGGCAAGGCTACATGCACTGTGGCTGTCCACCCGAATAAGGCTAACTCGTCTGTTACTGTTTCTGGAAGTTATGATGGGAATGCGGTTGTCTGGAGATGATGTTTTGACTTGACATCAGATACGTCTCTTTTTCACATAAAATTATGAACTATTGCCTTTATATAAATAAGTTTTATGACTATTATGCGTAGCGCGGATGATGAATACTAGTAAATATACATGGCACCACCACCTGCAATATTATTTGATACTGATGGAGTGATTGCTTGCTAGTGATTGGGTATTACATTGTTGCTTTTATCATACCCATCACTATGTACGATAGGTTATGCCTTTATCCTTTGCAACCACAAAAAACAAAAAACAAAAAACAAATAGCAGGTGTCTCACAAAAAACATGGGATCATCAACAGCAACAGACAGAGCGTGTCCAGATACAATTGGGAATCTTCCAGTGCCCCCACCATCAGCATATAACATTCAAACAAACTCCAAAGGTCAGACGACAGTCATTGGTATCGAG
>Ga0306864_1001282_pt1 | contig 10432 bp, 8 predicted proteins | sample AntRauTorckE5430_FD_190448 | JGI IMG/M metagenome (GOLD analysis project Ga0306864, IMG submission 190448) | Saline lake microbial communities from Rauer Islands, Antarctica - Metagenome Torckler E5 #430 (v2) (version 2) | ecosystem: Environmental > Aquatic > Non-marine Saline and Alkaline >...
CAATTGTAAACCGTTCCACTGTGCCAATTGTAAACCATTTCACTACTTCAAATGGCATCCACTGTGCAAGTGGATCGATTGTGGAGTATAGGATTGCAGAGGCTGGGTATTGCGGCAAGATAATTAGCTGGATATTCTCCAGAGATTGCTCATATTGTGTCACTTTGAAATTCTTGACATACATTCCGCCACCTGGGGCTTCATACAACACTTTGACGTGATAATATGTGATGGTACCGTCTTCGCTGTTGCTGGTGCTGGTCCATTGTTCGAGAACAGAGCCCGACAAACGGATGCCTTCTGCGAGGTACATATTATTGAGATCCCTCTCCATCAAGCATCTGAAGTAGAAATACGGCCCTCCCAAAAAAAAGAAAACGGGAAAGAAAAGGATGCTCAAGGATGTAATGGCAAGGATGCTGTAGAGAATGGAAATAACAATTTTCTTGCTGCAGGATGTTTCTGTATCCGGCGATGTGGATGACATCGTAATACAGTGACGATTGGTGGATTATGTGGACAATTGTGTTTCGTATCTGGATACCAGAAGTAGTGTGCTATTGAAAGTTTGCTTGATGAATTGTGAATTATAAAGGCCCTAAAAATAAGATAACATTGATGAGTGTCAGAATTAAAACATAAATACCTACCTATCTAGGTACAAATTTCAAGAGAGAATTCTCAGAATATTTAGATTTGTTGCTGTCGTCCTCACAATACCAATTGAGGTTAGTTGTCGTGTTGTTGTTCTAAATGTTTCTCTAAAATATTGTTTTTACGGCGGAAAAGTGGTAAAATCTCTAGAATTCTTCCTCAGATTTACGTGCGTAAATATTGAGCTAAATTCCGGAACACCGTGGTACACAATATTTCGCGCACACGGTAGAGTCGTCATCGTCAATATTAATATATGGCCTCCACCGATGAAACTATCATTCATGACAAACTGAATATTCAAACTCAAATACTGAGATTGAAGATAGCGAAAGGCATTGAATCAGACAGCTTCTAGACAGCTCTAGACAGCGCACCGATCCAACTGCCTGTATCAGAATAAACTAGCATGATTCAACGCATACGCACTAGCGTTGAATCGCCGAATAATACTGGGAAATGGCATTGAGCCGATTCCCAGAGAGAGATATAAAGCTCACAATTTAACTTCAAATGTTTCTTGAAACAGAGTTGTGAATCTACATTTTGTTTCTCGAAGATCTTCACCTTGTCCTCCAATGCAGCATTCTCTTTGCGAAGTTCCTGGTCAGCGTCTGTGCCTCCCTCTTTCCTTCCAATCAAATCCTCTTTAAACATGTCTACCGATTTCAAGGTAACCTTCAATTTAGATTCTCTTTCTTGGCAAAATATTGTAGATTCTTGCAGTAGAGTTTGCAACTGGCGGTTCTGTCTGGTGAGACTTTGATTTTCACCGAGTAACATATTGAATCGGATATATTTGGTGATTGTCGATCTCGCTCCGTGACTAGTACCTTTGACTTGGCCATTTGCAATTGTCGTTTTCTTTAGCTTTTCTTCAATGTCATAAGAAGTAATCTCGTCCTGTCGGTCGATGATGATGCCCTTCATATCATCGACTTCAATTGATTTTTTCCTTTCGTGGTGAGTTGATCGATTCATGATTTGCAATGATCTTTTTCGATACTTCTTACTTCCCTCTTGGTTTCAAAGCAAATGCCTCCTCGAGCGCATCTTCTGTAGAAAGGAGTATTTTCAGGTATTTAAAAAATAGTAATCAAATGTCACTGCGCGGCGGCTTGCTATTTACTTGCTATTGAACGGGCTCACGGGTCACGGGCAAAGCAAGAAAAAAGAAAGACGGGGGATCATTTTTGGCGCACCTAATGACATTCAAATAAGATACGATAATCACTTGAGAGTAACTACAACAGTACTGTTGTAGCCTTCACATCTTGGAATGTCGAAAAAGAGGTGAGCTAATTCCAGCCCAAACAGCTGGGCCGTTCCCATTACCTTTGCCATGGAAAATTTCCTTTATTTTGGGTCCATGCGGCACCCCCATAAGATAAGGCTGAGTCGCTAAACACTGTTCGTATGATGTGATGCTTCATTTCGCCTATCACACTAACCGAACGTGTTGTTATCGATCGTTCACGGTGGCGCAAAAAAAGTTGCGATCTGTGTGAGTGAAACAACTAATGAACATTGCGGTGGGATTGTCGCTATCTAATAAATCTAAAAGGTTTTACGTATTTTCGTAATTAATATAAGTGTGTACCTTGAAACTAACGAGACAATAATGGATATGCTCCGTTTTACATTCATGCACAAGGAAGTGGAAAGTTTGTTGGACGTTCGCAATTTGCAACCATGGTTTGAGTGACATTTATTCATGTAATGAGAGAGTATTCAATCGAGCAGACGAATTTTATCATACAACATCTACCCTTGAAAAGATCGTCTTGATGGTGTTGGGGGTTCAGAGTCAAAACTGTCTTCGCTGGTGGTTGTGCTATCGTCCAGAGCTGGTGTATTGTCCACATCACCAGATTTCAAACTGATGTCACTCTCGACATCGAAGAGTTGCGTCGCATCGTGTACCATGTCCTTCAACATACGGTGAGAACGAAGAGAGGCAAATCCCAATAGCATGAAGAGCTGCACCCCTAGTAAGATCGCACAAGTGGAGATAAATTGTTAAAACAATAACCAAACACAGACACTCTGCTGCAAGGCGAGATGCATAATATAGAATGTTATCAATACCCATTTATTGGCTTGGAATTCATATATTATGTCATGCAGCTCAATTTCGTCGGCGAGCCTAGCAGAGGAAGCAAGTCTGGATGAAGAATGTAGAGGCGAAGATCATCCGGTATTTGAACATGTCCACCCGCTATAAGATGCGCTCCAGGAATTGTCTTCTCATACCGTAGAATGTTAGATGTCGAGGTATCTTTCACTACATACTGGACTCTTGCTTTCCAACCCAAAGCGAACCGGTGGACGACTTTCCCTTCCACAATAGTCCCATTGGCAATGTACTGCTCTGAGAGTTGTCTTCGTGTGCGCTTGTCAATAATGGGTATAATAAACCAAAGTCCTCCAAACAAAAATCTCAACGTAAACGATATCCCATAGACGCAGAATTTCAAATAATCAATTACAATTGACTGCAAAAGGTGAAGGTTCCATGTGGAAATGTCTGTTGGTAGGTAATCTGTGGCATCGACGGACGGGGCTGCTGCAACTCTTGAGTTGATTCATCATTTGGTGTCGCGTTAAACATAATTTTCTGTACTTCATCATGATGATTCAAAGGAAAAGTCAAGAAAACACCGACGAACGAAATGCAAACTTCGCAAACAATAATCAATGCGACGGCCCACCAAAGCACATGAGGACGATGCTGTATCCGAAAACCGTAACGAACGAAAAAAACAGCTAAGTAATTGTTGCGTGTCAATTGTAAACTACTCCATTGTTTAAGTGGATCGATTGTGGAGTATTGGATTGCAGAGGCTGGGTATTGCGGTAAGATAATTAGCTGGATATTCGCCTGAAATTGCTCATATCGTGTCGCTTTGAAATTCTTGACATACATTCCGCCACCTGGGGCTTCGTACAACACTATGACGTGATATGATGGGGGGCGGCTGTTCCCGTAGGTGCTGGTCCATTGTTCGAGAACAGAGCCCGACAAACGGATGCCTTCTGCGAGGTACAAGTAAAGTACGAATCCGGCCCTAACAAACAAAGTCCCAAAATGAAAATAGCGGGAATGAAAGGGATGCAAAGAATGGAAAGAACATCAGTTTTCTTGCTGCAGGATGTTTCTGTTTCCGGCGATGTGGATGACATCGTAATACAGTGACGATTGGTGAAAGGATTATGTGGTGGACAACTGGGCTCCGCATCTGGATACCAAGTGTGCTATTGAAAGTTTGATGTATGAATTATGAAGGCCCTAAGATAACATTGAGTGTCAGAATTAAAACAAACCAACATACCTATTACTATTTATTATTCCAATCATCATCATCATCATCATCATCATCATCTTCTTCTTTTTTAATAAGAATTTCCCAAGATGCAGCAAGATGTGTCTTTTTGTCCAAAACATGAGTATCGCTTAACGCTAATTTTATTTATGAATTATAAATAACGCCTTTTTCCGCTTTCCTATCTTTGAAAAAATGGAAGCCAATCTTGTAAACAAAATGTGTTTGCACGAGTGCATTCCTCCTCTACTTTCCTCCGTTCCATGAAATCAGTGGACAACACGAGCAAAGGTTATTCTTGCAACGACGCCAAAAGAGTGAGGCTGACCAACCATCAGGCATCAATATTCGACAAAAGCCTTCGGGTAACTCGCTATTATTGCATCCTACTCTCGTGTGTCGTGTGTACCGAATCATCGAAGGATTTGAGAATAATTGACTCACTACTAGCATCAGACATTGACAATATCCATAGTACATACATTGCAAATTGTGCGATACACTATTGCGCTGCGATTCACTACACGCTATCATACAATATATAAAATAGCACCAGTTCGAAATAATGTCTTCTCCGCCAAAAGCTAAGAAAGGCAATGCGTTCGGCAGGTTGTTCAAATCAAAGAAGAAAGCACCCCTGTCAAGCCAAGATTCAGGGGTTGGTAGCATAGAAGAGAATGCGGATGATAGCTTCTTACTGAATAATAATAATAGTAATAATAATAATGATCATGGCAACGAAATTGAAAAGAAACAAGGAAAGAAAAAGAAGAAATCAAGATTCAGGAGGAATAATCGGTCAACGCAGAATTCGCCATCTGTTTCTCTCAGTCTCTCCAATAAGGAGAATGAAAAGTCATTCGCAGCAGTATCAGTATCAGATGGTGCTCCGTTGCCTCATCGTCGCTGTGATGATATTAATATTGTCCCCCCATCACAATCGGATGTGCATGTTTCGAAAAAAGAGCAAATGGCGACATCCTCGCCTCGGCACTCGTCGCGTTTTCAGCCCTTTTATGATTTCAATGAAAGTCGTCATTGCAATGATCAAGTTGGGTTTCAGGCTCCTTCAGATGAAATTGGTGATCCATTCTCAACCAATGCGCATGTACTTCACAACAAAGCCAATGCTCCAGTTTCACCACAAACTCCAAAGAGCAGAAAGAGCAAAACGGCAGCCATGGTTTCTACACCAGAAATTGTCGGTTTCAATTGCACTTTTAAAGATGCATGGAGCGTTTTCTGTTCCGAAAAGAATACTAATGGTAATGGCAATATTCAGAATAATGACGAGTCGGAGGCAGCGGAACAATTTCAAGTACGCGTAGATGTCCTTGAAGACTTACGTGCATCACTAGGTGAACAGGGTAATAGCTTTCGAAATGATGAAAATGAATCGCTTGCCAGCGAGGAGAAGAAGAGAAAGTCGGAGTTGCTAGTTTTGACTCGTTCAGCCCTCTCTCGACCGTTTGGAAGAACTTCTCTTCCAGCGCGTCTGGCAAAGGCTTGGGTGGTAGAAGTTACCTTTGCTGGATTCGATAAAGGTCGGAACATGTGTACGTATAATATCATGGTACAGAAGGAAGAATATAACGACTCAGGGACTCCCATACCTTCTCCCAGGCGCAGTGCTGTAAAGAATGAGTTATCCATGGGTGCATCTTTTGTTACGGCGAGTATTGATCGGACACTACAAGATTTTTTGTGGTTGGAAGAGGCCATGATGCAGGAATACAATGGGTCCTTGATCTTTCCAATATTGTCTCTTGCATTGACCAGTGGGACAAACTGGGCTGGTGATAAAGACAGCTTTAAGAAAGGAGAATGGGATCCACTTGGAATCTCTATGGAAATGCTAAATAACGCGATGCGCTCAAAGGAACCTATTGATACAAAGCTTGTAGCGGGTTGGTTGACTGATGTGTTGAACTCCATCCGCGGAAAAGGTGAATTGATTCTTGATCATAAATTCGTGGACATCATACATTCTGAAGCAATGGAATCGTTTCTTTACATGACTTCGGATCCTTTGCCAAAACCTAGCCGCAAGCTGCGGGGAAAGTTCAATTCATCAGATTCAAATTGGTCTCTTGGAGATTTCAAGAAAGCGCTCAGCTTTAAAGAAACTGGACAGGATGATATTCAGTCTACAATTGCGGGCCTGGTCAAGGCAAATCTTCAATGTTTGGGAATCATGGATGATGAAAGAACTAATGAAGGCAGTCGAGATGCGAATGAAACAGATTCAATGTCTCCCCGAAGAACGAAAAATATCAAAGAGCAGGAAAACATGGAGATGTGGAGGGGCTTGATCCAATCCAATGGATTGCTAGCTCAGAGATTCTACATTGCGGTTCAAAAGGAAAATGCTTTGCGAGCAATGCACCAGCTTAACGTTCTTTTGGATAGAGAGAGTAAATTGAGTGCGGCTTGGAAACGATTTGCCATTTCACTTTCCATGCTCTTTGCCTCTGAAAAGGATATCGAGAACTATAGATTGGAGGGGGTCAAGTCAACTTCACCATCGAATTCGACTAGAGTTGGTAAAGCCACAGTTGATGATAATTTGCGAATTTTGGCACGCCAAAAGGTAGATAGGTCTGTTCCGAGCTTGAAGGTCCTGAGCGGTATGCTCAATTCTTATTACTCGGACTTCTCATCGGTGGACCCTTCTCTTCGAGAGTTTGCCAAGGGTCTTGACAAGCTGATGAAGAATAATGTGGATGGGACTTGGCAATCTCAGCTAAAGGCTATGGCAACTCTGAATCTCCTCAACACGGTCAACAATGACTCGTTTCCGTCCTCCAATAGTGATGCAGATAGACATGCAATGCAGGAGCGTCTTAGTACGAATGAGGAATATATGAAGTCGTCGATAATGCAGCTGTGCAAAGCCATGAAAATCCGGGTATGCAGGATGGGATGGAAATTTTTCAAAATGGAATCTGGGCAGGTGTCTCTTCTTTTATCTTCTGCAGAACAAGTGCGATCGAATTTGAAGTGTCGTAGAATAAGAAATGCATCAATCGTAGAGAATGAAAAGATTGACAACGAAAGGGAGGCAGTATTAGTCCGAGCCATTATGGAATTGGGATTAAAAAGGAAGTACAAATATCAACCAGGTATCAAATCAAGTGCCTCGAGCAATACGAGTTCTGAAACCAGCATAATTTCTGACTTTGACAGGAGCCACGAAGGTGATAATGAAACTTCGACCACTGATGATGGAGGAACCATTCCGCCACCACTTTTGGAACCAGTGATGACATTTGCAAGAGAACGTACAGGGCGTTGGAATGAGGAGGCAGCAGTAAAGATACTCCAAGCCTCTGGGATTCACAACGCTCGATTCGATGTCGAAATTGGAAGTTCGTCGAAATCCCTTCGATCTGTATCGAAACTAGTTGCTGCACTCCGGGAGAGTGTTACCAGGTGTAATGACGCGGTGCAAATGCTGCAGCAAGTACACGCACAGGTAAGTTCGCTAGCGAGATACGTTGTCATCATTGAAATCCAAACGCAACATATTCTCATTCAGACATTTGCATTGCGTGTAGTCTCCAAAAAATGGGGAAATGCCGATAGAGCAGTTACGCCGTAATTTTTTGTCCAATCTGGCACAGGTATTTAGTTGCACATGTGAGTCTGGACAGTTAGATCCCTTATATGAGAACATGCTTTCTAGCATTGGGATTGATGTCCATGACTCTTCTGGATGGTTGAAAACAGAACTAGTACGTGGAGGTGGGCAGTGCGGGGCATTCGCTATAAAATATCAGCATGTGAGACATCATGGTAGCGACGACTTCTTCTCTCGCATGATCTCCCGTTTAAAGAGTTATGATATCTTGATTGAAGAGATTGATAACTACATGTGGATGCATCGAGTCGCCGATTACATTGAAAAACACTATTCAAATGTAAGAGCCGATGCCTTGGCTGCTTGGGAAAAGAAGACTGATATTACAACTGCCATCAACATAGCCACAAGGAAGCGACTGACGTTATTGGTGAAGGAGCTAAAGGAGAAACTTGAAATTATTGGTAATAGCGTGTCGTACACCAGCGTGAAGGAAGCAAAGGAAAGACATTTAGGGAGCAAAGCACTAAAAGTAGAGTTGGAGATTCTTGCTTCTCGACGTTTCCAGCGTTTGCAAGCAACGTGTGCTGAGCACTCTATTTCCATCATTAATGAATGGACTCTGCGCGAAGAAGCAGCTACGAAGGCTGAAATGAAGAGCTTGAAAGAAGCCATTGAAGAAATTGAATATAATTTAAGTCGTGACGAGAGTGCAATCAGAGCTGACGGTGGTGCGCATCTCTTCGCAAGTACAATGTCGGGGAATAATTCAAGCGCGAGATCCTCAGTGTGCAGTTCTCAGAGCAGAACTAGCGCGCAATGATTATCGCAGTCAATAAAAACTTAAACATCTGTAGACTAATTATTATTTGTTATCGTATGTCCCAATTCCCTTCCTTTGATAAACTATGACAGCGTACTGTAGCCTGTTGGATCCCGCGCTGTATCCGCAGAACCACTTTCATCTCCGACAGTGCTGAAGCTCACGCTGGCGGGAGTGCGTTTGCCCTTTTGTGAGAACATGTCGGCTTTGCATATGTTTTGGATGGGTGAGGTATTCGTGACTTCAAAGTATCCGAATGCTCCAGAGCCCTTGGCGTGCACGACACGTTCTGATATCCGTTCCCTGTCAAAGTGTGCAATGTGGTCAATGAGCGCGAAGTCTTGGAGTACTATGGGTCCCTGTCTGTCAGCGGTGGTGGATGCGGTGAGAGAGTCGATGGGTGCTTCATTGGATGTTGTTAGCTGCAGAAGAGATTGAAGGGCCTTCGAAGCTTCTTTGCCGTATGTGGAGTTGGTGATAGTTGCATCGTCCCTTATTTTGTTTGCTTGCTTGGAGCTGGCTGGCTGGGTTTATTGGATACAAGATGACTGTTCAAAGTAGAAGTAGTACAAAATATATGTTGAAATGTTGAAGAATTGTGTGTTGTGTTCAGGGGGCTGCGGTTACATCCATTATTCTTCATCGTATTCATGATCATCATCGTCTCCTGCGTGCACAGTGCATAGTATATACTGCCTGGTATTTACGCAACTTGTTCGACTTTAGATATCAATCCTTTATCAAGTGCATCCAGGTAAGCACTACATCTCCTCAAGTGTGGCTTTAGATCAGGCCGCTTTACTCTTTGCCAATGATTAACTCCACTTTCCATCCTGATCCTTTGTTCCCGGGTGACATTCATTGTAGAATTAAATGGCACAATGTCCGAGTAACCTTTCTTTGCCACGATGTAGGGCCTACTGTCAGTTTTCATCACGACCTTCTTGAAAAGCCCCTTCATTTGGATATCAGATCTCAGCAATAAGTCTCGAGCCTGGTTATTTGTTTCGGTCATGTTCATGACAAGAGGGAAGAGAAATTGCAAATATGCTTCCTTCACTGCATTTGGACCTGTGATATATGTCACCCTGGGGTTATGAATATTGGGCATTAAAAGTACGTTTCGAATAATCCCGCCCATGGCTAAACTCATGATTGGGTGATAAGGTTCCAATACCATGAACCATTGCGAAGGTCGATTCCATGAATCCGTGAGGAAGAAAGCGGAGAGATCTGGCGTTCTTATCGAAGTCTCATTAAAGGTATCCAGAGGCCATACATCTAAGTCAGTGTATATGCCGCCGTATTTATATAGGATGAGAACTCGCCAAATATCAATCTTCATTGCTCCCTTGTATAGTATACATTTCATGGATGTTTGCAAGTCGGGGAACTCCGGCCACTCTTGAGTAATCAATCGCTCTACTGCTTCATCATCATGAAAGATAATGGAATAGTTTGGAAGCACAGTTTTCCATTGTTCTATATACGTTGCAATATCCTGAGGCAAGCACCGACTTTTCATGCTGATGTGCAAAATTTTGGGAATTCTACTCTCTTTTTCACCATACTTAGTAACAGTTTCATTCAAATTTTGTGCGAGTATATTGTGGAATGGTACCAAGGGTGAAACACATTCTAAGTTAGATGATTTGGCCCCTCCTGATAATACGTCTAACTCTTTTAGTATATCCTGATAACTCTTTCGAGATCCTTCTTTCCCTTGAATATGTTGTGTGCTATTGTGTTTATTTTCGTTTAGGTCAGACGTTGCGTTGTTCCACTTCTCGTTGACAGTCAGATCCTCCCTTGAATATTCAAGCAATGTGTGAGAGTGTGTGTTTATAATTGTCGAGCATTGAAATCCAAGAATGAAGGAAATAGAAACCTTTATGATCGTTGGGAATGACCTAAGGTTATATTTTCTATTTGCAAGATGAGCTGGTTTGTCTGCTCTGGTATCGTTCATAACTGTCTTGAGATGTGTTTGCTGAAATCCTATTCGACTCCTACAAAGGGCGCTGCGTTATCGCTTGGTTGAAATTAATTTTA
>Ga0306864_1001284_pt1 | contig 10426 bp, 10 predicted proteins | sample AntRauTorckE5430_FD_190448 | JGI IMG/M metagenome (GOLD analysis project Ga0306864, IMG submission 190448) | Saline lake microbial communities from Rauer Islands, Antarctica - Metagenome Torckler E5 #430 (v2) (version 2) | ecosystem: Environmental > Aquatic > Non-marine Saline and Alkaline >...
ATACCCTGTGGGTACTCACCTATTAAAATCGTTTCCTCATCTAACAATTTCATGTGCATATCAATGTGATTAATACCGTCGTAAGGTAAAACCGTCATCTTGATATACGGCTCAATACCCATAAAATTTTTCATGATGGTATCAATTTGAGCGGCAGATTTCACCGAAACGCCGTAAGGATTCCCTGCATCATTTTCATCTAAAATCAACTCCGAAGCGAAAGCCGTTCCCAAACCATCAGACATAAAATTACCACCAGTATTCACCAAATCCGTTGGGTTTTGAGTTGTAGCGTATAAGTCTAAACCGATTTTATTTGCAATCCATATTGGAATTACGTCATCAGCAGGGCGAGGACGATTATAAATCCAATCTACTAATAGCAATGAGTCCACATCATTTAGATAGACAGAATGTTGCCCATAATCTCGCATCCAAATCGTATTATACGACTCTTCAATAAAACTAACATTATCACTTGTAATATTATAAGTGCTCAAATAATTTTTAACCGTCATCGAATCATTACAAATAATAATGACTTCAGCCTCCTCTTTTGCGTGCCGCACGATTTCTCTTAAAATAGAAGGATATCCCGTCCAAGTAATCGTCAAAGCCTGAATTTCTTCCCATTCTGCCATCGTCCGAACGGGAGCATTGGGCGGTGAAGTGAAAACGGAACGTGGATAATTCGGTCGCTGATAATTGACCAATGCGGCAATTTCAGTAGGCGTAAGTTGTATTGGCAATGGTCGCTGTGCAAAAGCAGCAATGGAAACCAATAATAAAGAAAATAAAATGTAGTATTTTTTCATGATTTTAATTTTTTATTGAGCGATAGACAAACCTCAGTTTGCCCGTGTTTGTATCATTGTATCAAGCAATCATCACCCCTTTTTCGTTATGAAAAGGAATCGTTGTGAAGTTCATTTCATCTAAACTCCCGGGTACGAAGACATATCTTTTATCATATAAATATCCAGCTAATTGAAAACTGATCCAAAATTCATTGGCAATGCTCAACAAATCTTTTTGAATTGGCTCAATTTTAACGCTGCTATTCGGCGGAACTTGTTCGTAGAAAAACCTAAAAGTATTGGTCTCAACGGGTTTGTCGTTGATTTCGCCATAACCTCTTGAATTAACCAGTACGTTTCTAATTGAAACATCTTTCATATTAATTAAAAAGACATCCCAAAACTCTTCATCCTTTGGAATCACTGCAATTGCTATATCTTCGACTTTTTTAATTTCAATATCTTTTTTCATGTTTTGATTTGATTATTTTAATTTAAAATTTAAAAAAACGGCTTTTATACATAAAAATTGGCAAAATATACGTCCTCTAATTGATATTCAATGAGAACAAAAATTTAATTTTTTACGGGATTTATCAAACAACTTTTAATACTTAAACTAAGCGTATTCAAATTCAAATAATTCTTGAAAATGTTTTTTTGTTTTTGATTTAACTTCTTCATAATCAACGGCATAACCGACTTCTAAATGCAGAGAAGTCACCGCTTTATCGGTAATTCCGCAAGGAATAATAAAGTTGAAATGGTCTAAATTTGCATTCACATTAAAGGCAAAACCGTGCATCGTCACCCAACGGCTTAGATGAATGCCGATTGCACAAATTTTTCGTGGCGGACGAGTTCCGTCACTCGCTAACCAAACGCCTGTCGAACCTTCAATCCGAATGCCGTTTAAACCATATTCTGCAATCGTTCGGATGATAACCTCTTCCAAAAATCGAACATATTTGTGAATGTCTGTAAAAAAGCAATCCATATCAAAAATAGGGTAGCCAACGATTTGCCCCAAACCGTGATAGGTAATATCGCCACCTCGATTGATTTTGAAAAACTCAATACCATGTTCCGCCAAACCTTTTTCATTCAATAATAAATTACTAAAATCACCATTTCTACCAAGTGTATAAACGGGATTATGTTCGCAAAAAAGCAAATAATGCTCTTGTTTTGTTTTTTCCGCTTCCGCTAAATCTCGATTCCCCAACTTCCTATCAATTACTTCTTTGAGCTTTACTTGTTGATAATCCCAAGCGTCTTTATACGAAATTCGACCTAAATCTTGATATATAACTTTTTCCATTTTTTTGTTTGGTATTTAGATTTTTGACATTAGATTTTTGATTGGAAAAAAATCATTTGTGCCTTTTTTTAACAACTAAAACTGTTGGTAAGTTGAATCGGCAAAATTAAGATTTTATTAGCTTTTTTCTGAAAGTTCTTACTTTATTCCTATTTTAGTAATCTAAAATAGGTATCCTATTAACTATCCGAAAAATGGGAGTTTGCATTGGTTTTTTAATATGATACCAAAACCTATTATCTAACATCTATAATCTAAACAAAAAATGGCAAAACACATTGATTTGGGAAATAAGGGTGAAGATTTGGCGAAAGCCTTATTATTACAAAAAAAATATCAAATTTTGGAAACGAATTGGCGAAGCGGTCGGGCAGAAATTGATATTATTGCGAAAGATGGGGAAGCTTTGGTTTTTGTAGAGGTCAAAACTCGTGGTAGCGAGACGACTGAAAAACCGCAGGAAGCCGTCGGACGAAAAAAGCAAAAATTAATGGTGCAGGGTGCAACGGTTTACGCACAACAAATTAATCACGATTGGGAAATTCGTTTTGATGTCATTGCGATTACGCATTATCGAAACCCGCCAACGGTTAACCATATCGTAGATGCTTTTTATCCAGATTGGACGTGGTGATTTTTACTGTTTTTTACCGTTTATCGATTAATAATGAAGTAATAAAACTAGGTAGTAATGTAATATAATAAAACAAAATGATACCTTTAAAACAAGAATCTTACTTTTTGCAATGTGGCAAGGAGACGTTGCATTTGAAACGATTTTATATTGATTCAGATGGTGAAACAGCTTTGTTGCTGCACGGGTCTATCGAAGATGGACGTATTTATTATTCAAAATCAGGTAAAGGCTTAGCACCGTTCTTGGCTCGGCAAGGCTTTGATGTTTTTGTGCCAGATTGGAGTGGAAAAGGGCAGAGTAAACCGCCGGTCAGTAAATATTCTACGCACGGACAGACGGAAGCAATTACGTTAGAATTACCGCTTTTCTTATCAAAGATAAAGGAATTAAAAGGTGATAGGCCACAGCATTGGATGGGACATTCTTGGGGTGGAACAATGTTGTACGCTTACTTGCTGCGTTTTCCGAATTTAGAAAATGTCGTTTCGATGTGTCATTTTGGCGTAAAGCGGCGAATTACGGTCTGGAGTTGGGAACGTTTTTGGGTTTTGGATTTCGGGTGGCATTTTTTAGGTACTATTTTAACGAAAATATATGGCTATATGCCTACCAAAATTTATAATTTTGGTAGCGAAAATGAACCTTTAAAATTTTATCAGCAGATTAATAAATGGTTCAAAACTAAAAAGTGGGTTGATGACGATGGGTTCGATTATTCGGCTCAAATTGGTAAGGTGAATTTGCCGCCCGCTCGTTTTTTTAGCGGTAAAAATGATACGGTTTTAGGGGCGTTGAAAGATTCAAAATTATTAATACAAGAATTGAAAATTGAAAATAAAAGTGAAATTGTTTTTCTTGCTAAAGCAAATGGACACTTGGAAGATTATGACCATATTAATATGCTGACGAGTAAAAATTGTGAAAAAGACCATTTTCCGATGGTTGTGGAATGGATGGTGGGAAATTAAGCAACTATCATATTGTTGCTCCAAGGTTAAAACCTAATTTATAACGTTAGAAGGGTAATTATAAAAGTTGCAGGATTAAATAAGAAATGATGAATCAATAAGATTAAAAAGCCGTATTTTATTGTAAATCAATAAATTATGGCTTTCTATTTAAACCCATTAGCGAGGTTATTAATAAATAAGTAATCGAAATATTACTTTTCCTATTCAAAGATTTATTATTTTCACCCAAATTTTAAATCAAATTTTAGAATAATGAAACTAACCTACATCGGACATGGCGGTTTTATCATCGAAGTAGCGGGTAAAACTCTGGTTTTTGACCCCTTCGTGACGCCAAATGATTTAGCAAAGGATAAGATTAACGTAGCTGATATTAAAGCGGATTATGTATTGCTAACACACGGTCATGGCGATCACGTTGTAGATGCGGAAGCGATTGCAAAAGCAAATAATGCACCGATTATTTCCAATTTTGAAATTGTAAGTTGGTATGAAACAAAGGGTTTGAAAGGGCATCCGATGAATCATGGCGGAAAGTGGAAATTTGATTTCGGAACGGTGAATTATGTAAATGCAGTGCATTCCAGCGTTTTGCCTGACGGAACTTATGGCGGAAATCCTGGTGGTTTTGTGATTACGACGGAAGAAGGCACTTTTTATTATGCAGGAGATACGGCTTTGACTTGGGATATGAAATTGATTCCGATGTTATATCCAAAAGTAGATTTTGCGATTTTACCAATCGGCGATAATTTTACGATGAGTTACGAACACGCTGTAATAGCAAGTGATTTCATCGAATGTAATGATATTATTGGTTGTCATTATGATACTTTTGGCTACATCAAAATCAATCATGCAGCCGCAAAACAAACATTTGACGCAAAGGGAAAAAGTTTAACTTTGCCCGAAATAGGCGTTTCTTTTAAAAAATAGATTTAGTGCTGGATGCTGGTTACTGCTCGCTGGATTCTGGCGGTCAATAACCAGTTCCCAGTTGTCAGTAACCAATATAATATGGGAAAAATAGTTGCAGTTGCAAATCAAAAAGGTGGTGTTGGAAAGACGACGACTTCTATTAATTTAGCGGCAAGTCTTGGAATTTTGGAGCAAAAAATACTTTTGGTAGATGCCGATCCGCAGGCGAATTCGACCTCGGGCGTTGGTGTTAATATTAATAAAGTAGAAAATAGTATTTATGATGTTTTGGTAAACGAAATGGACGCAAAAGATGCGATTGTGAAGACCGAAACACCGAATTTATGGTTGTTGCCTGCTCATATTGATTTGGTCGGTGCGGAAGTGGAATTGATTAATAAATGGAGGAGAGAAAATATTTTGGAAATCGCTTTGCAAGGTATCAAAGACGATTATGATTATATTTTTATTGATTGTCCACCCTCGTTGGGCTTGATCACGGTCAATGCTCTGACGGCCGCTGATACGGTAATTATTCCTGTTCAATGTGAATTTTTTGCGTTGGAAGGTCTGGTGAAATTACATAGTACGATTACGTCCGTAAAGAAACAATTGAATCCAAAATTGGAAATTGAAGGGGTTTTATTGTCAATGTTCGATAGTCGTTTACGCTTGGCAAACGAAGTTGCGGACGGTGTTCGTAAATCATTTGGCAATAAGGTTTTCAAAACGATAATTCACCGAAACACAAGGGTAGGAGAAGCACCAGGGTTGGGTCAGCCAGTGGCTTTGTACGATGCAAGTTGTAAAGGTGCAATTAACTTTTTCAATTTGGCGAAAGAGGTTTTGGATAATAATAAGTAGTCGGGTTGCGAGTCGTTCCGAAAAAAATCGGGATTTCGCCATCTTTCAACGGGTTACGGGTCTGACCGTTTTTACGTAATTTTTTGCGTGGTAAAGTTGCGAGTTATGGAGTTTATCGTTGGGCGGTAGTTCCTAATTCCTAATTTAATATTAATAATTAAAAAAATATGGCTAAAAGGAAACAAATCGGAAGGGGAGTTGCTTCGATATTGGGTAATATCAACTTGGATACGGAGGTAGAACAGGAAAAAGAACAGGTCGTCAAAACGTTGGCGAGTATGGTTGCGATGCTTCCGATTGAGCAAATTGAAGCCTACAAAGATCAACCTCGTCAAGAGTTTGAGGAAGTTGCCTTACAAGAACTCTCGGAAAGTATCAAGGTGCATGGTTTGATTCAGCCGATTACCGTTCGGAGAATGGGCGAAAATCAGTATCAATTGATTTCGGGAGAACGTCGTTTGCGAGCGTCGAAGTTGGCAGAATTGACAGAAATTCCAGCTTATGTTCGAGTGGCGAATGACCAAGAAATGTTGGAAATGGCGTTGGTTGAGAACATTCAACGGGAAGATTTGAACCCGATTGAGGTCGCTACGACTTACGAGCGCTTGATGGAAGAATGTAATTTGACGCATAAATTATTGGCTCAGCGGGTTGGAAAAACTCGGAGTTCGGTCACGAATTATTTGCGTTTGTTAAAGTTGCCGCCGCAGGTCAAAACTGGTTTACAAGAACAAGCCCTTTCGATGGGTCACGCACGGGCGTTGGCAGGAATGGACAATTCGCCATTGCAAGTTTTGCTGTTTAATACAATTACAAACGAAGGGATGTCGGTTCGTCAAGTCGAAGCGATAACTCGGGATTTATCCAAATTACCGCCCTCGATTTTGGTAAGCTTGACGGCGGAAAAAATCGAATTGGGTCACGCCACGGTTTTGGCAGAACTAAACGACCCTGCTTTGCAATTGTCTTTGCACCGAGAAATTTTAGAAAAAGGTTTGAGTGTGTTGCAATTACAGGTTTTTGTTAATCGTCAAAAACAAAAAGCCGAAGAAAAAGATAAACCACAACCACCGAAAAAAGAAAGGTTATCTTTTGAATTTCAAAAGATGCAAGATACGCTAAGCCACCGTTTTCAAACGAAAGTGGCGATAAAACGAAGTGATAGCAATGGTAAAGGTCAGATTGTTTTAAATTTCGATTCTGATGAAGATTTTAATCGGTTGCTGGATTTAATTGAAGGGGAGTAGTGCAAGAACTTTTGAGCGGTTGCAGTAGTTTCGGTAAGCACTAAATATTCGCCGCAATTTTTTTATTTTTATTAAAAAATGTACAAAAACGCCATTCTAATACGGAAAAATCCGCATCAGAATGGGGTTTTTGTCATTAGTGAGCGGTACGAATTTTGTTAAGATGAGCGGTGTCGGTTCTCCGAACCTCAAAATCATTAATAACATTACTTTTCTACAAACCCCGAGATTTCCCCGAGATTTCGGGGTAAACTGGGATAGGCAGGTTCAGTTCTCTGAACCTTATTACAATCAAAAAAGGTTCGGAGAACCGACACCGTTGCGGCCAAAAATCGTACCGCTCACTAATGGGTTTTTGCACATTTGCACGAATAACAATTGAACGATAAAACTCAACTCAAATATTTTGCAACAATTGGCATCCGTCGTCCCATCCCAAAAGCCTTTGGTGAAACCCGTAAAGTCGGCGCAGTTTGGTAGCGTTTAAACTCGTTAATATTCACCATTCGCAATGTTTTTTTTACTAATGCTTCCTCGAAACCCATGGCAACCAACTCCTTTGGGCCTTTGCGTTTTTCGATGTATTGAAATAAAATTGCATCTAAAATTTCGTAATCTGGCAAACTATCTGAATCCTTTTGATTTGGTCGAAGTTCTGCGGAAGGCGGTTTCACAATCGTATTAATTGGAATGATTTCGCCATCTTTATTCATATAGCGAGCCAAGGCAAAAACCTCCATTTTGTACAAATCCGCAATCACCGACAAGCCGCCACACATATCGCCATAAAGCGTTCCATAACCAACGGCAGCCTCACTTTTATTAGACGTATTCAAAACGATATTGCCAAATTTATTGGACATCGCCATCAAAATCATACCTCTCGAACGGGCTTGTAAATTCTCTTCCGTGATGTTAAAAGGCAAACCGTCAAACTGCGGTTGTAGCGTTTCCATGAAACTTTCGTAAATCGGTTTTATGGGAATAATATCGTATTGAACGCCCAAATTTTCTGCTAAAATCCGAGCATCATCGACCGAATGATCAGACGAAAACTGCGAAGGCATCAGCACAACTCGTACATTTTCAGCACCTAAAGCACGAGCCGCAACCACCAAAGTTACTGCCGAATCAATGCCGCCCGAAAGTCCTAAAATTGCTTTCTTAAAACCTAATTTACCAAAATAATCTTTCACGCCAGTGATTAATGCGTCGTGAATCAATCGCATTTTATCTTTTGGCTGTTCGCCAATTTTGCCTTCGCCCGATATAACTTTCGCCAAGTCATAGGTTTTAATCGCTTCCTCAAAATAAGGTAATTCTTCGTAAACTTCCTCATTTGCAGACATTACAACCGAGCCGCCATCAAAAATTAACTCCGTTTGAGCGCCAACATGATTGACATAAAACATCGGAATCCCGTAACGATGAACATTCGCCCGAACGACTCGCAAACGCTCCTCCGCTTGTTTATGACTAAAAGGCGAAGCCGATAAATTTAAAATAAAATCTGGCTGTTGTGACATCATCTCGTCCATCGGACAAATCGTATATAATGGATTTTCGTTGCCAATATTCCAAATATCTTCACAAACCGTCAAAGCAATTTTTTGACCTTTAAATTCTACGACTTTGAAATCCTTCGCAGGTTCAAAATAGCGATATTCGTCAAAAATATCGTAAGTCGGCAACAAGGCTTTGTGTGCAATATGATGAATTTCGCCTTCCACCAAAAAGTACGCAGAATTGAACAAATCCTTACCTTCAATCACTGGATTTTTGGTCGGCGAACCAACCGCAATCGCAATACCGTGAGCCACTTTACACAATTCCGCAACCGTATTTTCGCAGCGAAGAATAAAATCTTCAAACTCCAAAAAATCACGAGGCGGATAACCACAAACGGCTAATTCCCCAAAAACAACAATATCCGATTTTTCAGCTTTCGCAGTTTCGACTGCTGCCAACATTTTTGCCAAATTGCCTTCAAAATTTCCAATATGGAAATTTAATTGTGCGATGGTTATTTTCATATTAATTTGATTGTTAGATTGTAACAGCGACTTTATTCGCCAGTTGAAAAGTCTAAAATAATTATCAACCGATTAAAGTTGTCAATTTCATTGAAAACATAACAAAGATAATCTACTTAGTTTTAATTTTAAACTAAGTATTCCGTTTAATTTTAAATAAACAAATAAATATTAAAAATTATTTTACTCATTCAAAAAATTCTCACAAAATATCTGAGTGTAGAATCGAAAATTTGGAGTAATTACCAATGAAAGTCATTAGTGAGCGGTACAATTTTTGGCTGAAATGGTGTCGGTTCTCCGAACCTCAAAATCATTAATAACGTCACTTTTCTACAGGCAGGTTCGGTTCTCTGAACCTTTTTCGATTGTAACAAGGTTCAGAGAACCGAACCTGCCTGTCCCGAAACCTCGGGGTTTGTAGAAAATAGAAATTTGAGTTATTTTTTGAGGTTCGGAGAACCGACACCGCTTATCTTGACAAAATTCGTACCGCTCACTACCGATGAAAATAGGATTTTTATGACTCAATAATTAGTTTTGTACCGACGATTTAAGTCATCGGCTACCCACGTAAAGTTGAACATTTTGTATGGCAATTAAAATAATTGTTCTAATTGAGTAATACCAATAATACCCAATCTTGCGTAGGTAGTCAAGTCATCGACACATAATTTATTTACTTTTATTTTAATAAACAGCTATGAAATATTTACCAGTATTCATTTTTATAATATTTGGCTTTGGCCAAATAAATGGACAAACAACAGGCGAAGTTTTGGATTCTTTTACTCATTCAAAAATTACTTACGTAAATATTTGAGTTAGAAATCGGAGTTTCGGGACAACGACCGATAAAAATGGAAAATTTGAACTTCGAGAATTAGCGGATTCTTCAATATTGATTTTTTCGGCAATTGGTTATGAGTCCAAAACTTACGATATCAAAAACCTGCCAAAATCAATTTTTTTAAAGCCAATTACTATTGAATTGGCGACGATTACGGTTATTTCTCCCAAATTTCGTAAAAAAGTTAGGACAGGGAAGATTGATAAAAAAATAACAAAATTTTGGCGAATTTCTTACGAACAACCATGGCGAATGGGCAAAATTTTCCCCTACGATTCTACGTATTTGAAAACGCCTTTTGTGAAAGCAATTGAAGTATTAACAAAGACTCATGCGGAAAGAATATTACAAATTCATATTTTGGAAGTTGGCGAAGGTGCGGTTGAAACGTGGGAAATATTGGCATCTAATATTTTGAAAAGGGTAGAAGAAGGTCAAAAAATTACGACAATTGATTTAAAACCGTACCAAGTTAAAATGCCAAAATCAGGCGTAATGATTGTCGTAGAATGGTTGATTATTGATGAAAATCGCTATGAGTTTGAATGGAAAGATAAAAATGGTGAAATGCACAATGACGGATATTTCTACGAACCGTCTATTGGCAATATTCCTAACAAAACGGATGAAAATACGTGGATTTATAAGAATGGCGTTTGGCAAAAAGATGAAATTCGTAAAACAACAATTGAAAATTATAATGGAAAATATGCAGCACTAATAATGGAATTAATTTTGTCGGATTGAGATTTGAAAATTCATACCCCCACTTTGCTCTAAGTGAAGGC
>Ga0306864_1001285_pt1 | contig 10425 bp, 5 predicted proteins | sample AntRauTorckE5430_FD_190448 | JGI IMG/M metagenome (GOLD analysis project Ga0306864, IMG submission 190448) | Saline lake microbial communities from Rauer Islands, Antarctica - Metagenome Torckler E5 #430 (v2) (version 2) | ecosystem: Environmental > Aquatic > Non-marine Saline and Alkaline >...
GCACGGACCCTTTGATGTGTAGATCATATCTAAGGCTTCTCTGTAGTAAGTCAACGATGTGCTTCTCTTGCCAATCAGGATGGAAGCATCTCCAAGAAGTGCTAGAGATACTGCAATTCGATTATCCTTGTCGGGTCCTTCAAGCTTGCGTTCGACATCGAGACCGGCCTCAAAAAATATTATGGCCCTTCCATGATCATTAGTTGTCAGAGCCAGTTGTCCAAGCTCGTGATAGAGGAAGGAGAGACTCTCATGGATCTGGCCAAAGGCGGAGATACAGGAGTGTACTGCTCTATTCATGAAGTACGAGGCCCGTTCTATGTACCCAGTATCACGATAGCTTTCACCAATAGTCATCAAGACATTTGCCACATTTTCATGGGTCTCACCTAGCTTACAGGAAGTGATAGCTAGGTATTTCTCGTAGTTATCGATTGCTTTGATATCATGTCCAAGATAGAAATAAGCTTCGGCCATATTGAAACGTGTGATTGCCACATCGAGGTGACCAGGACCTAGGACAGCAGATCGGATATCAAGAGTGTCAATGTATACTGCGAGAGCCCCAGCGAAGTCATTGGTTTGGAACTTGATTCGTCCGACATTGTTCAACATTGTAGCAGTTGCTCGGCGCAGTGAGGGGTGATCGCTGTCGATTCTTTCATGGATGAATAACGCTGTTGTGAGCAAAGAGAGTGTTTCACTTGAAGGAAAAGTGTCTTCGTTTCTGTGACGGCATCTGCACACTGCAATACAATTGAGAGTTGCTGCTGTGATAATAAGTGTTTCACGAATCATGTCACACCGATTTAGAGTACATTTCTTGGAGGCTCATTCTTCGTTGAGCAGCTGGAGCTTTATCATGAGGATCCCGTGAGCTCGAGAGTAAACATCGACGGCCTGGAGATAATTCGAGTCACGGAAGTACATGCGGCCTATATTATGCAAGGCGGCAATGTAAACGACCAACGGCTGGTCTACATCGAATTCGAGTGGCATCGAATTGGCAGTTTTGAGAAATTGGCGAATAATGTTGCTTTCATTCATCCTTTTCATGATGTTGTCTTCTTCGTCATCTTCTCTGCCTCGTGCTTTCTCCAGCATGACGAGGCCAAGATTGAAATTGAGAGTCGCTTCAACAATATCATGACTCGCATCGGTGGATTTTGTTTCTACGAGGAGAGGATGGGTAAAAGTATTAACACCCTCATCGTATTGACGGGGCGGGTATAAGTAAAGGTTGTTTATGATGTTCTTGTGAAGCATCCTGCTGGTGATAATTCTATTGTATGCGAAGACTGGACAAGAATAATATCGCCTATTGTTTGCAGTAGTTCGATAACGACTGGTAAATATGCAAGGGCGGAAGATTTCAGGTCGAGTGACGCTATTGGCAGGAGATCTGATGACCAATCAATGGCTCGCAATGGGACATCTCAATCACGGTTTTGTTGGTTGCACGCCGCATGCATGAATGTTGGGCCACCTGAATTTAATTAAAAAATTAGAAATATTATCCAATTTGTAACACCTGTAAGCCACTGATGTGACATTTTGAAGCACGAATTAAGGAAGTACGATTTTTGCGCCAACATAAATGGCCGAAATGACTATCAAGAAGCATCATGAATACCGAATACCGACAAATAAAAATAATAGCAATCCTCAGCAATCGTCAATTATGTTTTAAGTACAGTCTACAGCGTGCACTACTACTGTGTACCAATTGGGAGATTTTTTTCATCGTCTAATCAGGAGTGAGTGTCCTGTCCAAGAGTTGTGAAGCTATCATTTTTTAATGCATGATTTTTAACAAGAACTGCTGGTCCGTTACTCTCGAAAGACGCAACAAAGATACACGTGTTCCAAGAATTATAGAATGCATCATTATATTTATTGTTCAAAAGTGATAAGTTCAGACAAAACTTATGATGAGACTAAGAGGATATCCGTAAATTAAAGATTTATTCTTGCACAAATCTTTCGCTCACTGCAATCTACAGCCTACTCGTGCTTCAAACCATTCCATCAACATCGACTGCCTTGATCCTCACCAGGACCTTTTCAAAGAGAGACTTCATCTTTCTTGAATTTTCAAACATGGCCATATCACAATATTGGTTCAGTCCATGGTCGCCATCTTTTACTTTCAAGGCAAGCCAAAGGAAGTCATTGAAAGCCAGCTGAACACGCTGCTGACCAGTCATTGAACACCTCAGTGCTGCGTCTAAAATGATCAAAGTGCTCTTCCTTCCAAATAAATCTGGTTCCAACTGGACTCCAACACTCAGTCCCTTTGCCATGCTCTTGAGCACTTCCATTGTTCCCTTTGGATCCATGCATTTAAGGATAGATGGCTGCAAAAGTGATACAAACTTGTCAGTACTATCCTCGTCCACAGCGCCCAGTATTACGCCTGCAGCTACACAAGCTGCTTCTTGAACTTGGCTTGTTTCGTCAGTCATGTAATTTTTGATCATCGTGGTCATGTCACTGATCATATTGCTCGATAGTGCCTTTCCAGCAGAAGATGCAAGCAAATAGTGACATAAGCATGCCTTTCCGTGCTTGTCTTCCACAGAAGAACTTCCACTTGCCAACAATTCAGAGGCGACTTCGTTGGTAACAGAAGCATCCAACAATTCACAAGTTGCACCAATAACCTTGGCCGCACCAGCGCGAATACCATCATCCTCGTGAAAGAGCATTTCCTTTCCAGCATCAAGTGCTGATGGAATGCTGGTTGGGAGTTTCGCCTTCTTTCCCCCATACTTAATAACAATTGCGAGTGCTTCCAGCGTCGCTGTTTGAACTGCCACGAGACCTGCGGCTGAGTCAAATGATGAGACAGCACCATTTCCCAAGGAAGTCGACACGAGTTCTTTGATCAGTGGATCCAGTCTAGTAGATAAGGGCATTAAAAGTGCAAGAGACTTGATGGCTTCGACACGAACTTGCCTGGACGGATCAGACAATGCCTTCAAAAAAGTTGTCTGGAATTGAGGAACAAAGGCCCTGAGTGCAGGACCACCCTTCAACAGAATAAGACCCAAAGTTTTGATAATTGCAATCTTGACAGCAGAAGGATTCCTGTCTCCAACGATACGCAAAAGAGGCCCAGTGACCTTTATGATGAAAGGGCCAGCAAGAAATTTATTGGAAGTGATATTCATGAGTTCACCGAGGCCAGCAGCAGCCACTTCACGGATTGATGCATCTCCATAAAGGATACCGCGCTGGTATATTGGCAAGAATGGTTCGAGACCTGGATAACAAAAATGAGTGATAAGAATATTGCGAAAGGTGATCGATTAGAAGACAATTCATATGCACCATTCTTACCTTTTGGCATGTTGAAGCCGGGAAGTAGGAACTCGCCATCTCCAACACCGCCCTTTCTCCTACGGGCATCGCTGACCATGGACGCAATAAGGTTGCGAATAAACTCAATATGATTCACAAGCTCCTCGGCAGACACGTTTTTGGAAAGCGCCGACAACGCAGCATTTGTAGCAATCAACACAGTTTTGCTGTCATCATTAAGGCGATACAGAAGTTCACGAATGATGATTGGAATTTGATCATAATAGTCAGCCTTGTCTTTTCCTACAAAATAGTAGATTGTTAGAGAGCTAGATTGCCTGAACAAAACATTTAAAACATCAGTAGACTTACTCTCTTCGACAATAACTTGCATCATCCAACATCCTTCTATTCTCATTCCTTCTTTATCGCTGCCACACTTGCTGGCAACTTCTCCGATCAAAGGATTGATACCAATCTTTTCGACGGAAGAGCACAAAGAACGGATGCAATTACGTAGAGCCTCTTCTCTGAACGCTTCCTCTTCGTCTAACTCTATGCCAAAGAGATCAGACAGCTCTGACAATAACGTAGGAACTATTGTGCCGAAGAAAGCGTGAATAGAACCACCAGTTACTGTACAGATACTACCCAAAGCTGATGCTTGATTTGAAGTAATGGGGCGACTCTTCACTAAACGAGTAACAAGATACGGGAGAAGCTCCTTACTGCGAATGCTTAGTATACCCGTGATTCCATTGATTGCGCGAGCTCTGCTATTGTCATCACCACTTTCCATCGATGCAAGCATTTGAGGAACAATTTCATCAAACGCTCTATTGCCGACAACGGTGTAAAGGTTTTGGAAACACGATGCTGCCATCTTGCGTACCTCTTCCTCGTCATCACAAAGCGCCTCGTCAACTACTCTGACTAAAATATCGAGGTATTTGATAATCTGCTCCTTGCTTGAGCAGCCAATCACTTCAGTCAAACCAACACAGGCACCGAGTCGAGTGTGGGTGTCGCCACGATACAGTGCATCCTTTAACACAGGCATAATTTCGGGTAATACCGTATCTCCAAGCTTGCTGACAATATCACCAAGGCAACGTCCAGCCACTTGGGTATGATCAGGATGACCACTGGCTAGTGCGTTGACTATCTGTTCTACCAGTGAATCAAGAACTTCACGAAGCGTACGGGGTGTGACACTGACAACAGATTTCCATACTAGAACGGCAGCTTGACGAACTACTGCCGCAGTATCACTGCGCCTGAGGTACAAGCTACTAAGAACTCTCTTTCTGGTAGCAGGGCCAAGAACAAGTGCGATCTGAGCTTGGGCACGTTCTGCTTGCCTGATATCTTCCTGCGTGTCAAGGTCACCCTTCGATGTCTTTATTCCAGCAAGTGTTGACAGAAGGTCTCCAAGTAAATTTAGAGAAGCTGCACGGATACGATAATCTGCGTTGTTAAGACCTTCCTCAAGACTTGGCAAGATTTTGTCAACGTGTGCTTTACCGTGACTACGGATAGTAACGCGACCAGCTCTCATGGCAACATCACGCACTGATTCATGGTCGTCAGAAAGCCCACTGATTAAAGCAGGGAAAGATGCATCAATTAAAGGAGCAAACGACTGACCAAGGGCTGATGGCAAAAATGTAAGAACCCACAACACTCCTTCTCTTGTGTTTGCCTTTGGATGATCAATCAAAGGCAAAATCTCGTCTTTCATCACTTCGTTCACAAGACCAGTTCCACCAGCACAGAGCAATTCAGTGAGGCCTTGAGCAGCACCACTCCGCTCAACTGATGATCCCGATTCGCCTCTTAATACGTCAATTAGCCACGGTCGCAACTGTAACAAACGACCAAGAAAATGATTAAAATGTGAGTTCATAGAAGCGTACAATTAGTCTGGACATGATCAATGTGCACTTACATCAGGAAATGTTGCTTCTCCCAAGGATCTAGTCAACGAGCCAAGAGCCTTTGCTGCTATACTGCGGCAATCTGGAATGGGATCCAAAAGAACAGCTTTCAGATCAGGGAGAAGAATAGGAAGGTATGGTACAAAGTCCTTTGGATCATTAATCATAGTCACAATGTTTCCTGCTATCAATGCTCCGTAACGCTTGGTAGTAGCAGCGCGGTCCCTCAAACCGCGATGAATCACAGGGATAATTAAACTGAGACTTGCTGCATCAATTGCATGCAAGAATTCTGTTTCGATCAAACTCTCTAACGCAACGATAGTGCCATTTGAAGGATCAGTCAGAGCTTTAAGTAGTGTTGAACTGATTTCTGAAATCTCCGGATTACGAATAACTTTACTGATCTCTTCCAATGAACTAGCTGCGCTTGCCTTTACCTTTGGGTGAGTATCAGAGAAAGCCTCAGATACCTTTGGCACAATATTGGGAAGACAGCTGCATGAAGTATATGTGAGATCGAGAGGCCAGTCAGGATATGTTGGGAAAGCTTAAAATGCAATGATAATTACCTCGCTAACTGTTTTGGGGCACAATGACTCATAGAACCAAGCATGTTGATACTAGCTTGCTTCGTCCTCCAATCATCCTCTTCCAATCCAGCCAATACAGCAGGGACCAACAATTTTACACCATGTCCAGACAATTTGCTCATTACAAGACCAACACTGTTCTTTGCGGCGGCACGAACATGATCAGACGAGTCACTGAACGACTTCAGCAGGGCAGGTAGTAATACAATAACATACGGCTCGAACAAAAGACCCAAACGATCACTCAGCAACTCGATAGCAAATAGTGCTCCTTCTTTTGTCGATGCCGATCCACTTGTACAAGCTTCTTCGAGCTGCTTTACAACTGAAAACTTCTTTAATGTTGCAATGCCGCTTCCCTTCACGATGGCTGAAATTCCATAAGCAGAACCTCTCCTCGAAGCTAGAGACTGTCCATGCAGGCATTCCTTTATTTGTGCTTCGAGCAGCACCTCAGTTTGTGCCTTCATATTGCCCTTCTTCATCAGCTTGGAAAGACATAGTGCAACACTTGCTTGAACACTTTCACTAGGGGTGGAGAGAGCATTGATAAGCATGTTGAAAGTTTCATTGATTTTCTCAGCATCTTCAGCATCTCTCAAGTGAATTGCTGCTGATCCAAGAGCAATTACTACACCCTCTTTCCTATGGTCTGTAGCAGTAGTATTATCAAGAACTTTTTCAGTAGGAAGGTCAAAAAGACTTGATGTATCAGCCTTTCCGTCTTTCAATGTCTTCTCAAGTAGAGGGAGCAAGAAATCCATAGCATTCTTAGCAGCGTCACTTGCAACAGTATCACGAAGTGCACTACTAGCAGTAGACCGAACCTGCTCATTTACGTCAGCAAGACCATACGCCATTAGAAAGCCAACAAGGAGCTTCAGCGTTGGAACCTGAAGGTTCACTCTCGACGTAGAACCCGTAAGTGCATCAAGTACCTGGAGGACACCAGAACGTATAGCAATTTTGCCACTGCTATCTTTTTCTTCAGCCTTCTGAGCAACATCAGTAGCAGGTGCAAATTGTGACATCAAAGAATCCTGGTCAAGCATCCGTTCCTTCTTTTTTGGCGCAAATGATGAACTAGCGCTTGGTTTTGCTTTCTTTTTGGTAGCCTTGGTTTTGGTCAGAGAAGATATTGCAGAACCTGCTTTTTTCTTCATGGGCTTCTTTTTGAAGGTCCCAATGTCCAACTTAGCTCCTTTCTTCTTCGGTTTAGCAACCAAGGAAGGCGCCACAACAACAGGAGCTAAAAGGGGCGCTTGCGCACTTCCTCCCTCTGCAGCAGTGGCATACGAATCAATATATGTATTGAACAGCCTATTGAAACTCTTGTCAGTTAGATCAGGATGCATCTGTATACCAAATGCAAAAGCTGCAGCTGCAGCATGTGCGATATCAGAATCTTTATGACTAAGTAGAGGTACCAGTGCAATTGCATAGATTTTAGAAGGTGCTGGCAATTCAGAATCTGTCTCATTTGTACCAGATGCAAGCCTCCAAGCACGGCACGCCTCAGATTTGATTGCCATATCCTTCGCAAAACAATTTACTAGAATTCTATTCTCAACAACAGGATTGGTCTTGATGAGCTTTGGATGGGCTTCTACGATTGCTGCAAATACAGTCATGGTGGCAATCCTGCAATTCTTGGTACCAAGGGCTCCAGACTCGCTCAAGAGAGGTGCAAGTTCAGCAGCAGTCGGCTTCTTACCGGTAGTGTAAATTTCGACAAGTGATTCTATAGGCGTGGGGTCTTTAAACGCAATGGATCTATCATGGCAAAGCAATTCAAGGACAGATGACCCCATGTCTTTGCGGAGTGCAGCAACTGTGCTGTCCACAGAAATCAACTCTGCATGGCGTTCTAACACTTTCAAAGCTGCTTCGCATCCGGTAGTTGTCCTTTGTCCAGTCAAAGCTGCACGCAGAATCGGGAATAAGAAAGCAAATGAGTTGCCACTTAATGTATCTCCATAATCTTCCATTTCTGAGATTGCGATTTGCGCCTCATCACATTTGGCAGGAAAGGCGACAATATTGATCTGTCCATTTGATTCGACTTCTACACTTTTTTCTTGGCACATGACTAACGCAGTTGCTAAGTCCACTGCATTCTGTTCATCGATTTCAAAGACACACTCAGCAAGTTTACAAAGCGTGTCGAAACTTTCGCTTTTTTTGGATTTCAACTTCAACGCATCTGCCACAGAAATAGCTGCTGAGGTCACGAGGGGCGAGACAGTGGGGAGAATTGAATTTCCAACTTCAATGTCCGACAAGCAGAGTGCCTGGACAGTCAAGAGACAACGGGAAAAATCAAAGTCAAGAATGTATCTAATTCTATTCCTTTCGGCAGTCTGTTCTTCTATCTTCTCCTTATCCTCGTTGGATAGGCTGGGGACAGACTCTTTAATCTTTCTTTTCTCCGCAAGCTCAACTTTCACTTGTCTCTCCCATTCTTCCTCTTCACTTAGGTGTTTCTTGGATGACTTTAACTCTGACTCCTTGTTGTTGCCTTTCGATGTGGCATACAACTGCCCCTCTAGAGAATTGTACAATCCAACATCGTAAACACTTAACTTTTCAGCTTCAATAAGAGTAGCATCCAGACGACCAGCGATCTTACCAGCCAAGTGCTGCACACACAGCTTCCACGCAAAGATGCACGCCTTGGACTCCTCTTCATCCAGATCAGTCGATTCTTCATCGTACGTTCCAGCAATTTTACCCAGAGTAGTAATGAGACTAAGGGCAGACAAATGCACCGCCTTACTGGTAGTTTGTTCATCGTCCTTGGCACAAGCTGCACACCGAACAAGCCGATCTGCAATATCAGACTCGGAGAAATCAATTTGAATCGCAGAGATCATGTTACTACAAACATTCTCAAGTCCCTCGCGTTCTTCATCATCCTCCTCTTCCTCCTGAGAAGTCATCCACGCAGTTCCAAAATGAGAAAGTACCAAAACATCCGTCAAATACTTTGCATTAGTCACCAATTTCACGAGCTGAGCCGCAGCAGCTCTGATTCCATGAGAATGAATGTTGGAAAACACATCACCCCCCGATTCACCCTGATCCAACGATAATTCATTGGCACGAGAATACGTCGCAGCCACAATGGCATCCGCGGCCCTCTCCTTGGGCAGCGCATATGTCAAGACCGTCTTGATAGACGCCACAACCTCACTACTGCTACCACTACTCTCCAATGGCTTTTGTGCAATACAAGATCCCAACGCATATGCTGCAGCACTGAATGTGTCCCGATCGAAATTCACAATGGAAACAAACTCCGCTGCAAGACTCCCATCATCCCTCGCTTTAGCAACTAATTTTGTATATTGGGCAATGCACCTATGCAAAAGCCTCTGAACAATCTGTTCCGATTGGATGGCATCCACCATTGCCGCACTATACAAAAATGACGATTCCTGTCCACCCTGCAATGCCTGAATGGCACTTCCACTCTCATTGCCAGACAATCCATCCAAGCCTTTCAATAGTAGTAACATCTGTAGAGCCACCAGTCCATCCAGTTGGGGGACCAATTTTGAATTCTTGTGTTTTCTCACAGATGCATCAACAATGCTTGTCAAACCTTTTAGAACTTGAGAAGCATTGCCATTACCATTGCCTTTAGCATTATCAGTGGCAGCATTGGCATGCTTCCATGCATTCTTCACAACTATTTCTGCTACTGCATAATCAACATTGGCAAAGAGATTCCCCCATCTAAAACGAAATTCCGTTCCATGATTATTGGAACCATGTTTGATCTCCATAATGGGTTGAAGAAGGTAGTCCATGGCTAGTTTGTATCCCTTGTCTGATGCTACTGCTATTGCAATTGATTGCTTGTAGAGGGCAATCCATTTGAACAAAGCGCTGATACCACCATCTTTGGCAATGCCCGTTTCCTTGACCATGGACGAGGCAATCGCTTCCAGCGCCATATTGGCTACCTGTGATTGTGATTGTGATTGTGATTCCGATTGTGCAGCACTATCAGCACCAGCATTGGATGAAAGTGAGATTGCAATTTCTTCCATGGCAGAGTAGACCCCCAAACGATGTTCTGCAGTGGTCAACTGAACAAATGCCATTTTTGTTTTCAAAAGCGCATGATGCAATACTTGAATGATGATTTCCGTGACGCTAACACTATCGTTATCATCACTTCCATTTCCATCCCCATTTCCACTATTACTTTCATTGCAATGAATAGAACCGAGTGTTCCAAGAAAGGTACTGGCCAACAACCTCATGTTGGCCTTGGAGTGCACCAATAGCTTCATGACGGATGAGAGCATACCACCACCATTACCATAATCATTTGAAATAAAGATAGAGATCGCTCTTGCAACATGAGGATCCCGCTTATCAACAATGAACGATGCAATGAGAGTAATTGTTTCAAAGGATGTTTCAGGACTGGCTTTGAGTTTGAGCGCCATGATGGACAGCATATTGCTAACATATGAGGGTCGCATATCAGCAATGTAGTGTTGTGCGAGTGAGATGGCGTTTCCTGATGCGAATTGTGTTTGGATGGCTTGTTTCAGGAACAAGGATTGCAATTTGTCAGT
>Ga0306864_1001286_pt1 | contig 10421 bp, 11 predicted proteins | sample AntRauTorckE5430_FD_190448 | JGI IMG/M metagenome (GOLD analysis project Ga0306864, IMG submission 190448) | Saline lake microbial communities from Rauer Islands, Antarctica - Metagenome Torckler E5 #430 (v2) (version 2) | ecosystem: Environmental > Aquatic > Non-marine Saline and Alkaline >...
TACTTGGACATTGATCCCGGGAGAGTAGGTCACCGCCAATTTATGAAAGCCTCGCTGCAACTCTGCAGTGGGGCTTTCTCCATTTATGGACATACCGTTCCAGGCTTTTGAGCCAGCGGGTAGAGCGGAACGATTACCCAGCTCTCAAACCAACCATAGGTGGTTGCCTTCAGCCTGAAAAGACGGCTGATGAATCCCTCGCTTTGCACCCGCAGTCGCGCAAAAAAAGCAACGAGTCTTCTCTTCATCAGCCCAAACTATCAAGTCCTAACCACTACCTCCACTCCCTTTGCGCTACGTACACGCAAAGCGTCCGAAGATGAAAGTCTACACCCAGCTATTATTGATCGCCTTTTCGTTCCTCTCCTGCGATGCGGACGAGGGGCTGGTTTCCAGGATTCGTACGACCTCGCCTTACCCTTCTTTGGTAGAGCTACTAACCAAAGACGCCGTTTATACCGATCATACCTGCACCACCTTTCAACCGAATTTTTCCTTCCTCAACGAAGTCTACCTGTTCACCTTCTCCTACGAGATCGACGTCCACGTCGTTCTCGGCTACGGAGTGATACCAAAGAACTGGAACCAATGGTTGACGGTCATCCATAGTTGATGTAATGATCGTTTGTGGATTTAAGCTGGTTTTTTAACCCAATCTACGCCTCCATTCCACTCCCTGCTTTTCGGAGATTGTTTCCTGTTCGCCACTACGGAGGGTCAGAAGATAACGGCCACGACTGAGGCGCTTAAGCGAGCCAATGGAACTGATGCGGACGTAGGCAGAACGGTTGGCCTGGAAAAACGCTCCTTGTGGTAATCTGGAGATGAAGTCAGTGAACGATTGCCGCAACAGATCGCTGCCGGCGGGATGGTAAATCCGGACGTAGTGATGGAGGGCGCGTACCAGAATGATGTCGGAGAGCCCAACGAAGCGTCTACCGTTTGAGCGGGGTAGAAAGATGCGTGCGGGGGCAGAAGTGATCAGGTTGGCGCGCAAACGGTCTAGAGTGGTGGCCAGTCGTTGCGGGCGTACTGGTTTAAGCAGGTAATCGAAGGCTTGCACGGCAAAAGCTTGGACTGCGAACTCGTCGTAAGCGGTAACAAACACAGCGGGTGGCGGGTTATCGAGCTGGCCGAGCAATTCGAAACCGTTGGTTTGGGGCATATTGATGTCGAGAAACAGGATGTCGGGCTTGAGGGCTTTGATCAGTTTCGCAGCCGCTGTTGCATTCGCGGCTTCCCCGACGACGGTGCATCCGCCAGCTTCGTGAAGCAGGGCGGAGAGCTCGACGCGGGCCAGGCGCTCGTCGTCAACCAGAAGGCAGCGTAGGGGATTCATAATGGGGTAGTTAGAGTGGCGGTGGCGAAGGTTTCTGTTCGGTGGAAGTCAAGATTAGCGGTCTTCCCGTACTGAAGTAATAATCGTTGACGCAGGTTCTTAATATCCGTTCCTGCTGATTTGTGGGCGCGGCCGCAGGTGCCAAAGTCGGGGATAAAGGAGCAGGGATTGTGGACGGTGAACTCCCAACCAACGGCCGTTTTACGAAGCATGATGTCGATGGTGCCACCTTCAGGTAAGGTTGCGATACCGTGTTTTACCGCGTTGTCCACTAGGGTACGCAGACTAAGCGGCAGGATTTCGCAATCGGCGTAGTCGTCGGGTAACTCCCAGCTTACGGTTAACCGCTCTTCCAGCCGGATCTTTTCGAGGGTAAGATACTCTTTGATGATTACCACCTCTTCAGTTAGCGGAACACTGAACTGGTTGCTGCGGGTCAGGGAGTACCGGAGTAGGGAGGAGAGCCGGTCGATGGCGTCGCGGGAGCGGGCGGGGTCCTCGCGGGTAAGCGCCCGAATACCGTTGAGGGCGTTGAAGAGAAAGTGAGGGTGAGGGGTCGTTGCTCAGTCGGGTCAGCCGCGCTTCGACAATGGCCGCGCGCTGAGACGCTGCCTGCTTGGCATAATGGTAAAGGTGAAAAGCGAGTAGCCAGATGGCAACGTACCGGCTGCCTCCGGCCAGGGCGCCGAGGGCGACGCTTCCGTGATAAAACCCGCCCATTTTCACGGCGTAAGTGAGGTAGGCATGGAGCATATAAACAGCGGCTAAAACCAGGTAGCTCGCAACTACTACCGGTAAAATATGGGTAGGTGGAAGCGCCAGCCAACCTCGCTTGTGAGCGGTCTGCCGGTAAAAGTTAGTCACTGCAATCATGAAGGCGGCGGAGAAGGCCACATCCCGTAGGGCCAAAGGAATACTGTAGTACTGCACCGAATAGTAAAACCAATACGCCGCGACGGTTCCTCAACCTATGAGCTGACAAATCCAGCAGGGGAACGTAGGTTGGAGAACATGGCTTGGTCTGGTAACAAATTGATGAGCGGAGCGGAGCCGTAATTGGTATAAGGTAGTCGTTTTGACTTCATACTTAGGTACCCGACAAGTTTACGCAGTCCCCCGTTTCTCAACCCCGTCTCTGCACCCGCGTCCGCGCCCAAATGACCTGCATTCGCGAATAATATTCGTTGGAAAGGGGAAGGCTACCCTAAATTTGCCCCCTAACTAACTCTTCCCGGATGAAAACCTTGACCTTATTTCTCGTCGGTGCTTTACTGCCCGTCCTACTTACTGCTCAAAGCCTCGTTGATCCCGATTTTGAAACCTCCGACGGCTGGCTTCCAATCCGGCTGGCACAAGAGCGTTTTTTCGGACCTTCTCCGGACGGAGGTGGGCAGAGCCTCTACCTCCATCCGCCCTTCACCAATAAAGAAAGCGGCTATGCCTACCAGGAAGTGGCCGCACCGGACGCTTTTCTGACGCAATACCAACTAAGGGGGAGAATCAGGACCAGGGGAGTGGAAGGCACCGGCGCGTACATCTACGCCTACGGAAAAGGAGAAAATCGTTTCTTGACTACCTCCAGACTACACCGCTACAGAACGATAACGAGTGGACCGAAGTAAAGCTAAGCTTCATCACCGATAATAATATGGACAGCATCAGGATCGGCTGCTTTCTTGGTGGAGAGGGAGAAGCCTGGTTCGATGACGTTTACTTGAGCCGCCTTGATTCCGGTAAAAAGAAGATGAGAAAAGTCGCCAAAAAGTACCTGAAGAAGTTTTTTACTCAGGTAAAACGCCCGGCACTGGATACCAAAAAGACAGACTGGAAAATACTGAAAGAAACGGCTTTCGAACTGGCCGCCGGAGCACAGACTCCGGCGGATGTGCACGATGCAATAGCCTACGTCTTGCCCAAAATTAACGTTCACTCCTTCTTCATCAAACCACAACGGGCCTCCAGCCTGGCTGGAGATGGACTGGGGGATGACGAAGTAGACCCCAACATAGTCTTCGCCACCGGTCACCTTATCGATAACTCCATCGCCTACTTAACCGTACCTGAATTCGGTTCGGGCCACCAGCTTACCCAGCGGGCGTATGCAGACAGCCTACAACGACTGATTGCCTTCCTGGATACGGAAAAACTACCGGCTGGATCGTCGACCTGCGCGGTAACACCGGCGGTAATTGCTGGCCGATGCTGGCTGGCGTAGGCCCGCTACTCGGAGAAGGTATTTGTGGGTACTTCGCGGCGCGGGATGGTAGCAACGCTCAGGCCTGGTCCTATTCAGACGGACAAAGTGCTATGAATGGGTTTCCTTTTACCAAAAGTATCGGCTATAAGCTAAAGCGATCGTCTCCTCGCATCGCGGTACTTACCGGTCCGCGTACTGCGAGTTCTGGCGAAGTGACTGCGGTCGCCTTCAGGGGGAAGGAAAATACGCGCAGTTTCGGCGCGCCGACCAGTGGCTATTCGACGACAAACACCAGTATTATCCTATCGGACGGCGGCCTGGTTTTGCTGACGGTGTCCGTCTACGCAGACCGAAATAAGAATACTTACGGGGCGGAGATTACGCCGGATATGGCGGCTGAGGATGCGTTGGCTGCGGCGGTTGAATAGCTGTCGGGCAAGTAATTCTGGGGTAATCTGCGATGCCTTTTGGTGCTGAATTTCGTTGAAGAACTCCTTCCGTCGCTACGGCTATGCCAGGAATCCTTTGCCTAATTCAATACCAAAATTCATCAGCACCTTACCCACAAATTCAATATTGACAGACCACTAGACGCTATATGTTTGTAGGCTATTCTAAGCTTAAATAATTATAAAATACCCATTCTGCGGGTAAGATGTGGCCATAAACTGTCCGAACAAGGTTCACCCGAAGGTCCCATTTTTGTGACTGTTCACCGGAAGGGAGTTGCTTTCCATAGAACAATGGTAGTAATGTCATCCGGGTATGCCGAAAACCGGGCCTTTAAATAGAGTAGGTGCAATATTATATAAAATGTTTATAACAAAATTAATCATTGTTTTTGCTGGCGTTATGCCATTCCACCCGGCAATTAATTCTACTTCACCAGCTTCTTCGCCCGTCATGGTCACGGATAGTTTCGAAGATATTCCTGATCAGGATTATTGCTACGATGTAAACGTGACGTATGACGGTATGCAGGTAAACGTTTCAGCCTGCGGGAACACCCCTAATCAGGCTTTGAGCAGATTGGGCGCTGCCGTCCGGAGATTGGCCCAGTCGCAATAAAATTTAACCTTCGTGATGGTAGCTTCCATCATGTATTTTTCACCATTAATTATTTATTATGAAGTTCAATGTTATTCTCCTTTTCTGCCTTTGCTTCACTTCTGGTTTGCTTACGGCTTCCTCATCCCTCGACAATAATACTGTTGATGCGCAGGAACTACTGGTAAGTAATGCGGATGATACCGCTGAGGCGCTTCCGATCGCTTTCACTGACCTGACTGTCACTACCGTTGATGACGAAATTTGCTACAGTGCTTCTATTGGCGTAAACGTTATGGGAATCACCGCAAATGTTACCGTGAGTGGTTGTGGGGCAACTTCAGCAGAAGCCTGGGGCGACTTTGTAGCGGCACTCCGTCTGGCTAGAAACGAGCAGTAATTTCACTTTTGATTTGCAAACCCAATTCCGTTCGCCCGGTTCGCCGGGCGAACGTGAATTGAATTTTAATTCATATTTAAATTTACAATCTAAAATACTTCTAGTCATGAGCTGTATGAAAAATAAATTACCCAGAGTGATAGTGATGACACTTTTTCTATTGGTCGTGTTTGTACCGGCTTCCATCAGGACACAACCACTGGGGGAGAAGGATGGAATAACGATCCTTTACCAGTTTACCGTCGGAGATCCGGATAATGTGGAGGAGTCCGTAATGATACCCATGTATTACCACGAAGGGCGGTCTATATTCGTGAGGAGTGCCCAAGAAAAGTCGATGGATTTTGACGATGAGAATCTTAGTAGCATGGAAATAATGATCAGACCGGGTACTACGGACGGACAAGCTTATTTCGTTGATCGGAAAAACAAAAAAATAACGGCGCAGGAACCAGTCCTTGATGAAGTGGTAAACATGGAAGAGGAAATTCCGCAGTTCGAATGGCGGATTACGGGAGAACAGAAAACGATTGCGGAACATGCCTGCTTCGAGGCCACTACTTCTTTCCGGGGTCGGTCTTATTCAGTATGGTTCACGCCCGATATACCGTTGGACGTAGGGCCTTGGAAGTTTTCCGGTCTTCCTGGCGCCATTCTGCAGGTAAACGATAAAGAAGGCAGGTTCAACTGGTACTGTAAATTGATTAGTTCACTGTCGGCTGAGAATAAAGTACTAATTCAGATGCCCGAAAAGAGAAAAACCTACGGATTTGACGAGTTTCAAAAAATGAGCATTAAAAAAACAATGGACTATCTACAAAAATGGATTGGTAAAACGGAGCTAACGATAGAGTCGGAACTAGACACTTCAAACTCTCTCGAACGGCCCATTAAATAATACTCAACTACCTACCTCATGAGCTATTTTAATCGTTATCTTCTCTTTGCCGTATGTTGTTTTCTTTCCATTCCTATGAGTGCTCAGGCATTAAACGGTTTAGTAAAAGACGGCAGCAACCTCCCCCTCCCCAGCGCCCAGGTAATGCTGCGCCACGGAGAAGCCATCAAAGCATTTGCCATGACGGGAGCAGATGGAACCTTTACCCTCGACATTACTAATGCTGGCTCACAAGACTCTTCCATCGTAGAAATCAGGTATTTCGGTTACGCGCCCCGACGCATAGCGTTGAAGGAGATTGACCTGAAAGAAGTACTCGTCGTCATCCTGGAGGGACAGGGGGTTGAATTAAATGAGGTTGTTGTATCCGCCGCAGCCTTGCCGAAAATCTCTAAGGGGGATACGCTCATCTACCGGACGGATGCTTACCGCGACGGCTCGGAGAAAAAGATCGAGGAAGTGATTGCCAAATTACCCGGCGTAGAAGTGGATGAAGACGGTAGCATTAAAGTAAAAGGAAAGCCATTGGACCGCATTTTAGTCGACGGTGAAGACCTCTTCGATAAAAACTATACGCTCCTCTCCCGCAATGTACCCGCAGACCTTGTTGACCGGATCGACATCATCAGCAACTACCAACAAGACGTACTGATCGGAGACCTCTCTACCGAATCAGAAATCGTGCTCAACCTCAACCTAGACCCGGAGAAGAAACGCCCGGTCTTCGGGGAAGTCAGTGGCCAACTGGGAAACAATACGACTAGGGCCGCTCACGGTAATTTCTTCCACTTCGGTAAAAAAACGAAGGCGGTGAATTTCTCTGACTACGGGACACTGGGTAGCTCCTCCTCCGTTGGCGATATGTCGCTCTATAATGTGCGAGGACTAAACGGTCGGCAACCAACGGCCGGAGAGACCGTCCTGAACTCCGAAGCAACCCGTACTCAACGGCTGGTAAAGGCGGGGGACTACCTCGAAAATGAGGCCTACGGAACCGCCCAGACCATTCTGACGCGAATCGGGAAGAGGGCCAAAAATCGGATGATCTTCAACCTCTCCGGAGAGAACTACGGATTGAACGATGAACGGCTGCGGGAGAACATCACCCCAACGGACGTCGATTCCTTCGCCCAGCGCAATGATTATGACTACCGGAGCACCCGTTTCTGGATTATGAACGATTTTGACGTACTGCTGAACCGTAAGAGTAGGCTAGATTTTCGGGTAAACCTAAGCGGTGAGCGAAACCGAGCCCTTGTCAATACGCTTAATGAAAAAATAGGGGAGGCTGGTCCGGAAGAGATTGGGACTGATTTGGCGGAACGGCCAATCACTTACCTGAGCAGCTTAAGGTACGTCCGCCGCCTCAACCCTTCAACCGCCTTGCGGGTAAGCGTGAGTTTGAGCAAAGGGGATATTGACCAGCGGCAAGATTACCGGGGCGCGGTTTACCAGGAATTGCCAGGATTACCCGGGGTGCCGGAGATCACCCAGGTCTACAACCAGAAGCTGAATGACTTAGTACTGGAAGCAGATCTCCTACAGGAACTAGGAAGGTATAGATGGAACCACACCCTGGGGCACCGTAGTAACCGTACACTGACGGAGACGAGCACCTCTCCCTTGGGGACCACACTACCTCCTGCTGAAAATTACGAGTACTCTTTAGGAGAAACCTACCTGGCTTCCAGTCTCTTCCGGAAAATCGGTGAGTTTGAACTTAAAGCCGACCTTACTTTATCTTATTTTCGTTTAAACGCAGGTGCAGTTACCAGTGAAGATGTAGTAGCGTACGAACAGTTTGCACTACAGCCGAATGTGAATGTTGCCTATAAAATAAACCGACGGAACACGCTATCCGCGTGGGCAAAATCTAGCCGCAAGAGCCAACGGGCGGATGAACTGGTGACTACACCATATCTAGCCGGTGGAAGCATCCTGAGTATTGGTCTTGATACCAGTTACCTCGTACGCACGCACGCCGCCGGCTTGAGTTATGGCTATGATAATACCTTTGACCAGTACAGTTATGGCGTAGACGTAAACTACCAGCGTACACCAAATGGCGTTCGTAGTCGCGTTGTAACCGATGACTTTGTAATTGTGAACCAACTTGCTCCTGACTTCACTTCCGGAATGACATCGGCTTCCGTCCGCGCGGCTAAATATTTGTCAGACCTCAGAATGAATCTGAAGTTGAACGTCAATTATACGGTATTGAATGACCAACTTGACCTGGGCGGGGAACTGGTGGATTTTCAAACCATATCCCGGACAATCAATTTACAAACATCAAAAAAGATAGGCCGTAAATTGTCTTACGGCTTGGGCGCAAAATATTCTGACTTTGCCAGCCGTATTTCTGCGGGGAACAGTGAGCAGCGGCAATTAAAAGGAAAGCAGGAACTTGTCTACCGACCGTCTAAGGTCACTAAATTAAACATCAGGCACAATGCCTACTTCCCCCGCATTGGCACCGGGAACAAAGCTGTTCATTTGCTAAGTGTCGAATTAATTCACGAAATAGAAAAGCAACGGCTAAGCCTTGGTGGCGGTATTCGTAATGCCTTCAACGTACGGACAATTGAAGAGCGGAATGTTTCCGTTTATCAGCGTTATGGACGTACTTATCAGCTGCGGCCGAGAACCTTGTATGTTTACCTTACTAAAACGTTTTAGCATACATCCGAGCTAGGTGGGTACGCGGTTCGACACATCGGATGAACTTCCATCCGGCTACGCCAGGCTGGAAGATGCATCCGATGAGCGAACTGCTCTGTTTTTTCATCGAAGCTACATGCTTACTTATAACCTTTCTTTGCACCTGCGGCCGCGCCAAATGATTCTTCCGCGTAAAGCATTTAAGCTAGGCTATTTTTTACGCAAAACTTCCGCCAGGTAAGCGCTCGTATACCCCTTTCCACAATCCGCCAAAGCTTCCGGCGTACCCTGGAAAACAATATGCCCACCATCCCGGCCACCTTCCGGCCCGAGGTCGATAACCCAATCCGCAGACTTGATCACGTCCATATTGTGCTCAACAACGAGGACGGTATGGCCCCGCTCCACCAGTGCATTCAAGGCGGTGAGTAGAATGGCTACGTCGTGAAAATGCAGGCCGGTAGTTGGCTCGTCGAAGATGAAAAGGATGTGCTCGCCCTTCTTTTCTTTCGTTAGGAAGCTGGCAAGTTTTACCCGCTGCGCTTCTCCGCCGGAGAGGGTAGAGGACGACTGGCCGAGGGTGATGTAGCCCAGGCCAACGTCTAGCAAGGGCTGTAGTTTCTTTGCCAGTTTCCCTTCCTCCTTGAAGAACTCAACGGATTCTTCAACGGTGAGGCCCAGGATTTCGGTGATGTTTTTGCCTTTATAGGTAACGTCGCGAATCTCGCGCTTGAAGCGGGCACCGTTACACTCTTCGCAGACCAAGCGAACGTCGGCTAGGAACTGCATTTCGACCGTCTGTTCGCCTTCACCCTTGCAGGTGTCGCAGCGGCCACCATCTACGTTGAAACTGAAGAAGCCCGGTTTGTAATCGCGGATTTTAGAGAGTTGCTGGCTGGCCATCAGGCTACGGATATCGTCGTAAGCACCGACGTAGGTAACCGGGTTGGAACGGCTCGATTTACCGATCGCGCTCTGGGTAACCATCTCCACGTTCGTAAGCTGCTTTACATCACCGGTGAGGCCGGAGAAACTGCCAGGAGCCTGACTGCTGCCTTCTCCAAGCTGTCGGCGGAGGGCGGGGTAGAGGATGCCTTTGATGAGACTTGTCTTTCCGCTGCCGGATACGCCGGACACTACCGTCAGGGCGTTCAGCGGGATTTTAGCGTCCACCTTCTTCAGGTTGTGCATCTGGGCTCCTTTGATGTTGAGCCAGTTGGTGAGGCGGCGGCGTTGGTCTGGTACGGGGATGGACATGGAGCCGTCCATATACTTAGTCGTCAGGCTTTCGGGAGCGGCCTTGTGGATGTCTTCGTAGGGGCCGGCGAATACGACCTCTCCGCCGTGAACGCCTGCTGCGGGGCCGACGTCGATGAGGTAGTCTGCTTCGGCGATAATGCCTTCTTCGTGCTCAACAACCAGTACGGTATTGCCCAGGTCCCGCAGCCGTTTCAGGACAGCAACCATCTGCTCGGTATCGCGGGGGTGGAGGCCGACGCTCGGCTCATCGAGGATGTACATCGAGGCGGTCAGGTTACTGCCCAGCGTCCGGGTAAGGTTGATGCGCTGGCTCTCGCCGCCGGAAAGCGTATTGCTGAGGCGGTTGATGGTGAGGTAGCTCAGGCCCAGGTCCATCATGCTCTGGATGCGGTTGCTGATTTCTAGCAGCAGGCGTTTGGCGATGGTGGCGTCGTGCTCGTTCAGTTCGAGTTCTTGAAAATGCTTTTGGAGCAAGTCGATCGGCAGGTCGATCAGGTCGGTGATCGGGTGGCCGCCGACCTTCACGTAGTCGGTTTCGCGGCGCAACCTTGATCCGCGGCAGGTGTGACAGACCGTGCGGCCACGGTAGCGGGCTAGCATGATGCGGTTTTGGATTTTG
>Ga0306864_1001287_pt1 | contig 10416 bp, 6 predicted proteins | sample AntRauTorckE5430_FD_190448 | JGI IMG/M metagenome (GOLD analysis project Ga0306864, IMG submission 190448) | Saline lake microbial communities from Rauer Islands, Antarctica - Metagenome Torckler E5 #430 (v2) (version 2) | ecosystem: Environmental > Aquatic > Non-marine Saline and Alkaline >...
CTTCATTTACATTGGGCTGGTTATCATGCGCAAAGTCGTTACGGTCTAAATCAACCGTAGCCTCAACTACGGTTTGGCAAGAAGTAACGGTGTATTGTTTCAGGGTACCAGCACAAGGGATGCAGATGCTGCCGTCGCAATCAAGCACCGTCTCTTCGTCGTTAATCGTATCGGCGTTCCCGTCGTCACAAACTAATACACTGCTTGGTCCGGTAGAGCAGTCCTCCACTATACCAGCACAAGGTATACAGATGCGACCGTCTGAATCAAGCACCGTCTGTTCGTCGCCGGAAGTACAAGAGTCACCGTCGTCACAGGCGACTATACTGGTCGTTCCGTTAGAGCAATCCACCGGTGTACCCGCGCAGGGGACACAAATGCTTCCGCTACAATCAAGCACGGTCTGTTCATCGCTGACCGTGAATACGTTGCCATCGTCGCAAGCCACAACACTCGATGGGCCGGTGGCGCAATCCACGACTACTCCGGCGCAAGGGACACAAACTATAGTGTTATCACAATCCTCTACACTTTCCATATCTCCTGTGGTGCAAGGGTCGTTGTCGTCACAGGCAAGCAGTACCGTATTGGCACAATCAACTGGATCGTCATAATTATATACATACGTGATACAAATCGTATACATCAAGCTGATATCCCCGTTGGAAATAGCCGTACTACTTGAAGGGCAGGAGGCAGAAAAATCTGTTGCAGGTACAATGTCCACGCCAATTACATCATTGAGCCCGATGGTACTACAGGATAAGACATCCAGCGAATACGTGCCGGTACTGGTTGCTCCACCGCCGAATGTTGCACACCCCGGGGTGAGTACATCCTGAATAATCGGGCAAATTCCAACCGGAGTGAGCGAACAATTCAGCAGCACATTGCCAAATACAGGAACGCCTACGCAGCCACCCGTTGCGGAGACATCCGTGAGGTCAATTTCGATACCAACCGAAACAAGCACGGGAGAGCCAATCTCGCAAGGCAAATCCAGCGGTGTAAAATTATGGAGGTAGCCTTCATTTACATTGGGCTGGTTATCATGCGCAAAGTCGTTACGGTCTAAATCAACCGTAGCCTCAACTACGGTTTGGCAAGAAGTAACGGTGTATTGTTTCAGGGTACCAGCACAGGGGATGCAGATGCTGCCGTCGCAATCAAGCACCGTCTCTTCGTCGTTAATCGTATCGGCGTTCCCGTCGTCACAAACTAATACACTACTTGGGCCGGTAGAGCAGTCCTTCACTATACCAGCACAGGGGATACAGATGCGGCCGTCTGAATCAAGCACCGTTTGTTCGTCGCCGGAAGTACACGGATCACCGTCGTCACAGGTAACTACCGTGGTAGTTCCGTTAGCGCAATCTACCGGTGTACCCGCGCAGGGGACACAAATGCTTCCGTTACAATTAAGCACGATTTGTTCGTCATTGATCGTGAATTCGTTGCCATCGTCGCAGGCAACAAGGCTGCTCGGGCCGGTAAAGCAATCCACCACCACACCGGCACAAGGGGTGCAGGCACGGCCGTCTGAATCAAGCACCGTCTGTTCGTCGCCAGAAGTACACGGATCACCGTCGTCACAGGCAACTACGGTGGTGGTTCCATTGGAGCAATCTACTGGTGTACCTGCGCAGGGGACACAAATACTTCCATTACAATTAAGCACAATTTGTTCGTCGTTGAATGTGAATTCGTTGCCATCGTCGCAGGCAACCAGGCTACTCGGGCCGGTAAAGCAATCCAGCACCACACCGGCACAAGGTCTGCAGATACGGCCGTCTGAATCAAGCACCGTCTGTTCGTCGCCGGAAGTACACGGATCACCGTCGTCACAGGCAACTACGGTGGTGGTTCCATTGGAGCAATCTACCGGTGTACCCGCGCAGGGGACACAAGTGCTTCCGTTGCAATCAAGCACTATTTGTTCGTCGTTGAGCGTGAATTCGTTGCCGTCGTTACAGGTAATAATACGGGTAGGACCGGCAGCGCAATCCTGAGCGACGCCTGTACATGGTACACAAATTACAGTATTATCACAAGCGTCTACGCTTTCCACATCCCCTGTTGTACAAGGGTTTCCATCGTCACAGGGAAGTAAGACGGTGTTGGCACAATCCGCCGGAGTATCCTGATCGTAAACGTAAGTGATGCAAATCTCGTACTCCAGGCTAACGGCACCACTGCCAACGGCGCTATTGGATTGGCAAACTACCGAGGAAGACCGGTCAGTGGCAGGAATTATATCTACCCCAATGACATCACTAGTGCTAATCGTCGGGTTACACGCGAAAATATTCTCAGAATAAGTCCCGATGGTGCCTGACCCCGTACCCCAATTTTCACGGCATCCAGGAGACAAAATATCCTCAGCTAAATCGCTTACTCCATTCAAGGCAGTATTCAGTAGCACGTTCCCGAAAAAGAGTATGTCGGGACAGCTAACCAAGGAAATACCCGTCAGATTAATACCAACAGTAACAGATGTGAAGGCCGGTGAAATAATGCCACAAGGAAAAACTGGAGGATCAAAGTTATGAATATACCCATCATTTAGCCACCCAGGCCCATGCGCGAACGCATTACGATCTGGACCTACCACGGCATCACTTTCCGCTTGGCAGACTGTAACCGTATACTGAGCCCCTAAATCTAAGGAAAGCCCAAGGCTAAAAAATAGCATTAGGGCCAATAATAAAAACGAAGAGAGAGAAACGGAGCGGGTGAAATTCTTCCTACGTAGAGATTCAAATTGCTCAAGAAACTCTACACCCCTTCCGTTTGGAAAATTGTGTTCAATAAAAACCATGTTCGACTTTTAAAAGCAGGTAAAAAAACCATAAAAAACCAGACCTAAGAAAAACGAAAAAGAAATATCGAGGGCCTTCCCCAGTGCCAAAGCAGAATAATTTTCTTATTTTGACAAGCCGGTCTACTATTCAAGACCAGTACACGCTATCTCCGCAAACAAAAACACTTACCATGATTAAGCCTCCAAATTCGTGAGGGAAACTCAAAAGGAACTCCTGTATAAGTGCCAGCATTTTCTACCAAAATTGCCCCTTTGCATGAAAATAGAGTACAATAATTGGTTGATCCAATGGTTAATCCAAATGTAGTATATGTTTACGCGAAGAAGGAAATAAGCCAGCCATACAAAACCCATACTTAGCGCATAGACGACATGCACCTTTAGAAACACCTCTCTTTTCAACGAAAAAAGATCATGTCGGCCGAGCAAAACTCATTTTCAAGCAGTAGGGCGGTCTAATGACTCGTCATTATTCTTTTTATAAACTCCACGTAAAGCACCAGTATTAGACTGGCTGTATGGGTGTTGTATGGGTTTTATAGCGGTGAGCTCAGACACTTTCTAATCAGTTAGAAGCGCAGGTACAAAGCCAGCGTTGGTGGCAAGGTCGAGACCATTGCTCGTGGCCGTTCAACGCTAGACCTCACGAACCGTTGTGGCGTCCCTAAGTTAGAAGCGGAAGCCGACACTAGCCTGGAAAGAGCGGCTGTAGTCTTTATCGTTGGTATTGAATTCGCGTCCTTCTACTCGAGTCTCGTTAGTGACGCGCAGGTCATTCTCTCCTTTCGTCACATCGGAAAGGCCATACTGGTAGCGGGCGCCGAGGAAAAGGCCATTGTTCAGGAAGAAGCCGACGCCGCCAATCAGTGCAAAATCTAACCGGCGAAAAAGCGCTTCGTCACTATTAGAATTATAGAGCGTGGAGATGACCTCCGGCAAGAAGACATTGCTGGTACCGGGTAGCGGCGTTTCAGAACGTGTCTGAATACCGGCAAAGCCAGATTCGTCGGAAAAGTAGCTTCCCTCAACGTTAAAACTAATGTCTTCTCCCCTTCCTATGACCGTACCGCTGCCGGTTTGATTGTTAGAGAAGGTCAGGCCTCCAGAGGCGCGGCTGTTGACCAGAAATCCCATACTGGCGCCACCCTCAATCTCGAACGGGCCGATCCGGTAATAAGCCGTTATGGGAATATCGATATAACTGTTTACCACATCGATTTCGCCATTGAGTCGGCCAAAATTGACGGTGCCCTGGGTGTCATCCTCACCAGCATAGAGGTAAAAATAGGAGGGTATGCCGATACCGTTGCCCTGATCAGGATTCTGTCTGTAGTTACTCTGACCTCCCTTCTGGTTATACATCAAATTGGCTTTGATGCCAAAAAGGTCGGTAAAGCCGAGCGCAAAGGTGGCAGCAATATGGAAACCAGTGGTTTTGGTGAAATCTTCGAAAGTTATTGATTCATCAGCACTCATTTCCTGGTCACCGTCAAGAGAATTGAAATTGAGGCCAGCCCGGAAACCGCCGCTGAACTCCTGAGCAATAAGGGGAGAAAAAGTGGACAGGAGGAAAGCCGCTAGTATAAGTTTGCGCATGGTTCAGATCGTTGGTTCGTTGGAGCTTTGGTTTGTTAGGACAAAGATGGTGTTTTGATTTGGATGGTTGGTAGTTCTGGTCCAAATGTACTTACGTCTTACCCGAACATTCAACCCTGACCTACCACTTACACCCTGCGCGCTCACCACCTTCTCAGGAAGCCGCGAAACGAAAAAATCTGCATTCGTGCTGAAACAATCAGCCATCACTTCAACCCATTTCCGGCCGATGGTGTTTATAAGCCCAAGGCCGAAAACCTGTCAAAATAAAAATCATGACCCCAACTGCAACTGCCACCAAGCGTCCTGTTCTGCTCTACACCGAACAGACACCCAATCCGGAGAGCCTGAAATTCGTCACCAATCGTATGCTCTACAACGGAACTGCCGAGTTTAAAGAGGAAGAATTTGCCCGCGAGTGGTCCGAACTTGCTGCCGCCCTGTACGATTTTCCGTACGTGAAGAAGGTCTACATCGCCAACAACTACGTTACCCTGACGAAGGAGTTCAACTACAACTGGGACGACGTGATGCTGAAGCTCAAAGAATACATCAAGAGCTACCTGACCGAAGATAAGCCCATCATCAAAGAAGGTTTCGCCGAAGAAGTCGCCCGCATCGAAGAAGAGCGCGGTGTTAGTTACGAATACGACGAAAACGACGCCGAAGCCGTAAAACAGATCAAAGAACTGATCGACACCTACGTCAAACCCGCCGTAGAAATGGACGGTGGCAACATCGAATTCAAATCCTTCCAGGAAGGCATAGTGACCGTCATCATGCAGGGCTCCTGCTCAGGTTGCCCAAGTTCCACCGTCACCCTGAAATCCGGCATCGAATCCATGCTTAAGCGGATGATGCCGCAGGTTAAGGAAGTGCGGCAGGAGATGGGATAGTCGTTAGACCGTTAGTAGTTAGATCGTTAGACACACATTTATCTGTGGTTCCGCCTCACCCCACTATAACGTGCAGGAGTTCTAACGACTGACGGTCTAAATCTTTATCTTTGGGCTATCACCTCCCCAAAGCTCTTCCCGTGCTTCGCGATCTCTTCTTTCCCTTCTTTATTCTGTCCCTGGCCTTACCGCTCGGCGCACAGGATGGCCTCTTCCCCGTCTTCGATATCCGTAGTCGGTTAATGGGCGGTACGGGCGTAACCGCTTCTGGTATTGATGCTTTGTGGACGAACCCTGCGGGGCTCTCCGGTAGCGAGCAGAAAGTAGTCAGCGCAGCGGCGAGCGCGGAACAGCGTTTTGGCCTCAGCGAACTAACCTCCGCCAATGTTGGCGCTACTTACGGAGTTGGTTTGGGCGGCTTCGGCCTTCAGCTGGCCAGTTTTGGCTTTGATACCTACCGCGAAACCCGGATCGGGTTGGCCTATGGCCGAAAGCTTACCGATAAGTTTAGCATCGGCGTCGACTTCGCTGGCTTCGCCACGAATGCCAAAGGTTACGCCAGTACTTTCGACGTAACCTTCGGCCTCGGAATGCAGCTGGAGATCACCCCAGAGCTGTACGTTGGAGCGCGAATATTTTCGCCCATTCGTACGGAGCGGTTGCCGGATGAATACCTGCCGCAATTGCTGGCCCTTGGACTTAGTTACCGTCCTTCCGATAAGATTATTCTCAACGCCGAAGTCCACCAGGATACGGACCACCCTGCCCGCTTCCGTGTTGGCGCCGAGTATTTGCCGGCGGAGCAGCTTTCTATCCGGTTTGGGGTGGCTACGGAGGCTTCTGAGGTTTCTTTTGGGCTGGGGTACGAAGTTATCGAGGGGCTGGACCTTAGTGCTGGGGCGGTTTGGCACGAGATACTGGGCGTTTGGCCGGGGGTTGGGGTTCGCTGGCAGTAAGCTGGCGCTACTCATTTCGTAAGCGCGTCGCCTTTAGTGCTTCGTGCGGTTTTAAGGGTTTCCGCTTCGCGAGAAAGTGACCTCACAGAGTTCGGAACATGGTTAAACAAAGTTTTCGGACCTTTTTTGTTTGTAACTATTTAAACGGGTCTGAAGTGTGGACGCTCGTTGGGCTACCTTCGTGGTCATGAAAAACCCCGCAATAGCCCGCCACTTCAACACCCTGGCCAAACTGATGGAGTTGCACAAAGACAATCCCTTCAAAATCAGGTCCTACGTCTCCGCCTACAACAACTTGCGGAAGATGGACGAGCCCTTAGAAGGTAAGTCGGAGAAAGAATTGCAAGAGATTGAAGGCGTCGGCAAAGCCATCGCGGCGAAAATCCACGAGCTCTGCACAACGGGCAAGATGGAAACACTGGAGAAATGGAAAGCGCAAACCCCGGAGGGGATTCAAGAAATGCTCTCCATCCGGGGTTTTGGGCCGAAGAAAGTGAAAGCGGTTTGGGATGGTTTGGGCGTCACGACCGTCGGCCAGCTGCTGTACGCCATCAACGAAAACCGGCTGGTGGAACTGAAGGGCTTCGGCGCCAAAACCCAGGAGACCCTGCGGGAGAAACTCGAGTTTCACCAACGGAGCCGGGGCCAGTTCCTGTACCGGACACTGGATGTTGCTACGAAGACCCTACTCGTTCAGTTACGGGCCATGTTTCCGGAGGAAGTGTTTGAGCGGACGGGCGCGTTGCGGCGCCTATGCCCTACCCTTACCAACATTGCTATTCTAACTTCCCTAGCACCCGCGGCCGCGCATAATATTGAAGGCGCTGAAATTAAAGAGGGCGACGGCGCGCAGGATGCAGAAAAGGCTTTTACAAGCATGGTGATAGACGGATTCCCCGTTACACTATACCACTGCACGAAAGAAAACTTCGGCAGCAAGCAGTTCCGCCACACCGGATCACCGGAGTTCCTAAAGGCATTTGTTGCAGCGTTTCCAGGCGTTGACTTTCAGGACTGCGCCACGGAGGCCGAAGTCTTCGCAAAAGCTCCCTGCGACCCCATTCCACCAGAACTACGCGAAGACGACGCTTATATAGGTCTCGCCCGCAACGGGCAGCTGCCCGAATTACTAGAAGTCTCAGACATTCGGGGCGTGGTACACAGCCACTCTACTTATTCCGACGGCATCCACACCCTACGCCAGATGGCCGAAGCCGCCCGCGATAAAGGCTTCGAATACCTAGTGATCTCCGACCACTCTAAAACCGCCGTCTACGCCGACGGCCTTCCGGTAAATCGCGTAAAGGAACAATGGGCTGAAATCGATGCCCTGAACAAAGACCTTGCTCCTTTTCGTATCTATAAATCCATTGAGTCCGACATTCTCTCCGACGGCAGCCTTGACTACGACGACGATATTCTGGAAGGCTTTGACCTCGTTATCGCCAGCGTCCACTCCAACCTGAACATGGATGAAGAGAAAGCCACCGAACGCCTGCTGACGGCAATTCGTAACCCGCACACCACTATCCTCGGCCACCCAACCGGCCGCTTATTATTAAGCCGTGCCGGTTATCCTATTGACCACAAACGCATCATCGACGCATGCGCTGAAAGCAATGTGGTGATAGAATTAAATGCTAATCCTTACCGACTGGACATCGACTGGAAGTGGATCCCCTACGCTATGGAAAAGGGTGTTCAAGTAAGCATTAATCCGGACGCCCACTCTACTGGTGGGATTGACGATATCCAATATGGGGTACTGGCTGCACGTAAAGGTGGGCTTACGGCTTCCGCTTGTTGGAATGCGAATACAATGGTACTTTGAACTAAATAAATACTTTGTCCGAGTACTTACCTTGCCTAAAATAAAAAGTAGAACAAGGGCCCAACCATTATTACTGTCGCAAAATATTCGTTACTCTATACTACCATCGGTCACATGAGGTGATTTTGTGTTCGCGAAGCGAGCGCGGACCTTCTCAAGCGAAGCCGGTAGGCGCGATCCCTCGCGGTCGCCCCTACCTGGCCACGTTTGCCACTACGTTTTCACCTCATGTACCCGACAGCTGGAAAGCGAAAGTATAAGTCTGTTGTGTTCCTAAGTGTTAAAAACCCGGAGAGATACACCAAAGCTACGGCGCAGAATCATTATCTTTAGCAAAAGCGTTGATCTCCATGTTGCGTCCCTTTATCTTCTTATTTCTAAGCATTCTTCCTCTGATCTTACCGGCTCAGGTAATCGGGTACGTAGACAGCGTAGAGGTACACCGGACGGATACCATATACTTTGAATTTGGCAGCGACGTGCTCGACGAGGCGGCCATCTCGGCGGTCAACGTTCTTGTCGCTGACCGGCCCGGGGAATTAGAGATGTACCTGGAAGGCCATACCGATGCTGTCGGCTCCGGCCAGGCGAACGACGACCTGGCACGGCGGCGGAGTGAGCGTACACTCGCCAGCGTTCTGGCTGCTGGCTGGCCGGAAACCGCAGTAGAAATCCGCCACTTCGGAGAGAATAGGCTAGCGATCCGCTCCAAAGGAAAAGAACGCCTTAACCGCCGCGTGCTGCTACGCTCGGGTATGCCCCGCCGCTATGCCCGTTTCCGTGGTCAGATTACGAGTACAGACGGCACCCCAATTCCCGGAGGAGCCATTGCCCGCAGCCGCTACCTGAAAGACACCGTCCGGGCCGACGACCAGGGCTACTACGAACTTATCCTCCCGCTGGAGATGGGTGTTCGGCTAGACATTTACGCGAAGGGCCACTTCTTCAAGAGTCAGATGCTCGTTCTGTCCGAAGGGAAGCCAACACCTCCGTTGGTTACTAAACTTTCCCCGGCCGTAGTGGGCAGCAAGATGGATGTAGAGGACCTGTACTTTGTGGGTAACCAGACTAACTTATTGCTGGAATCCGCTCCTACCCTACCCCGGCTATTGCAGTTTATGCAAACCAGCCCGGAGCTGAGAATCGAACTGAGCGGCCACGTCAACAACCCTTCCGAGCCGCAGGGGCCGGGCACCTGGTCTTATAACCTGGCCATCAACCGAGCCAGAGTGATTTACGACTACCTGATCAAGTTCGGTATTCCAAAGGAGCGGCTCACCTTTAAAGGCTACTCCAACTGGGAAATGGTAAACCCCAAGCCTAAAAATGCGGTGGATATGCGGGCTAACCGGCGGGTGGAAATCCGGGTGCTGGAAACTAGAGAGCTAGGGGCTAGGAATTAGGGGCTAGGAACTAGGGGCTAGGAGCTAGGAATTAGGGGCTAGGAATTAGGAGCTAGGGGCTAGGAGCTAGGAGCTAGGAATTAGGAACTAGGGGCTAGGGGCTAGGGGCTAGGGGCTAGGGGCTAGGGGCTAGGAATTAGGAACTAGGGGCTAGGAATTAGGAGCTAGGAACTAGAAAACTGGAGAGCTAAGAAGCTAATTCCTAGCTTCTAGTTCCTAGTCTTTAAACCCTTACTCTGCACCTGCGGCAGCGCCTCAAATAGACCTTTACGCCCGACTAATTTCCGTCTTCCAAACACAACTATAATCATTTGTCGTAGGTTTGCGCTTTCGTTACAAAGCCTTAAAGCCTATGATTACAGTTATTTCCGGAACAAACCGCGCCAACAGCCGCACGCTGCTTTTCGCCTCCCATTTTGTGGAACAATTACGAGCATTGGGCCGGGAAGCTCAGTTATTAGACCTAGCGGAACTAAGTCATGACTTCTTCCCGCTCGACATGTACAACCCCAAAGCGATGACGCCGGAACTACTGAACCTCCAGCGTAAGTACATTCTGGATGTCAAAAAATTTGCCATCTTCGTCCCCGAGTACAACGGCAGCTACCCCGGTGTGCTGAAGATGTTTATCGACGGGATTTCCGTGAACGAGTATTCCGGCATCTTCAAAGGGAAACATGTTGCCCTCGTTGGCATTGCCTCCGGGCGTGCTGGTAACCTGCTAGGCATGGCCCATCTGGGCGTCACGGTAAGCCATATGGGCGGCTGGCTGCTTCCCAACAGACTCCCCCTAAGTAGCATCGATAAGCTTATCGAAAACGGTAAACTAACCAACGCCGACACGATAAACGCCATGAAAACACACGCGGAAGAACTTATTGCCGCCTAAAACCGTAACCTTGATATTCCCCGT
>Ga0306864_1001288_pt1 | contig 10413 bp, 8 predicted proteins | sample AntRauTorckE5430_FD_190448 | JGI IMG/M metagenome (GOLD analysis project Ga0306864, IMG submission 190448) | Saline lake microbial communities from Rauer Islands, Antarctica - Metagenome Torckler E5 #430 (v2) (version 2) | ecosystem: Environmental > Aquatic > Non-marine Saline and Alkaline >...
ATATTGATGTGGCGAGGGTTCCAACCTTCGTAGGGTGAGTCATAGTCCTGTTTGTGTGAGAACTACAAGATAACTACTCACCCGATTTTAGCTACTTTTTGACCCAATCTGCAACGGACCATTGTATACCGCACCACCTTTGCTCAACGATACAAGCCTAGCGCTCACTCCAACTTAGAAACCCGCACCTTACGCTTCTTAACCCGCCCGTTGTCTAGTAAAGCGATTAGTCCTTCCGTCTTTACGCGGGGTACGCTGACAAAAGTACAATCAGCGAGTAGTTCGATGACGCCTAGCTCTCCTTTTCCGAGGCCTCCCAGCTTGAAAAGCATGCCGGCGATGTCACCTTTAGAGACCTTGTCTTTGCGGCCTGCGGATATATAGAGCGTGGACCATTTGCTGTTCTGGACGTTTCCCGGCTCGGGGTCAAGGTCGATGTCTTCGGCGTCGGTGACGTAGTCGGGTAGGGCGTAGCCATCCCAGTGCATCAGGTAGGCGGTACCGTTGGCGTGCATCCGTGCGGTACGGCCGTTGCGGTGGGTGAATTCGGCTTCTTTGGAAGGTAGCTGGAAGTGAATGATGAAGTCGAGTTCAGGTACGTCGATGCCGCGGGCGGCAAGGTCGGTGGAGAGAAGCAGACGGTGGGTCCCGTTGCGGAACTTGATGAGGGCGCGCTCCCGTTCAGTTTGTTCGAGGCCGCCCATGAAGACGGCGTAGTCGATGTTGCGGCTATCGAGGAAGTCGGCGACGAAACGCAGGGTTCCCTTGACGTTGCAGAAGATAATGCCCCGGCCGCTACCGGTTTGGCTGAGGACTTTCTCCAGCGTAACCAGCTTATCTTTTTCCGGAGCAGGCACGTCCACTAGACGTAGCTGACTGCTACGGGTACCTAAGTAATCTATCGTAACGGGATCGTGAAATTGGATAAAATCTGGGATGTCGACTTCGTTCGTGGCGGAAGTGAGGACTTTCTTTTTCAGATAGGGTAGGGCTTTTACAATCTCCTTCATCTCCTTCTCAAAACCGGTCTCGAGGGCTTTATCGAATTCGTCTAGGACGAGGGTACGGATGGTCTTCACGGAGAAGGACTCACGCCGTAGGTGATCGGCAACCCGGCCGGGGGTGCCGACGAGGATGGCCGGTGGATTCTTCAAATCTTCGCGCTCTTTAGAGCCGGGGCGGCCACCATAAACGGAGTCTACCCGGTAACCGCTGCCCATGGAGCGCATTACGGCTTCGATCTGGATGGCCAGTTCACGGCTGGGAACGAGGATGAGCGCCTGGACGGTTTCCAGATTAGGCTTCAGCTCATTGAGGATGGGTAGCAGGAAAGCTAGTGTCTTACCCGTACCGGTGGGGGAGAGGAGGATTACCTCGTCTCCGTGGAGGATGGCTTTGCGGGCCTCCGTTTGCATCTGGTTCAATGACTGGATGCCCAGCTTGGCGAGAATTTCCTTTTGTGACTTCATGGGGCGAAGGTAGGGATTAGACGCTTTGCTTAATAGACGACCTTCGGTCTTTTAGCTGTGCTGCGCGCTTTTATACGCTGCGCTTACAGGCTGCCTTCGGGAGGGAGAAAGGAGCTCGAGGAGGTAAGTGTGTCGACTAACTACCAAAAACGTCATTCAATGACGTGAAAAGCCAATGCCTGGGTGCATTGAAACTTAGATTACACTAGCAGGCCCACTCCGAAAACTATCGGAGTGGGCCTGCTAATTTTAGCGGTCTTAAAAGATTAACGATTTAATACTTTAAGGGGTTACCACCACACGGCGTGTAACCAGCTTCTCGTTAAGGCGGATGCGGAGGAAGTAAACACCTGCTGGCATGCCAGTGGTCTCTATGCGCTCGCTAAAACCAGCGGTATTTACGCTGAGGTTTTTACGGGAAAGAAGTATGCGACCGGCGGCGTCGATGAGTTCATAGGTCATGTTGCCCGCCTGGCCGAGGTCACGGCCGTTAATGCGGAGCTCCTGACCTCCGGAAACAGGGTTGGGGGCAACACTAATGGCTGAATTTAGCGCGGCGTCGATGGTAGCGGTTGGGAATTCACCGTTCTTGAAGCGGAATTTCTGGTCGCCGAAGTCGCTGTCAAATACGTAGCGGTTAAACGGACGAACGCGCCAGTAGTACCGGGTGTTGGTGTTGAGGTCATCCTCAATAATGGCCGTAGTGTCCGATACGATAAACGACTGAAGTACGGTACCGTTGAAGTTGGTACTAGTGTTGAGCTGAACGATGTAATAATTGGCGTTTGGTACCGAGTTCCAAACAAGTTCTACGTAGTCGGAAACCTCCAGCGTTGCGTTGTTTACGGGGAGTAGCAAGTTCATAGCATCACCGTTGGCGGCTACGCGGTCGACTCCGGTATCGTTAGAAATTTGACGAGCAGCCAGATTGGTTTGCATGGCCGTTTTCTGATCTTCAGAGAAGCCTTCGACGCAATCATTGTTCACATAAGACATAATGTTGATGCCCGGAACGGCGAAGCGGATGGAGTCCGGATCAGTAAGGCTGTCCCGGTATTCTTGAACGTCGTTACACACCCAACGCTGCATCAGGTAATCGGGAGCGGTATCGCAGAAGCCATCGGCTGCATCTTCGCAGTTACTGCCGTCCATGCGTTCTACGAGGATGTCACGGTTGTTATAGTTTATCGTGGCGGGCGCGCGTTCGGTAAGTTCAATATTGGCGATTTCTTCGACGCTCTCCCAACCGTAAAAGGTATGGTCTAGGTTGAAGAGGTGGCCCATCTCGTGGCCCCATGTTCGGTCACCCGACGAGCTGATACAATCGATCGATATTGCTAGCGCATCCAGGCCAGGGGTGTAGTAGCCGCAGTTACCAGTAACAGGAGTATTAACGATGTAATTATTAATTACGTTACTGTTATTGTTGAGGGACATCATCTGGTTTCCCGTACTGATATTGGAGTAGTCGTAGTAACTACTCCGGTTCAGATAATCGACGTCTTTGATGTAGAACTGGATGTTCATGTCTTCGTAGTCGCTGTTGAGTAACTCGAAGGCGCGCAGCAGCCTGACGGGGTTGATGTAACCACTACCATCGTTTTTTCCAACAATAATGAAACGGGTGGGGACGTAGAGGATGTCTTCTGACTTGCCAACCGGAGTAAATTCACCGGCCTGGTATTTAGTCATCCAATCCGATCTGGGGATGTTAGTGCCACACCAGTTTTCAGGTGAGGCCTGCGCCTGGAGGGCGACGGAAAAAAGAAGAACTGGTATTAAAGCGGCAAAGAGAAAACGGAGTAATTGCATGGTGGAGATGATAGTTTAAAAACTCAAAAGTAGGAAATCATTGTCGGGGCGAGCGTCTTGTTGACGGCATTTAAGGTAGTTCGGTTGATTTTCTCTATTTTTGCACAGTTTTACGCCCAAGTGCGGGTGGTTAGTACTATACTAACACCGTTTTTAAGGCGTTACCCCCAAAATAATCCAATAAAACATTCAAATCCATGAGTAAAGTAACCGTTGTTGGCGCAGGAAACGTAGGTGCCACCGTAGCCAATGTTTTGGCGCATAAAGACCTTGTTCGCGAAGTAGTAATCCTTGATATCAAGGGAGATTTTGCTAAGGGTAAGGCCCTTGATAGCTACCAGCAGGCTAGTGTTGACCACTTCAGTACCCGGCTGACTGGAACCGACGACTACGCCGATACTGCCGACTCCGACATCGTAGTCATCACCGCCGGTATTCCGCGTAAGCCTGGTATGAGCCGTGACGACCTGATCAGCACCAACGCTAAGATCGTTACCATGGTTACCCGCTCCATTATGGAGCACAGCAAGAACCCCATCATCATCGTAGTGTCTAACCCGCTTGATGTAATGACCTACGCCGTTTACAAGGCTTCCGGCCTTCCAAAGAGCCGCGTTTTTGGCATGGCTGGCATCCTCGATACCGCCCGTTACCGCGCTTTCCTCAGCATGGCGCTCGATGTATCCGGCAAGGACATCCAGGCGATGCTCCTCGGTGGCCACGGCGATACCATGGTGCCACTGCCCCGTTACACTACCGTTTCTGGTATTCCCGTCACTGAACTGATCGGCAAGGAAGAACTCGAAGCCATCGTTGAACGCACCAAGAAGGGCGGTGGTGAACTCGTTAAGCTTATGGGTACTTCAGCTTGGTACGCACCTGGTGCCGCAGCTGCGCAAATGGTCGCTTCTATTGTACGTGACGAAAAGCGCATCTTCCCCTGCTGTGCCTTACTCGAAGGCGAGTACGGTCAGGACGGGATTTTTCTCGGCGTGCCCGTAAAGCTCGGCAAAGAAGGTATCAACCAGCTGCTCGAACTTAAACTCAACGAGGAAGAGATGGCAGATATGAACAACTCCGCAGATGCCGTTCGTGGTGTACTGGAGGTATATAAAGGGATGAGTGTTTAAACAATAGAAAGTAACTGCTGAATTGTTATTGAAATTTTTAAGGCTTCAAGCCACATTTTTTTGATGACAAAGGCTTACCAAAAAAGTAGAAATTCGGTAGTTGTATTTCTTTGAACTGCTAGTTTCATTCATCTCCTGCAAATGAGGTGAGTTTCAAACTGGCTGCTAAAGGCTCTTTACAGGAAAGCCTCGTCGTTATACCGGCGGGGCTTTCCTTTTTCGCCTACAACGTGCGGTAGTCACTGCACTAAGGGGCGCGAATTAAATAAAACGTATTTTTTGACCTAACGCTTTTGACCTTATCGTTCTTGAAAGACTCTTTCCAACGATCATAAACCTATTCCCTTAGTTTTGTAGGGATAGCCGCAAGGGGTATCCCTGAATTTGATCATTTTCAAGCTACAAGCGCTCAGCTCAGTCAAGAAGTACAATTTGTTATGTACACTTAAAAAGAGCATAGCTTCTCCTGCATCGTTGAAACCATTATCTTTGTGCCCCAAACCGAGAATCAATGCTTTACCTCACCCGTCGGGAAACTTTTAATGCCGCACACAAACTGCACATTGCCGAATGGAGCGATGAGAAGAACCTTGCAGTTTTCGGCAAGTGCTCCAACCGCAATTGGCATGGTCACAACTACGAACTCTTCGTCACCGTTGCTGGCCAGCCTGACTCCGTCACCGGCTTCGTAATGGACGCGAAGCAGCTGTCCAACATCATGAAGAAAGAGATTGTGGATCAGGTGGACCACCAGAACTTCAACCTCGACGTGGAGTGGGTCCCCAAAGGAATGCAGCCAACTACGGAAAACCTGCTTATTTTGTTCTGGGATCGGATTGAGCAGCACATCAATTCCATCGGGGAAGCTAAGCTTTACTCGATACGTCTTCGCGAAACGGAGAATATTTATGCCGAGTACTTCGGCCCAACCGGAAGAAAATAAGCTATGCCATTCAGCCAGCAAATAAACTACGACGATGAACTGACGGAACAGTTATCCGCCAGCTTTACTGATATCATCAGAGGGGTGGGGGAAGACTCCGCTCGCGAAGGGCTTCTTAAAACACCCGAACGCGCTTCCAAAGCAATGCAATTCCTTACCCAGGGCTACGAGCAGGACGCCGAGGCAATCCTCCGGTCTGCCATGTTCGCCGAAGACTACTCCGAAATGGTTATCGTGAAGAACATTGAGCTTTACAGCCTTTGTGAGCACCACCTCCTGCCATTTTTTGGTAAGGTGCACGTAGCGTATATCCCCGACGGATACATTGTCGGCCTGAGTAAAATCCCTCGCGTAATCGACGTTTTTGCCCGCCGCTTTCAGGTACAGGAACGACTGACCGATCAGGTGTTGCAGGCTATTCACAAAACCCTCAACCCGCTTGGTGTCGCTGTAGTAATTGAAGCCCGCCATATGTGTATGATGATGCGTGGGGTACAGAAGCAAACATCCGTTACTACCACTTCGGCTTTCACCGGTGCCTTCAAAGCTGAACGTACCAGGAATGAGTTTCTTAAGCTGATTACAGCAGACCTAGGGTAAGCCGTTTAGTCGCTTCCCGAACTAGGTGAACCGAAAGTGTTGCCAACCATCATTCGTAAGCCTCTTTCCCTTCCTTTAGGAACGTCAATTCAATAACTGTCGCTTTTCTGCCGTCTTATTTCGCCCCTACGCTCACAAAAAATCATTTCCGTAGCTAAGGCTACGTAAAGGATTTTTTGAGAACGTAGGAACAAAAACGCCAGACCGCAAATCGGACAGTTATTAAATTGACGTTCCTTAGGGCGGGGCCGCAGGTGCAAGCAGAAGGGATAAAGGAGCAGTGCACAACTGCCGGTAACCTCTTCTTAATATACTGAAAATATTTACCTTGAAAATGACAGCTTAATCTTGTGCCAGCGTTAATTTCGTGGATTATTTTCAACTTGGTCCTGGGGTCGCGGTATAACGTACGCGGGATCACTACTCACAGTATATGAAACCTTCTACTTTTTTTACGTTGCTGCTTGTGCTCGGCGTATCGCTCGGGCTTTCGGCCCAGGCGACAACCTCCGCCTTAACCGGTCGGATTGCCGACGTTGACAACATTGGCCTGGTCGGGGCAACCATCAAGGCTGTTCATACTCCTACCGGAACTGTTTATGGTACTTCGGCCCAGGTCGACGGGTACTACGCCATTCCCAATATGCGGATTGGTGGGCCTTACCTGGTTACTTTCAGCTACTTGGGGTACACCACCGAAATAGTCGAGGGCCTCAACCTCAAACTCGGTGAAAAGCAGACACTAGACGTAGTCTTGCCGGAAGACGGGCAAACGCTGGATGAGATCGTCGTCCGTGGCCGGCAGAATAGTACCATCAATTCCGACCGCACCGGTGCATCGACTCAGATCAGTACGGAAACGCTACAGAAGTTGCCTTCCATCAGCCGATCTGCGAGTGATTTTACCCGACTGACGCCAAGTTCCGACGGCAACAGCTTCGGCGGCCGTAACGATCAGTACAACAGCTTTACACTTGATGGCTCGATTTTCAATAACCCCTTCGGCCTCGACGAAGCAACTGCCGGTGGACAGTCAAGCGCCCAGCCCATCTCGCTGGATGCCATCGAACAGATCCAGGTAAGTTTGGCGCCTTACGATGTTACCCAGGCTGGCTTTACCGGCGCGGCCGTTAACGCTGTAACCAAGAGCGGAACGAACGAATTCAGTGGTACTGTTTACGGTTTTTACCGCAATGAGAACCTGACCGGAGGTAAGGTGGCCGGGGATGAAATTTTCCAGCCCGAACTCAATCAAATACAGACCGGCGCCAGCATCGGCGGTCCGCTTATTAAGGATAAATTGTTCTTCTTTGCTAACTTCGAGTTGGAGCGCCGCGACGACCTGGGTAGTGAATTCCTCGCTAGCCGCTCCGGCCTTTCCGGAGATCAGGTCAGCCGAGTAGAAGCGAGCGACCTCGACGCCGTCTCCAGCGCCCTTAACAGCCGTTACGGCTACGAAACCGGGCCGTACGAAGGCTATACCCACGCCACCAATAACGAAAAAGGGCTGTTCAAACTTGATTGGAACATCGCCCCCGGTAACACCCTAACGGCTACCTACAACTTCCTGAACGCCAGCCGCGACCTGAACGCCAACCGCTTCGCTCTCGGCCGCCGTGGCCCGGACGCCCAGACGCTACAGTTTGCTAACTCCGGCTACACTATCAATAATAAGATCAACTCTGGTATCGTGGAGTGGAATAGCTTGTTTGCCGATAAGTTTAGCAACAAGCTTCAGGTCGGCTACACTACTTACGAGGATTTTCGCGAGCCAGACAGTGCGCCATTCCCCAGCCTGCTTATCCAGCGTGATGGTACTAACTACATTGTTGCGGGTCACGAGCCTTTCTCGATCAATAACCGCCTCGACCAGAACGTGCTCCAGTTTACCAACAACCTGCAGTACTTTGCCGGTAAGCATACCTGGACAGCAGGTGTAAGTCTGGAGAAATTCCAGTTCGACAACAGCTTTAATCTGGGAACTTACCCTGGTGTTTTTGGCCCGGTCGACGGCGGCGCTCAGAGCAGCCCCGAGGCCTTTCTTACTGCCCTGAATACGGGTGTATTTGACGAAGCGGTACAAGCCGCTGAGGATGCCTTTGCAAACGGAAATGGCTCCGGATCCGGCTACGGCGGTTCCAACTGGGCGCTGGCCGAAACCAACGTCGGGCAGCTTGGCCTTTATATTCAGGACGAGATTGCCCTCACGCCCGACCTGACGATTACCGCGGGTGTGCGCTTCGATAAGCCACTGTACTTCGATACGGCCAAGAAGATACAAGAGAACATCGACCGTAATTGCTGCTACGACCCCAGCGTCCTTTACTACAACGAGAATAATGAGGAGGTGACCTTTAACCATACTGACCTACCCGAGAGTAAGTTCTTGTTTAGCCCCCGTCTCGGCTTCAACTGGGATGTAAAAAGTGACCGTACGCTCCAGTTACGTGGAGGCACCGGCCTATTCAGTGGCCGTTTCCCCTTCGTTTGGATCGGCAACCAGGTGGCCAATCCGAACTTCTTTTTCTATAACATGACGGCAGGTAACTTCCAGTTCCCGCAAGTTTGGCGTACGAACATCGGCGGTGATTTCGCCGTCGGCGAAGGGTGGACGATCACGTCCGACCTTGTGTACACTAAAGATGTCAATTCCGTCATCGTGCGCAACTATGGTTTGCGGACTCCTGAAGGAACGCTGCCCGGGCCAGACAGTCGGCCTGTATACCGCTCGGCTGAAGACCGCGCCCAATTGTTCGGTGATCCAACGAATGCCTACGTATTCACCAACACCGATATCGGTCGTAGTATTAACGCCAGCATCGAGCTGAAGCGGAACTGGAGCAATGGTATGTTCACCAGCATCGCCTACAACTTCAACGACACCCGTGAAGCTTCCTCGATTGAGGCAGAGATCAGTTCGGATGCCTACGAGCGTAATCCCGCTTTCGGTAACGTCAATCAGGCGGTCCTCTCTCCCAGCTTGTACGGCAACCGCCACCGCGTAGTTGGTAGTGCTTACCGCAGCTTCAAGTATGGTAGCGCCGACCAGTGGACGACTACCGTTGCGCTCTTTTTCCAGTACGCCCAGGGCAACCGTTTCAGCTACACCTACAACGGTGACATCAACAACGACGGCTCCGGCTTGAACGACCTACTGTATGTCCCCAATAGCAGTGAGATGGGTAGTATCGATTTCGTGGGCGGTGAAGCCCAACGTACTGCCTTCAATAGTTTTATTGAGCAGGACGAATACCTCAGCGAACGCCGGGGTGACTACGCGGAGCGCTACGCCATTCTCAGCCCTTGGTATTCCAACTGGGATGTTCGTTTGGCACAAGCCATCAACCTGAGCGGTAAGAAGCAGATCGAGTTCACCTTTGATATTCTCAACGTAGGCAACCTGCTAAACTCTAGCTGGGGCGTACGCGAACTGCCTTCCACAAACCAGCCCGTAGGTGTTTCAATCCAGGAGGATGGAAGCCCAATCTATTCTTTTGACCCCAGCCTTACCAGTACCTTTACCAACGACTTCAGTCTGCTGAGCCGCTGGCAGGGACAGCTTGGGCTTCGGTTCCGGTTCTAGTACAGTGTAATCTAAATTTCAATGCACCCAAGTCTTGGCTTTTTAGGCCGTAGCTTCGTTGCTGAAATCCGGTTAAGGATTTGAATAGTAAATCCCTTATCTGCTGATGGCAGGTAGGGGATTTTCTTTTGCGGTCAAACTGGTTTCAAAGGCCCTGGTATGAGTTGAGCGTCTCTGACGCGATTTACCTTTAAAGAATCGCGTCAGAGGCGTTCAACTCGCTCAAAAGTGTAATTTATTATAGGTACCTCAGCACCCTCCGATGTAGTATCGTTTAAGTTACCGTAAATTCAGGCTCAAAGAGAACAACAATGGAATACGGCGAATCACAAAAGTTTAACCAGTGGTGGCTGTGGCTGCTCAATTTTGTCATCTTCGCTGCCTTAGCGGTCATGGGGTTCAATGCTTGGGGTGAGGGCGTGGGGGTACTCACGGCAGCAGTTGGGCCAATGTCTATGGCATTGGTAATGATACTCCTGGCTACGATTGAACTTCGGACAGTGATCACCGAAGACGGCCTTGAGGTTAAGTTCTGGCCTTTTGGCCGCCGTAGTATGCGCCCCTTCGCGAATTTGGAGGTTGGGGCTATCGCATCGGACCGGGTGGTAAGGCTTTTAATATGCAGGGCAATATGGGCCTCCAGCTCGAAATGATGGACGGAGAGAAGCTTCTCATTGGTACCCGCAAGCCTGAAGAACTGGCAGCCTGGGTGGAGAACTGGCGACAAACGGACGAAGACGGGGAATTCTCTGACAAAATGGTAGCGCTTAGTATCCGTTCAAAAAGTAATGGGTTTAATTGTCCTGATAAGCCTCGGCGACACATTGGGCGAGTGATGGCATAAGTAATTGTCCGCTGAGTCTGTCTTTGATATAG
>Ga0306864_1001289_pt1 | contig 10403 bp, 7 predicted proteins | sample AntRauTorckE5430_FD_190448 | JGI IMG/M metagenome (GOLD analysis project Ga0306864, IMG submission 190448) | Saline lake microbial communities from Rauer Islands, Antarctica - Metagenome Torckler E5 #430 (v2) (version 2) | ecosystem: Environmental > Aquatic > Non-marine Saline and Alkaline >...
ATTTGATGCCGGTATGAATAGCAACGAAAGTCACAACAAAGATCAAACTGTGTGTAAAGGAAGAAAACGAATGCCACTCGTTACTAGCGACAAGTTTAAATATGAATAATCATACATAGTACATGAACATAGTTTCTTACGAACAGATCTAATTTTCTCGTCGAAGTTTTCAAGAACTGAAATGGGATTTCGACATTGTTTTAAATTTGTTCATTCTTTCTTTCTTCTCCTAGAGTAGGTCTCATTGGAATTGGGGCCTCCAGATATTCCAGATTCCAGCCGTAATGTAATGCACACTTACAACTCTCCAATTTATCCAGTACAAGCGATGGTACCAGTCAAACTGGCCTCCTCATCGCAAAAATAAACACAAAATTGAAGTATCCCCGGCGCTGCAACATGACCGATACGGAGACAGTAATAGCGGACTTCACTTCAAGGAAGTATAGTTTATAACTACTATGAATTCAATTTTATTTTTAACATAACAATAAAGTGTCAACTAAGCTTCAGCTGAATGGCCTTCTACGTTGAAGCTAAATTATTTTTCTTAAAATTATAGCTGATTTCTCTTCATGACTTCAATGCCTTTTCAAAGTGTCCTTCCGTTTTTTTCTTCGAAATGTGTGGATGAGAATAGTTTGATACACAGAAGACAAGGAGGCAGACAGATGGACAGACAAACAGACGTACAATTACTTTCTACAGTTTTTCGTAAACATGGCTTCTTTTCCTCTTCCCTCTTCTATCTAAATATTAATTTTGGAATAGCCCCTGTTTTGGAGGATCATTGGCTTCACAGATCAAAGGCAAAAGAGCTGGCGACTGGCAAAAGGATGCTACTCGCGCCGCCGCTGCTTGCTTGCTACTTGCTGCTATCTTGATACGCAAAAAAGACAAGTGATTACTCTAGCTAAAGTAGAGGATGAAAAGCAAGGATTCAAAATAGAATGAATCGCAGTGGCAACGGCCCAATGGGTCCACCTCCATTCCCTAGGCAACCCGATGGCCATCACAAAAACAATAAACCCATGAACGATTCCATAGGCTATTATGGACGAGGCCCTGGTCCTGGCCCCAATGGTAACAGATCATCCTTCCCGAATCAATATGGATTTGACTCTCGCCACCCGCCGCAAAATCAGCTACCGCCAATGCAGGCTCAACCGCCACCAGCAATGAAGGAACCTTTAACATATTTTCAAATGTGTATTCCTCGAACGCGAACAATTGCGCACTATAAGCGCATTGAACAAATAGGGGAAGGAACCTATGGTCAAGTATATAAAGCCACATGTCTCTCCTCCTCGACCATCGTGGCGCTCAAAAAAATACGTCTCACTTCTGTAGCGACCGAGGGTCTGCCCCGCACAGTCATCCGGGAAATCAAAATTCTGAAAGCTTTAAAACACGAAAATATGGTGCAGATGATGGAGGTTGTAAGTAGCAAAGGGTTTGAGGACTTGGATGAAGAAGATGAACACAAGGAAGATAAAAAGAAGAGATTGAAGGATGAACAGCAGCTAGGGAAAAACGGAAGTAGTTCAGATCAAAAATCGTCTTCCAAACCTAACAATAATGAGCTCACAAATCAAAATACGGAAAGAGAAAAGTACAAAGGTAACTTATTTCTCGTATTAGAATACATTTCACACGATTTATCTGGTGTACTTGACATGGGGATTAGGTTTACTCCCGTGCAAAGTAAGTGCATCTTTCGACAATTATTGTCAGTACTTCAATATATGCACGAAAAAAGGTATGTGCATAGGGATCTTAAAAGCTCCAACATCTTGATAGATGAGCGGTATCGTGTAAAACTAGCGGATTTTGGGCTAGCGCGGAGTCTGGATGATGAGTAAGTACTATACAATTATTTCTTTTTATTTCTTGTTGAGCTTCACCCTTTGGGGCTAGTGCTCGTTGACTCGCATTCTTTCTCAATATCTCACCGCTACTCTCCCCTGATATCTTTCGCAGGTTTGACTGGCAAACGGATAGAAATAAAGACCGCAAGCTGACCAACAAGGTTGTGACAATATGGTATCGCTGCCCCGAACTCCTGCTTGGCGCCACGGACTACGACGAGAAAGTAGATGTATGGTCTGCCGGTTGTATCCTGGCTGAACTTCTACTCGGCAAGGCGCTTTTTCCTGGTACGAATGAAGTGGAACAGCTCCGACTCATTTTCAAAATGATGGGGACGCCCAGTGAAGAGAACTGGGAAGGACTCAACATGTTTCCAAAAATTAAGTCCAAAGAGATGGAGATTGGCAAGCCAATGAGATCCGATATGAGAGATAAGTACGGCAATGATGAGCGCTTCACTTCTTCTCCTTCTTCTCTAGCATTAATTGAGAGGCTGCTTGAGTTAGATCCTAGGAAGCGGTGGAGAGCCAAGCAAGCGTTGGAGTCGCAATACTTCAGGTCCAAGCCACAAGCTCCAACGAATCCTGAGGAATTAGGAACAATTCCTATCGCGGGAGATTCGCACGAATTTCAAACCAAGCCCATCAGAAAAGAGGCAAAGGTGGTTGCGCAGAAAGCTAGCGCAGATGCGAAGAAAAAGGGTGGGAACGAAAAGGAGGCTTATGATAATGCCTACAAAGATTATCTTGCCAAGGCTGCCGCATCTATTCCTACCAAAGGAGATTTGAATAAAAAAGAAAAGATTCGTGATGTTGCTGATGATGATGATGGTGGTGATAAGGATAGGAAGAGGCGTAGACGTGACGACGATAGTAAAGAGAAGCGTGATCGTCGAGAGAAGGATCGAGATAGCAGCAAGAAGGATCATAGTAGGCATGAAAGAAAATCAGAGAAGCAAGATGTCGCCGAATCTGAAAAGGTTGACGAATCAGATATGAGAGACAAGAAAACTGATCAAAAGACTGAGTCACGGTCCTCTCGCGGTAGGGAAAGAAATATGAGCGAGGACATGAAGGAAAATAGTCGGAGCTCTAGGAGTCTTGACCGTGATGATAAAGATAGCAAACGGAGCAGACGAGAAAGTCACGATTCTGGTAGACAAGAAAAGCGAAAAGAGCGAGACAAGAGTCGTTCTGAAAAATACCGAAAGGAGAAAGATAGAGAGAAAAGCAGACATAGAGATAGGAAGGACAAAGATGATCGAAGAAGTAGAGGAGATAAAGACCGCAAAGAAAGGGGAAGCAATGATCGAGGTGATAAAGATCGCAAAGAAAGAGGAAGCGATGATCGAAGTGATAAAGAAAGAGGGAGTGATGATCGAGGTGATAAAGACCGTAAAGAAAGAGGGAGTGATGATCGAGGTGATAAAGACCGTAAAGAAAGAGGAAGCAACGATCGAAGTGACAAAGACCGCAAGGACAGAGGAAGCGATGATCGAGGAGATAAAGTTCAGAATGAAAAGAGAAGCAATGAGCGAGAAGAAAAAGACCGCAAAGAAAGAGGAAGCGATGATCGACGCGATAAAGGCCATAAAGAAAGAGGAAGCAGCGATCGACGCGATAAAGACAAGAGAGATAGGCACAGACATCGCAGCAGCAGAGATCGAGGTAGCAGAGACCGAGGTAGCAGAAGGAGCAGAGATGGGCATGATCGGAGAGAAAGGGATCGAAGATATGATGGTGATGGTAGACGAGGTGATTGGGGAGGTGATGAACGAGGTGATGGAAGACGCGACTATCCACCCAGGGAGTGGGAAAGGCCTCGAGATGGAGGTCCGCCTCCTCCAGGTTGGAATTCTCGGGATGGGCCGCGGCACCGCGACGATCGCTATCGAAGGTGATTGACTTTTTGTTTCAATAATTGAAATAAAACAAAATTATGTCGATCTTCCATTTTAGCTCATTTTAGGCATCATCAATTGAATGAAAAAAGCTCCAGCAGCATTGAACTTTGCTCTGATTAAGTCATTTTACTTTTCGTTGCATAGAAATCGTCAAATATGGTCAAGTGTGCATTTGCTCTAACTAGAGTAGTAGAAGGAAAAGTAGAAATATTGATCGACAAAGAATATTTTACAAAACCTCGTTATGAGGTGAAGTTTGAAGGCTCCCATGGGTTGGGAATAAAAAGACAATTTTGACTGAACTCATATTAGACAAAGCAGTACAAAAGAGAAGCAGGAAGAGATTGCTCTGAAATCCCCCTTGAACAATATCTGCAATACGTATGGAAGGTGAAGCAGGATGATCTATGTCGTCAATGAGTTTGAATGTGAAGACATCATTACAGGTATTAGCAATGGTTACAAAAACATCGTATCCAAGTAAAGGACTACAGAGTAAAGATTTAATTTACTGATACTAGTATCTGCCCTCGGGTTATGATTCAATAAACCAGAACCCATGAAAACAAACGTGCATTACACTATCCTTGCTTCATTTTAAGTCAATTTGAAACAAAATATCGTCAGCCCTGATAGGACGCTTTTTACCATTCTCCCGTACAGCGTATTGCAACAGGGTTCCATCGCTCAGACATATCACAATATTGTCTTCGACTTCAGCATTCTGAAGTTCATCAAGCATTGTGATAGTATTAGATTTCCTGGAATGCTGTCCTTTAAGCCTCAATCTCGCAAAGGATCTGACTATTTGTTCATCGTTACTTGACTTGGTTGTGAGTCGTTTCATAAGACCAGCAATGCGGACCTTTCTTGAACCATCATTTGATAAAGCATTTTGGATAAGGTTTTCTTCATTGAGACGAAATAAATGTATTGTACCTTTTGATCCTGACACGGATAAAATAGTTGCATTCGCGTTGAATGCCATGGAGTGGATAATGCACGAGGAAGAACCTCTTTGAAGCTCGTATAGCTTATCACAGACAGGAAGGCTATAGACCCGCACGATTGTGCCTTTTGAGCTTGCAGTTGCAAAGTGAAGTCCCGATCTTTGCTCGCTATCACTGTTGTTACCCTTCTTGGTAACAACGCCGCCTATAGCAATCCTGGAGATCCCATTGTTGTGCGCAGTGAATGATTCTACCAACTCGATCGTTGAAAGTGCAGTATTTCCTTCACAAGCTATCTTGTATACTGATACAACCCCAACACCATCTTTGGACTTCGCAACAAGCCAAGCACACCCATCCGTCAAGTGAGATGTCAAGTCAAAATAGGCTCCCTGCACCAGTGCCCCTTCTGCAGTCATCGTCCTTGCACTCTCAGAATCGTGCAAGATATCAATTTTAATCAAGAACTCCAGATGGGCATCGCTCTCCATTGTCCTTTTATAGGTGAATACATGCAAATCTCCACTTGCTGTCAATACTACCATGCACAACTTATTCATTTCTACTCGTCTTACTGCACTTGTGAATGACAATTCTTTGACCACTCTACCATTTCGAGCATGGATGAGTGTTACTATCCTAGGCGTTCTACTCTTCACAATGGCAAGAAGTGATGTGCGATGCAGGATCTGTATACAATTCGTGCCACCTCTAATATCTAACTTGTGCACGTTTCTCTTTCCATTATGATCATCTATAGTACTTATCTGGAATCCAGTCGACGTTGCAATCGCAATGCAGTCTCTATCTTGATTGAATGTCAGCGACCTAATGACCGGTCTTCTATCAGTATCACTTGATAAAGGCACTGCATATTTTGCTTTTGTTTCAGGGTGCGCATTGCCAATTGACTCATTCGTGGTTGTTGCAGGTAGAGTTAAAGTTGTATCTTCTTCTGATCCTGGTGGTGGTCGGTTGTTCCCATCGAGATCTTCATCTATGCGATCCCCTGTTTCATCTGCATGACCGCTTTCTAACGAATCATCATCATATTCAATATAGTATTCTGATAATGCATCCTCAAATTCGGAATCATTGTCGGATGATACATCAAACTGGAGGGACACAGGGGGGTGGTTAGCAGCGACGGAGTGGGAGTACACGGTGAACGATTCTGCTAGAGGTGACCCGATTGCAGATTTGAAGCTTTCGTCATCGTCACAGTCTCCATAGTCAAAATCCATTCCGTCAGATTTACTAGATATGTGTGAGACCCGCTTTAGTTGTCAGAAAGAAGGAAGGAACAACTTGGGAGGAGGTCCAGAAGTTTGAAAGAATTATCAGTTTTGAGGAAACGCTGATTTTCTTTCCCTTTAAACGCATTTTGGAGTTCGCATAAATCGCGCGCTGGGATATTATTCACAAATCTAAATAACATCTTTTCATGCCAATGAATGAATCAAGTTACAAGCATTTATCACACGATTTGCTAATGGAAATCTCTTCATTATTTATAATTCAATATCTTCAGATATTAGTTAATTTATCTTATATTCAAATGCAAGGTCCTCAGAAAGACAGAATTATGCAACCTGCTCAAACCTCTTGCGATCTAATACAGCCAGTCTTTCCTCAGTTCCAGCCAATGCAGGGCGAACGTACTCATCCATGCTCTCTTCCGTAGTCATACTCTCAAATACATCAACTTGGATCAAGACATCACGGAGGGCATCTGCTTGAGCAATTGTCTCTGCCTCCTCTGTCGTTGGCTGTCTCTTCTCTCTTCTAAGCTTTGCAGCAATCTGGTCGGCCTCGACACAAATAGGTACAGCACGAATTAGATCAGAAACCTGGTGAACTGTACTGGATCCTTCTGGTGTCATATAAACTCCCTCTTGGAAAAAATTACGGATATCTGATGGTGTGGTCATGAGTTTTGATACCTCCTTGGTCAACACATCTGACGGTTCTTTGTATGGACGAGTCATATTTCCTAGCGGGAAACATCCAACCTTCATGACAGTGCTTGCAACGGGACCAAGGACTCCTGGGAAGTTGTCAGATGCAGTGTGAAGGGCATCCTGTGCCTCCTTTTCAAGGCGAAGCATTGCGTGTTCCGTCAGTGCTTCGAGGCCTTCAATGCCACGACGCCGCTTGTAGTGATGTAAGGTTGCGTACCCTAGATAGATTGCACCCAATGCGTCTGCGAGACGACCCATGAGCAATTCCTCAAATTTCAATGATCCTCCGAGTGTGAAGCACAAATCAGCAGTAAGAGCAAAGTTTGCAGAAAGACGAAGGAGCTGTTGTTCGTGGTAGTCAAGTAGTTTGTCACCATTACGATATGCGGTTTTGGATCTGGTCTTAGTAGCAGCGGTGGCCCTAATTCCTCGAGTGATGGAACCACCAAAGTTGCTAAGACCGTGGCCAACAATCTTATAGAATTGTTTGACAAACTTCTCAGTAGCTTCTTTTTCTTCAGACTTGGGAGCCTGGAGAGATGTAATGAGGTCAAGCATGTGTGGATGACAACGAGTCAGTCCCTGTCCAATGATCTGGAATGATCTTGTCATAATATTCGCACCCTCGACAGTAATTGCAATAGGAAGACTCATGTACGCATTTCCAATATAGTTGTTATCTCCGCGACAAATTGCGGATCCAGCTGCAATATCCATTCCCTTTTCGACAATACGACGACCGCGCTCGGTACAATTTTGCTTCATGACTGATGAAATCACCATGGGAGCCTCGTGATTGTCCACAATAGCATTCATCAAATCACCACCAGCAATTGTGATCAATCCATCGCTACCTGCTGATGCAAGAGCTTCTTGGATACCACCAAACTCAGCGATGGGAACACGAAACTGTTTACGAACACGAGAGTAGGCTCCGACAGCAGATGCGACAGTCCTTGCAGCACCAATTGATCCAGCTGGGAGACTTACTCCGCGTCCTTCTGCGAGGCACTCGACAAACATATTCCATCCAAATCCACAGCGTTCTTGACCTCCAAGAATCATGGACATGGGAATCCATACGTCCTCGCCTTCAACAGTTCCATTCATAAATGCTGCATTTAATGGCATGTGCCTCTTTCCCATTCTTAGACCAGCATGATCACGCCTGTTGAAAAAATAGAGAATGACGAAACACAAATCAGCAATTGCAACAAGGAAAAGAGCGGAGACAAACAAAGTGCTTTACAAAATCATAAATGCGCGAATAAACTTACTCCAATAAAGCTACCGAGAACCCTTCGGCTCCTTTGTCACCAAGCAAACCATTTGGATCTGTCAAGTTAAGACCAAGTCCCACAACTCCTGCAATTGGCGCCAAGGTGATGTACCTCTTTTTGAAACTAGCCCTAACCCCCAACTCGCCATTCCTGCTCTCGACCACACAATCACTTTCATGCAAACTCGTCGCATCGCTTCCACTATGTGGTCCAGTCAGACCAAAACAAGGAATCAAAGTTCCATCTGCCAACCTTGGCAGGAAGTACTCCTTCTGCTCTGGAGTACCATACCTCACCAACAACTCCCCTGGTCCTAAACTATTCGGAACAGCAACGGTAGCATTGGCATCAAAGCAGTGAGTAGCGAGCTTCGACAGAACTAGACTGACGGCATGAGTCGAGAACCCTAGCCCACCCCACTCCTTCGGAATCTTCATCCCAAAGAATTTTTCATTCCGCATATAATCCCACGCTTCCTTGGTAAAATCTTTTTTCATGGAAACATCGTGATCGTTCAAGATACTGCAGAGATGATCCACTTTTTCATCCACGAATGCCTGTTCTTCTGGAGATACCTTGGGCTGATAAGTGTCCACCAGGTGCTGCAGGGATGGCGTACCTGAAAAGATATCACGATCAAATCCTATGGTTCCGGAACCAAGCGCGATCTGTTCCGTTTGGGAAATGGGTGGCATGACGGATTTGGCCATGCGATAGAGTCTCTTATCGATGGCATGCGCGATTCCAAGAATATTTCTATTCTGCGTGAGTTGATGTTTTTGCGCCGAGTTTGGGAGGGCAGCAGCGAGAGCTCTGGACGAGTTCTTGCTGTGGACGGAAACTTTGTATAAGGCTCTATTGGAGATTAGCATTGTGATGTGTAATTACTTTGTTGGACCTGTTTGTTATCTGGACCGTATTTGTATGTGTATTTGTATTTGTGGAAAGAAAGATGAATGTCCTTTTTATTCTGTTATATACTGAAGGAAAGATGATGAGAATGGTGTGTGGTGTTCGTTGGTAAGAACAATGTACAGTTTCAATAACACGACAAGAAGTAAAGATAATGTGCGCAGATTGTTTGTTGGCTGGTTGTGCATGAAAGATTTCCGCAAACCTTCATTATTGTACTCACTTTTAATATTTTATGAATTCGAGAACTTTGAAGGAACAAAAGTGATGTTAGAATCGGAGGGTTTTGTGACAGATGTGATGTTTGAACGCTTTTTTCCATAAATGGTGATGCTGCACATCTGAGTGACACTTGTGGTGTCAACAGTCAAGGGGGGTTCTTGTCAATCATCATGATGAAGTCCCATTTTATCATTTATGGCGCGCAGGTGTATCATAAATTGTCTCCCAACTTGAAAGGGAATAAAATACTTGGACGACGATGAAAGATGAGATAAAAGATAAAACAAAGATGAAGATTGTGAAGATAACCCTTGACCCTTGACCCTTGACCCTTGCATTGATCCTTGAGCATTGAACAATACATGTTACAAGTCACATTCCGCTGATAGTTCCACTGACAGTTAATCACTAGTCAAGCAGTCAAGCAATTACAAGCCAAGTCGTCAGTAACTCCGCTCTCTTTCTGAAATGGAGAACAAACTTAGGCCAATCTATCAGGCCATTGATGGACATCAATACTCCAAAGCTCTCAAAGCAACACTTGGCAAACCTCAAAACACGTGGCCCATCACCATTGCTCTCAGATCCCACTGTCTTGAACGATGTGGTCCATCGCGTTACAGAGAGGCGTGCATAGAACTCCGCAATCTATTGGGGGTCTTTGGAAATGATAAATGGGAAGAACTCGATGAACGAATTTGGCTTTTATCTCTTGATTCCAACACATTACTCGATATACATAATGCGACAACTGCATCTGTATCTGCATCTACATCCGCTAATGGTACACATAATGTGACTGATGCAGTTGCTGGTAACAATATCAGCAGCAGCAGCAATACCAATGGAGGAAAGAAAGGAAAGGGAAAGAAGGCTGGCAAAGGGAAAAAAACAAAATCCAACACTGCTCCCTTATCCACCACTGCTTCATCATCATCGGCATCGGAAATGACATTGGCAGCAACACAACACGAATCGTTAGATATTATTCATGTCCTGGATATGCCCATCTACGAGCGATACCAGTATTTTAAAAAGAATGTACAGCCGGCATCCAATTGCACATCTACCGTCCAACCCATGGAAATCACTGACGAAACTACGCTTGCCACACTCGCAATATCTATAAATTCACTCCATCTACCCCGGACCCTGGCAAAACTCTACTCGTGTGCTATCCAAACGCTCCAAACACACGTACAATCGTGTCCAAGTCATTCTCCACCTTCCCCTGATATCAATGAATCACTGTACAATCTATTGATACAAGGATACCTGTCCGATCTCAAGCTCATTTCCACCATGG
>Ga0306864_1001290_pt1 | contig 10396 bp, 8 predicted proteins | sample AntRauTorckE5430_FD_190448 | JGI IMG/M metagenome (GOLD analysis project Ga0306864, IMG submission 190448) | Saline lake microbial communities from Rauer Islands, Antarctica - Metagenome Torckler E5 #430 (v2) (version 2) | ecosystem: Environmental > Aquatic > Non-marine Saline and Alkaline >...
GGGTTGCCATATTGTTTCACATGTGATAGTATGGCATGGTAGACTAGCTGCAGAACGGGAGATTGGATGAAAGATGGGATTTCTGCGGTGTCATCTTCACCAGCACTTGTACGAGACTTGAACTGATTTTCTCTGTTCATGTTTCGGAATTCTGAGGGATATGAAAACGTATGGCTTCGCGATGACGATTGTGGGGAAATGAACGAGCAGCATGTCTGCACTAAATTTGCTGAAAGCAGTGCAAGTAATAAATAGCTTGAAATAAAGTACCTCATGGTGTATTATTATAAATCTCTATTGCATTATGAATCATGAATGATGAAAAGATATGGTGTATGGTGGTGGTTTGGTAGCATCGTAGGTGTTTGGTGTTATTCTTCTGATGGCGTCGACGGTTCTGACATGTTCTGACAAAACCCCGCGCCGAATGATTTTTTGATTCTGTCCGTATCATCGTATCATCCATCGTCCATCGTCCATCGTACGGACAGGCAACGAGCAATAATACAACTACTAGTAGTTGTAAACTTCGTACTGTTGCAGGTAGTATCGTATTATGAGCTAGCGATAGGAGCATCATGATGATGATGATTCATGATACGTAAAACATAAAGATTAGAATATCCAGCCGTCCTCAACAGCAACGCTTCAAGTAGTCGCCCAGACACATCTCACACTCCGCTTGCAAAAGCGCATACCAGCCCATGAAAACAACTGAAATATCGATGTCAGCCAGAGGAGACCAAGAAAAGAAAGACGTCAATGAAAAACAGCAAAAGAAGGATACAAATAGAAAGCGAAAAAGGAACCTGCAGAAGGCCCGATACGACGGAATAAAATTCACACCAAGAGCCACAAGTGGCAGACCGGGTTCACCACATCGTTTCTTTTCTTCTTCCTATTTAGTATCAATCGATTCGGATGATGCTGACCAGTCAGCGAGTGCTGACTCCTCTACCCCCATTCAAATACCTGAAGGACAGGTAGTGCATCGCCATGCCAATGGTTTGGCCATCGTTACTGGTGGGTCTTTGATAAAGGATCTCCTACAAAAGCATGATTCCAACATTACTGGTTCCAGTCAAAAGATTAAGATCAAAGAATTCAAATTTATGCCTAAAATTTCAGCTTCTCAGAGTGTTGGAGGTAAACGAAAAAAGGCTCGAAAGATGAAAGGGGGTGATAATTCACCAGGGATTGTCAGTCCAACAGATACTCTTGCAGTTGTTACTTTTAGTGACGACACTTCATTGAAACTCAAGTGCTGTGTTGCTGGGACGTTATTAGAGGTAAATAAGGATCTCGAGATGGGTGATCACGACAGCTATGAAAAAACCCTTTTGCTGCTATCTGATGGGGCACTACTAGATGGTTACCTCGGAGTGATTATGCCTACTAGTGGCTTTCCGAGTTCGAAGTAAGAATCAAATTGAGGCAACTTATTCATTTCGTTTCTTCTCAATCTCCGTAGTTCCAATGTGCACTTTCTCTTGGTATGAAGTTCATTTGACTAGCGTAATGTAATTGTTATCTCATTACCATGATTATCGGATGAAAGCATTTTTATTAGTTTGAAAGCAACTGGAATGTGTGCATTGTGCTGCAACACCACTGCTTGCTGCTGGTGCATCTATGATATCAGTAGAATATGTTAAATTATTTCCTGACAAGTAATTTCTTATTTGGTGTATCCTTTTCAACACTCGAACCGGAGTTTACCGAATATCCGGAGTCTTGAGTACCGGGAATCACGACTGGTCCTTCACTTATTTGCATTTTGTGTTGATGAGGAAATGCAATGACTGGACGTGAACTTTCTGCTTTATGTTACTCCATACATACTCTGTCGTGGAATGAAACCAGATTCAGAATTTTGAGATGCCCGTGTCAGTGAAGTGAAATTTGTTGCTTGTGAAGTATTCCTCGCTCAGAATTGTATTCGAGTGAACACTTCACAAGCAACAAAATTCCTGCAATAATTACAAAGTCTCATGTCTCATGCGACCCTTATCCACTGCATTCATATAGCTTCTTGAACCCCGCAAACAAATCCTCACCTCGTCAACATGCAGACTAATGGAGAAGAGGATCTAGAATTATCATCAAGAACAAACGAAACAGAAACAAGTTGCGATGACGTTGTTACCAACAGAAAGCGCTGCCTTCAATTTATAGAGTCGACACCCGTTACTTCATTCATGGCAGTTGTTACTATATATGCTCTATATAGTGACGATGTTCGCGTGCTTGGCTTCGACAAATCTGTCGATACTACATTTGTTATTTCATCATCCATCGCATTCTTCCTCTTTCTCATCGAAATTGCAGTGCAATGTTGGTGCCGAGATGATTACATAAATATACCGAAGGATGTACAATGTGGGAAGAGTGCCACTAACCAAGAGAAATGGGAATCGTTCAGGAAAATTGTCTGGATTGGAAGTTTTTACTTTTGGCTGGATTTGATGGCGACGATTTCCATGATTTTTGAATTGCCCTGGATGACTAGTGTTTCGGCAGATGGAGTTGATGATAATTTCGATAATGCAAGAGCCGGCAAGGCATCAAGAGCTGGTGCGAAGGCCGCGAGAATTTTGAGGGTTGTGAGGATGATTCGTTTAGTGAGATTAGTGAAATTGTACAAATACTTTAAAGAAAATAAGCATAAGAAGGGAGGCTCTGCGACCATTGTTCCTGATAGCCAAGAAACAGAATTGAGCAAAATGCCACCAGAGAGTCATGTGGGTGCTGAGATGTCAGATAGGACGACAAAAAAAGTAATTGTTGGTATACTTATCATGCTAATGGTAATCCCATTACTTCAGGTTCAAGAGTTAGAGTATCTTAATGAGTATGGTATGCACATGGTTCTGAAACAGCGAACAAGGATAGAAAATATGGACTTTGCAGGCAACGCAGATTGGAACACTTGGGAGTTCACAGAAGGCTTTTTCATTAATAGGACAAGCTGCATCAGCATGATTTATGAGGGTGTTGGCAATAGTGTAAGAGACTTTGGCATAATACCAAGCGGCAGAGCAAATATAGAGAGTTTGAGGTCAAACGAGAAGAGCGTGATCTCCATTAATAGCGCAAATAAAGATTATTCCATGACAGCTGTCTTTGATATTTCAGAGAGAGCGAACGAAGAGGCACTTCTTGGCATCCTTCTGACAACATTTGTCATTCTATTACTTGCAGTGGGAACCATGACTTTTTCAAGAGATGTGAATAATTTAGTAATTCTGCCGATTGAGAAAATGGTTCAACTAGTGAGAGAGATAAGTGCAAATCCTCTCGGAAAGAACTTTTCGCTGTCGCCAGACGAGATTAAAGGCTCAGATGATGGAATGGAGACTACCTTCCTCCTTCGTACGATTTCGAAAATTGCAGGACTAATGAGAGTCGGATTTGGAGAAGCTGGAGCTGAAATCATTGGAAAAAATTTAAACATGTCCAGCGATGAACACGGAGGCAGTGCTATAAACTTACTTGGGAATGGAACCAAAATTCTCTCAATTTTTGGCTTTTGCGATATCAGAAATTTTACAGACACAACAGAATGTCTACAGGAAGAAGTTATGCTTTTTGTGAATCGCATCGCCCATATATTGCATTCGATTGTTGTCCAATGTGATGGCGCAGCAAATAAGAATATTGGCGATGCATTTCTTCTCACATGGAAACTGAACCCAAAAAAGATAAGCTCTTGCGAAGAACATGGGTTTGCAGGTGATAAAGCTCTCTATTCTCTTCTGAAAACGATGGTGGAAATGAATAGGCACGAAGACTTTATTTGTAATTTTTCACCGACAGCGCTAGGAGCACTTTATGAGAGAATGCCAGGCTACAAATGCCGCATGGGTTGTGGACTTCACTTCGGTTGGGCTGTAGAGGGTGCAATTGGTTCTGATAAGAAGATTGACGCATCCTATATTTCACCGCATGTCAATTGGTCTGAATTCCTCGAATCGTCTACAAAAGAATATGATGTGCCAATTTTGATATCCGAGCCTTTCTACAAGTTACTCTCGCCGAATGTTGCCAAACACTGCAGGAAAGTTGATAGCATTAGGAAAAGCGAGATGGATGAGGTAACGGCCCTATATACGTACGATGCAAACCTCGATATGGATATTGACAAGGAACCATTGCCGAATTTTACAGAAGAGGCAAGAGCTAGACGAAGGACACTTGCAATGAATAACAAAAAGGCCGCTTCGAATCTGCTCCAACAACTGTCAAAAGGCAACGTGAGAGCAAGAGTAAGTATTTCATCCATTGTAAGTTTTATGATATAGATACGAGAATATTTCCTCAATCGTAGATCTTCCGTCGTTCTTCGATAATAGACGAAGTCCGCAGTGGCAGTGAAGAATACACCTAAAGTTCTTGGTGAAGCTCCCGATATAATTTTGCCTCCATTCAATGTGGATGTCTGGGATAATGATAAGGACATCGTAAAATTACGACAGCATTTTACGCCTGAAATGAGAACTGTTTGGGATAAAGGTATCGAAGCTTTTATTGCTGGTGAATGGACATTCGCAAGCGATCAATTCAAGTTAGTACTAACCATGACAGAACAGAAGGATGGACCTTCAAAGTTTTTGCTAGCAAAGATGGCACCATACAACTCCATAGCCCCACCAGATTGGTCTGGTCATCGTCGTCTTTATTGAGTGTCGAATGCAAGTGTTTTTCATCTCCGTAGTTCCGAGGTGCAGTTTCTCTTTTTGCATATGAATTTGAAAAGCATACTATGTAATTGTTATTTAAGTACCATACCATACAGTAAATATCGGATGACCAATGACAGCATTTTTATTAGGTCCTAACTGTTCCTAACCTGTAATTTCTTATTTGCTTGGGTCATTTTCACTCATTTTCACCTATTTTCAGCAACACTTCACACTTCGAACCGGATTTTACCGAATACCGAAGATATCTATCTACCTACATACCATCTACCATACTTTATTCTTTTTTCTTTGGTCATGTTTAATAATAATTGCCAATTGGGTAGAAGTTGTGAAACGAAACAGGATTCACATTAACATGCACGAAGAACTAGTCACACCCCAGTCCCTTGCACTATCGCTAGCTGCACCAAGAGCACCACCGGTCGGGAGCACTCATCGACATCTGCTGAGCGGCAAAGATCCAAGAGGATCTTTCCTCACTCATCATCATCACGAAATAGCACACGATATTCACATACAGAAAAAGCAGCAAGGTCATCATGCCAATGTTCAATATCATCACGGACTGCATCATAGGGTCCAAAAATTGCTTGAATCCAACTTTGTTAAACTGCAAATGCCCCATCCACATTTATCATTCGCTCCAGATTCCGGTGACCGTATCACAAGGTATCTAGGAAGCACTTTACCAATATGGTGGCAGCACAGGAATCGAGACGATGGCACTTTTCGATCAATAAGTGACGGGATTGTTACATCGTCACTGCCTTCAATAGCTTTTGCAAATTTTAATGCATCTAGAAATTTCCTGAAGTTGACGGCAAATAAAGTCACTTTGAAATATGGTAGGCACAAATCTCAATTTGTAGACATGTTTCTACCGACGGGGGAAGAGCGGCGTGGTCTTGTTTTCTTTGTGCATGGTGAGTTTCTTAAATTCAATAGACTTCAATTTTACAATGATACTGCCAGTTCGAATATCTCACACGACGAAAGGTGGGGCTTGGGGTACTGGTAAGCCGTGGATGTATCGTCTGTGCGCAAGTCCTTTTCTTGAAGCAGGACTGGCTGTTGCCATTGTTGGGTATCGAACGTATCCTGATGGATTTGTCCAAGACCAGGTGGACGACCTAGAATCTGCAGCAAAAGCAATCGCGACTAAATATTCACATCTTGCAAGAAAGCCAAATGGTCAAAATGACGAAGACTGGCTTGGGTTGACATTGATGGGGCACTCATCTGGTGCACACATTGCAATGATTATGGCAGTTGAAAGAATTGAGAGATGTGTGATTAACAATCAAGATTACTATGATGCAGATACACTTTATTTTAACAATCTCATCGGGCTCTCTGGTGTCTACAATATTTCACATCATTTTGATTACGAGGCATGCCGTGGTGTTGAAGAACTATCTCCGATGAAGCCTGCTTGTGGATTCACAAGAGAATCATTTGATCACTTGTCACCAGCAATTAGACTAAGGAGATTGCTACACAAGAAAGTACAAAAGGGAAATATAGACGAGATCGTCAATAAACTTATGCCCAACACGCTTCTCGTCCACGGTTGTCATGATAGTACTGTGCCTTTTTTTTCAACCTCCGAGGCAGCCAGTATTCTCCGAAGTTGTGGCGTTGAAGTTTGTCAGGAGTATTACATGATTTGCGGTCACCCTGATGTTGTCATTGAATTAATGCTTGGAGGGAAAACGAGAAAAATCGTATTGGACTGGTTGCAAGACACAACAGTACGTTCATTGTCAAAAAATGTTCGCGTAGATAAATTATCGAGTAAGCTGTAGTAGGTAACGGTTTTAGTTGCCTTTACTACTGTAGAAGAAACTCTTTTTGTATAGCTAAGCTTTTGTAGCAGATCACATGTGATAATGTACGTAGTGTTGCAGCTAAAGCATGTTTCAAGTACATCCTCCTTCCACTGCTCTTGCAGGGGTCGAGACCTATTTCAGACTTGTCACTCCCTCCATCGAAATCCTAGCCTTAGTCACCAACAGCAAAGCACTGCATCGATTCATTCTTAATTTTTGATTCTATGTGATCGCACAATTGGACAATACAAGGAGCATCTGCTGAATAACTTTTGCCATCTTTCTTAAAATCGTTGTTCTGGAATATGGAATAATGGTGTTGGGGACTTTGATACTAGCGACGTCATTTATATTTTTACTTATATTCCTTTCTCCTATTCCCTTTCTCTTATGTTTCCTTTTAGCTATTGTAACTTCCGTTCCTCACCAGCAGCCAACCATTCCAGTATTGCCCACCTTTAAGCTCAGTTCCTTATGCTGCAAGTTTGTGAAAGAACAACACGTCTACAATACCATTTAAGCAACCACTCAGTACACCCAGTACCGTTTGCCTCCTCCTCAGATTCCAAAAGTCCGTCCCAATCCAATCAATTAATTCAACAAAACCATGCCGCAACATGAGCATATGGAACGTCACATGAAACTCCATGGTCGGCGCCTTGACCATGAAGAGAAGACAAGAAAACGCGAGGCTCGTATGGCACACAAACGTTCTGAATTCGCTCAGAAGGTGCATGGATTACGTGCGAAGCTCTACAATGAAAAAAGATTTAAAGAAAAGGCTGCCATGCGCAAGACAATTGCTCAGCATAATCAGAGAAACAATAAGCATGCAAATGACGAAGCTGTGGCAGATGGAGCTGTTCCCGCGTATTTATTGGATCGCGAAGGTGTAAGTAGGGCAAAGGTTCTCAGTAACACTGTCAAACAGAAGAGAAAGGAGAAGGCTGGAAAATGGGAAGTTCCTATTCCTAAAGTCAAGCCAGTTGCTGATGATGAAATGTTCAAGGTACAGAGAACCGGAATGAAAAGAAATAAGGCATGGAAGAGAGTTGTTACCAAGTGTACATTTGTTGGTGATAGTTTCACCCGTACGGCACCCAAGTTTGAGCGCTTCATTCGGCCAACAGGTCTGCGTATGAAGAAAGCAAATGTCACCCACCCAGAGCTTAAGACAAGCTTTCAACTCGATATTCTAAGTGTAAAGAAGAACCCCAGCAGTAATCTTTACACAAACTTAGGAGTAATGACAAAGGGTACAATTATTGAGGTCAATGTGAGTGATTTAGGATTGGTGACTACTTCCGGAAAGGTTGCTTGGGGTAAAATGGCACAGGTTACAAATAATCCTGAACTTGATGGATGTGTCAATTCGGTGCTCTTGGTATAATCACAAACATGTAAATTAGATCCGTGTACACGCAACGTTGACACATTCGAAGCCAGTTTGCAAATATAATTTAGATGATTTATGAATAGTTCCAAACTTTGACGATTATTATCTCTGCTTCAACTGAATTGCATTGAATAGAGATCGAGACCATCACCGGTCGATTTTTTACTGTTTTTCATATCTTTCATTATTGAACACCAAATTTCACCATGTTTTGGATCAGCAGCTATGCACCTATTCTTGATCAATTTAGCCTTTTCTTCGTTTCTAGTTTCAATTTCGAAGGCATAGTACTTAGCCCAAGAATCTCCGAGATCTGGGTTAAGAACAATCGCTCTCTCAAACCATTTTCTTGCCTTTTCTTGCTTGCGTTCTGAAGCAAACAGAGAAGCGACAGCTGAGATTACGAGTGGATCATCTGGATTCTTCTTAATTGCATCGGCGCTTTTCGCTTTTTGTTCCGGTCTTGGTGATGACGAAATATTCTCTGCCAATAACAGTCCTGCCTTGGGACATTCTTGTAAGGCTCTCGCCATGAGAGTGACAGCGAGCTTATCATTCCCAGCGCGTCTTTCAAGGCGAATAGCTTCGACCCAAAGCTCAGGATTTTTCGGATTTTTCAGCCTAGCAAGCTCCAACAAACTTCTAGCCTTTGTGAAACCAATACCCAAGTAGTTATTTGAGTTTCCGTCACCATTTGCCTCAGCCAGTAGTCGGGGAGCCTTCTCTTCAAGTCTATTTGAGAGGATCCATAAAACGACACTATCTGGACAAATGGTAAGCCCCCTTTGATAGAATTTACGAGCTCGGTCAAAATTGGTCTTGTTGATGTCAAGATCTTCAGAACATATTTGACCTCCAATCATGTATAGCTTTGCAAATTTAGGATAATTTTCCAAGCCTTCTTCAATTAAGGATAATGCATCATCAAAACGTCCCGATTCTCTTTCAAGTATTGAAGACTTCATATACACAAGAGCTGAAGAAGCGCGTTCTCTTGCTCTGTTTAGCAACACACGAGCGCGATCAATCTCTCCAGTTTCCCATTCTAACTTCGCGGCAGCAAGCCAAATAGGTTCAGAGTTAGGATTGGCCGCAAAGGCTTGTGTGAGAATTTCTCTAGATTTCTCAACGTCTCCTGATGTCCATCTTTCCTTTGCCCGTACAAGCCAAAAGATTTCCTGTTTTGGCAAGCGCTCACTGGCTGCTGCAAGTACATCATCCAGTGAATTGTTGTTGCCATGCTTCCGTTCGAGTTCAACAGCTTGCATCCACAAAGATCTCTTGGATGGAAACGCTGATAAGCTGTGAGCTAATATTGCTCGGGCTGTCGCAATTGCCCCCCTTGACAATGCTCCGTTTGTATCGTCTGACCAGGTTCTTTGACGATCCTCGACATCTACGCCAATACCTACAGTATGCTTCACAATAGCAGCACTTGTAACTGATGCCTCTGCAGCCTCCGCCATTTCAGCTTCTTTCAACCATTGCGCTCTTGTCACAACTGAGTCATGCTTCGATAGGGAGCTGACAGCTTTTTGGACAATCTTATCAACAACATCTTCATGATTCTGAGACTCTTCTAATTTTGCAGCAGCAAGCCAGATCGATCTTTCTGCCGGGAGGGCGCGTCTCGCTTGGTTCAATACTTTCCTTGCATTCTCGTATGTTTCTAATCTCGCCAAAGCTAACCACATGTCTATTGACTGGGGAATTTTTTCCACTGCAACAGACAAGAGTATTTTAGCATTATCAGCTTCTTCAAGTTCTATAGCTGCTTTCCATAGTGTCACTGAAGTTGGGTTCATTTCTAGACCTTTACGTAGCACACCTTTCTTTGCTTGCGCTGCCAATTCTAAATCAGCTGCACGTAAGAAAATGTTCACAGATGTTGGTATCCGTCTAACTGCTGATGCAAGAATAGTTTTTGCCATAGTAGGAGGGTGCAATCTCGCGGCCTCGAGCCAAACATCTTCGCTACTTGGACAAACTTCGCATCCCTCCTGAATCAATTTTCGAGCTTGTAAAGTTTTTCCAGCTGCTTCCTCAACTCTCGCAGCTGCAATCCATCCTGGACCATGATTTGGATTTGTATCTCGAACGGATTTAAGAAGAAGACGTGCTTTGTTAATATCCCCAATTTCAGCATCAGAAGCAAGCTTAGTGTTCGATAAACTAGTCAAGTATCCCTTAGGGTCAATAACTGTCTGGCCTGAGACAGAATCACTCATACGGTCAAGGCTCATTCCCAGAACGGTTCCTCTCGCCTCGGCGAGTCCAGACATATTTGATACAGCTGATTTGAATCCTTGTCCGTTACTTGCTTCTGCAGCGTTCGCTGTTCCAGCGAGTGTAGCGCTTCCAGATGTCGCATCAGCATTTGCCATCGATCTTGCCTCTAGTAAAGAATCTGTCAAAGGCGTGAATGTATCCTGCTTTCTCTTCTGTTTATATCTCAAACTGTAATCTCC
>Ga0306864_1001292_pt1 | contig 10391 bp, 7 predicted proteins | sample AntRauTorckE5430_FD_190448 | JGI IMG/M metagenome (GOLD analysis project Ga0306864, IMG submission 190448) | Saline lake microbial communities from Rauer Islands, Antarctica - Metagenome Torckler E5 #430 (v2) (version 2) | ecosystem: Environmental > Aquatic > Non-marine Saline and Alkaline >...
AACAATAACTAAAACAACAGACAAAACAACAGAGAGCAGACAGAAAACAGAAAACAGAAAAAAGAAAGTTCCTCCAATTTTGGCAAGGTATACTTTGATAATAAAGAAACAGTAATGGGCACAACCGCACAATTGCGATCCATAATGTTTAGGAGGCCTCCCAATTCTACATCAAAATTAATTACAGGTGTCACCAACAGATTGAGGCTTCTTTCGATTCGTGGCTTGGCACTTTCTGCTGGTGGTGGAGCTAGTGACAAAAAGAATCAACTCTACCTGCACATTGCGCCTTGTGGAGACTTTTGGTCTGGGGACGAAGTGTTCGCGGCAAAGCATTTACAGCCAGATTATGTAAAGAGTATTCCTTGGAATCTAGCTGTGAAACCCGAAGACTACTTAGAAGATTACGAGGGGGACGTTGACGCTCTTTTGAGAAATGCGTATGATAGCGGCCACATTTCATTTCTAGATAAGGATACGGGCGAAAGGGATCGATAAGAATTTGTGCAAAAGATGATTAAAATATCTGCACCATGATAATGACACTCTCTTGATCTTTGCTGACAAGAGACGCGTTTCTGAATAATGGTTTCTCGTTTCTCGATACCTATTTAGCAAATGGAAACATTCGTCATCTGAATCTCTACACTTAAAGAAACATGCCTAGAGAAAGAGAGTCAAAACAATTCCATCAAAACGAGTTGTGACAACAACAACTGAATATTATCATGATCACACAATAAGTTTACTATATCCTTTGTCATAGATATATTCACTCTAGTGAAGTATTCTTTGTTTGATGGTTTGTACAACATACAAGATTATCAATGTGGTACGATATTACGTATTCCATGACTCGTGACACCGGACAAATAGAAGAGTAAAAGTGCAAAGAAGTAGGCCCCACCAGCATGCCATCCTGCGCATGCTTGGGAGGATATGGGTCGCAAAGACCAAAAATCTATTCCGGTACAGGGACTCTTGCGTAACGGCAGTATCACTGGTAGCCTTGCTTTCAAAACTCAAATCTAATTTGATGTTTCATCTGATGGACCTTCTTTTCTTCCTTTGGTACAGTATTTTCTGATGAAGATGGAAGATTAAGGAGGGCAATCGTCACCAACTATTCAGTAATAAGTAATATATTAAAATAGAAAGGTTTTGGATTATTGGTCAAGCCAAACATTGCGCGAACGTTTCATCGTATAAAACACTAGCTAAATGAAATGACCACCACTGAGGTGTCCACTCTCCACTCAGTGGTCTGCAGTCTGCAGATGACCACCTGCAATAAGCAATACCTTCCACCTTCCTTAAATAAAAGCTGAACACTTGAACTCTTTATTTTGTTTAAAGTGTATGTTACAGGATATGGCTTGGCTACAGCAACGGATCGTCTTATTTTCTATTTTGCAGTGTCTATTCACAAATGCTTTCACTTTTTCTGGAAAGAAAGCGCTGGTAACGGGAAGTTCTGGAGGTATCGGAGCAGCAATTGCAAAGGAATTAGGAAAGAAAGGTTGCAGAGTGATGGTTCATTATAATACACGTCACGATGGAGCGAAATCTACAAAAGAAGCAATTATTGATAACGGAGGTGTGTGCGACGGCATAATTCACTGCGATTTCAGAGATCACAAAAATATATCGCACATGATGAACATTGTGGACAGGGAATGGGATGGAGAGATTGATATTCTGATAAACAACGCGGGTTTGATTACAAAATTGGCTGCAGAAGACGAAGATGAGCACTTTTCATCTTGGATGGATACCATGCAAGTAAATCTGAATGCTCCATACCAGCTTTCTAAATTCGCGTATGAAAGAATGAAGAAACAAAGTGAAGGTGGGAACATAATCAATATTAGTTCAATCCATGGGAGCATCAGTTGCGAAAACATGGTTGCTTATGCTGCAAGTAAAGCGGCAATGGATCGTATGACAGCAGGGTTATCTAACGAATGGGCAAATGATGGAGTAAGAGTGAATGCTGTCGCACCAGGCGTTGTTCCTGTTGAACGAACGAAAAAAATCCTGTCTCTGCAGTCAAGCCAAGACACTTGGCTTCCTCACTTGCCTGTTGGAAGGATGGGAACTGTAGAAGAATGCGCGCACGCTGTAATTTACTTGTGTGAAAACGAATGGACTACCGGAAGTATTGTGACCTTGGATGGGGGTATGACGGCAAGAAGTAACATGCCATTTCGACCCAAACCAGCTGCACCTGATAAGAAATCTACGAAAGATTTGAAGACAGCTCCACTCGAGGGTGCCAGCTTTGAAAAATAAGATTAAGCAGGATTAGAATCGAAGTAATTCAAATTTCAAGATCGTTTATCAGTCTTCTATGTTTTTATTGAATACCTCTTCCGCTTTCATTTTAGTCTACTGCTTCGTTTCAGGTGGCTCGTAGTTATCATCCTTATTACGGGACCTACTAGATACATCCTTCTTGCTGCCAAACCCTGATCCACCTCCTTCTTCTCCTTGATACTTCTGTACATCTTCACCCTCAAAGGCTCCAATGTCAGCGTCTTTTCCAGTAGTTGTTCTCTTCTTCTTTGCAGGCAACAAGACCTTGTCAATCAGACCATACCTGACAGCTTCATCACTACTCAAATAGAAATCACGCTTCATGTCTACAAGAACCTTTTCAGACGTCTGACCAGTCATTTTCATAAGCTCCTTCTCCATCTTATCATTCATTACCTTCATGTTCGCTACCTCCAACCCAATATCAGAAGCCTGTCCCTGGAAAGGTTGATCCATCCCCGTTCTTTGAAGCAAGAATCTCGAATTTGGCATCGCGCATCTCCTACCCTTTGTTCCAGCACCACAAAGTAGCGCTCCCATTCCCGCACAAAGTCCGAGATTGACGGTGGATATTTCACAATTCTCCCTAGTTTGCATGAGCAAATCATAAACAGCGAGTGCGGGACGGAGGTCAGCACCTGGTACATTGAAGTAGAGAGTGATGGGTCCGGTAGGTTCTTCTTTTCGAAGATACAGAATGACGGATATGATTTCGTTTGCTGCGCTTTCATCAATATATTTTCCAATCATCATGATGCGATCACGGTAGAATCTAGAATAGATATCAATGAATTGAGCATAGTCCGATCCAGGTGACTGTTAATGTTAATAAAAACTAGTGAATTTAGTCCAGGAACTTTGAAATGAATTAAATGGCAATGGCATTCAGCAAAAGAGGAACAAACTCACCTTGTATGGAACCATAGGAGTGCTGGTAGGCATTTTGATAATGTCTCTTGTTGCATGAAGAACATGATGTGAAGATCTCGCAGAACTTGTGCAAGGACTCGCGTTCAAGCTAAACGCCGAACATGATGCAGCGAGCATCAACAGCGATAGGGCGCGGTTGGAGAATGACTTCATGGTATCAGTTGTTCTATAGATGGTGGGTAGGTAGGTCTGTTCAACGGAGATTGGTGGGTAGATAACAGTTGGAACTTGATGGTGTGCAGTGTGCGGTGGTCGGTGGTGTGTGGTGTCTTCTTCTCGGTAGAGAAGATAGACGATAAAGAGCTCTTCATGACGAACGAAGATCCACCCTTCGAATCCCAACCCTGCGGTGGGAAACCTATATTTTAGGAAATGCATTGAAGAAATCTGACTCCTCAGGCTGATCGGCATCTGTCATTTCCTGAATTCTTTTATCAATCTGTATTTTGTATTTTATGATAATGTGACAACTACTATCTGATTCATCAAAATGAGGATCTAATGTTGCAATTCAATGGGTTGTTTATTTTTAAGAACGTCCACAGCTTTCACAACTATCGTTCGTTATATAAATATAAAATGATTTTGGAGTTGGTCATCTCCGTCTAAAAAGTAGTTATACCTGCATGCCCTTTCTATTTCTCAAAGGGCAATAATGCATACTGTTTTTGCTGCAAAAAGAAACCGGTCAGTAGTCTAATCATGCTGCACTAGCTTTGCTTAAACAAATGGATGATTTACTGGACCTTGGCGTAGAAGATTCCCTTAGTGAGGATCTTCTTGGGAACCTTGGATCCCATATCGGTATCTCCGAGCTGGGTAGCAACAAATACTCCTCCAATCTCGGAATCATAAGCGCTAACCTTGTTAACTTCCATTTCGATACGTCCTTGGGTAACATCGAAAGTCTTGTTATTCTCAGCAAACATTTCAGCATCACCCTCCTCTCCGGATTGAAGACCGGGAAGAGCTACAGCCATGTCGTATCCAGTAGTTCCTCCACGTCCCTTGGGGTCAAGGAAAAGACCGGTACGGTAAGAAGGGGTGTTGAAATCTCCTCCCATCTGGAAACCAGGTTTGAAGGTGTCTCCGTTACCAGTAGCAACAAGGTCCTTTACAGTGAAAAGGAAAGGAACACGTTCACCTCCTGGAAGCTGCACAGTGGTGGGGGCGTAATCAATTCCCTCCTTCTCGGTAAAGACAATCTTTCCGTTGTTGGTAATAGGTCCCTCAATAGCCTCAAGAGTGTAGGTCTGACGGGTCATGACCTTGGAGTTGACAAACTTCTTCTCGGTCTTTCCTCCCTTTCCGATCTCCTCCTCGACAGCCCATGCCTTTGGCTCGATACACATTTCAGAGAGCTTCTGTCCGGTCTTGGGTTTGATGGAGTCTTCTCCGACAACTTCAGCACAACGGTTAGCAAGTCCAGTTCCCTTGACCTGAAGGTAAGAAAGCTCGTTGATCTGGGACTTGGTCAAAGCCTGTGCGGGTGCAGCAACAATTCCAAAAGCAATAGCTCCAGTGAGAGCAGCCTTTCCAAGGGTAGCCATGTCGTTCTTAAGAGACATCTGAAGTCCGGTGGTGCGCTAAGGGGTGAAACAAGGATTGAAATGTTAGTTAACGGTGGATGAGATAAGTTCCAGAAGTAGCTGGTTGACTCTGTAAAATGCAGATCCGTAATGAGGAGTCCCAGTGTCAATAGGAAATGCTGAACGGATGCATCGTCATTGGTAAAATGTATATGTTTACAGCCATACAATCATTCTATCTGTTGTGTGCGGGTAGTTTGCCTGGTCGCGATGTCTAGATTGCTGTATTGAGAGTTTGAATGTCCTTGACATCTCCGTTTTAGCAGCTGCTCATAATCACTTCTATTTTCATGACGATAAACTCCATCCCGCACACATTCATCGATAAGAACTCACACTGTTGGTGGAAGCAGGAGCAAAGGCAGAGGCCGAAGCAACGAAAACGGTGGCAAGAGCGAGCTTCATATTGTCTATATATTTGATTTTGGGGGGTTGTGCGTAGAAGGTGTGTTCTGAGGTTGATTGACTGATCTTCTTTGTTACTACTTCCAGAGGATACATTCAAGTTACTGCATGGGGGCATTGAATCAGCTCTTTAATTACCCCAACAGAATTCCCACTTACGTTGCAAAAAATTGTGCGGGAATCGAATAAAGTACTACCCAGGCTAGGTGGAATTGGGGTGGACAATTCTCACTAAAAACATGAAAAAGACAAATTTCAAATTCATAAGTTCAACTTGGCACCAAACAATTTCCAAAGGGATGGACTTACTTTACGGTATGGTCATTTCGTCCTTCTCGTCAGCTATCAATCTACTTATCACCGACACTGCACAGCCACATCTCGTTCTTTTTTCCGAACCTACTTTCCAACACCGTACCTCTTTTCTTGTCGTCTCACTTTCAGCAACATACTCTGACCCTTGATTTCATCAGTCCAAATGAGGTGGGCCAACACAAGGCGAACCATTCAATTATTGATAATCGTATTGATGACTCGAGTCACTCATTCACAATATTTAAGAAGGCAAAAAATAAAAGAGCAATTAGTTGATGATGTGCGACACCATCGCAATAGACACCAAGCGCTCAGCTTGCCTAATGAGATATCGCATCTTGAGGATGGTATCAAGCCAATTCAGTTTGATCCAGATGAATGCTTAGCCGACTGGGTATCAATAAAAGCGGCAATTGTTCTATCTGCTGTTTTAAATCCTGGAAGTGCTCATGACTTTATCCTATGTCCTAATACAGCATTCTTGCTGGAGAGTCTTCAGAGTGATACAGCACCATTACGGCCGATTGATATTAAGGTTCAAAACGCAGTATTACGTTGCGGTAGCGATGGGAGCTTAGACAACAATTGTTTAATCATCGGTGGTTATGCTCATTTCAGGATGATAGAGTCTGTTCAAGATGTTTCTTTCATAGGTCTAACATTTTCAGGAGCGTCTTTTTCGTCCATTTTGGCTTCAGGGGAAGCAGACGCTAGTGTAGAGTTTGTTAACTGTGCATGGATCGACAATGGAGGGAAAGCTTCAATATTGGTCTACAACGAAGCCAAGGGTATCCCTATTTCTTCGTCTACCAAAATGGAAGAGTTGGTACAGCCTAGAGAAAAATCTATGACCGTGAGTTGCATAGGATGCATATTTTCAAGAAATATCTTGGCAAATAGTACAGTGGTTAATTTAGGAGGAGTGGTGAAGTTCGAAAAATCAGTCTTCATTGCAAACGATGTCTTGGGTGGTGTAATTATGAACAAGTTCGAGAGCACTCTTGTCTTGGACGGCTCTTGCTTCCTAAAAAACGAGATGCGTCTTGCTGGGACTGTGATAGTGGAGGAGAATAGCACTGTCGAACTCAACAAAGATACCTATGGTGAAATGAACGCAATCGGTTACGGAACATGTAAAGAGGTCTTATACGAAGTCGGAGACAGTTGTGTCGGAGGAGCTAATCCCAAGTGTGTTGGTCTTTGTGGCTACTTCACAGCCGACACTTGCCAGGTCGATTTAGAACAGATCTCCTCTATTCACAATTTAATAGACGACCTCGTTGGTTTACCAGGGACAGGAGATGATGATCAAGACATGGATGACGGTGGAGATGGAAACCTTTTGTCAAAGCAATCTTTGGGTATTTTTATTGGAGTCGTTGTCAGTATACTTGTTGTAGCGCTCTGTTGCATGGGGTTTTCTTATCGCTTCGGGCAAAAGTCGGTACTTGCGCAATATGCTGCAATTCCGATTCGAGACGATCCTGAACGAGAAAGTGATGGAAACAGACCATGCGCAATTGCAACTCCTGCAAGGCCAGAACAGGCTGACGTGTTTAGTGATAACACCCCAACTACAATCGATGATAATAGCGAAGCAAATCGAGTTCCAGCTGCAAAACCTGAATTAACTGCGGGTGCCATGAAAGTACCCAAACCTGGTTTGGATGTAAAACCCGTTGAGGAGAAAAGGAACCCAAAAGAGAAAAAAACGGGCGATCTCCCTACATTTCATAGAAAGCTACGGCGAGAAAGCAACATCAGTGACATTGGTGGTGTGTTTTCTATACTTTCTAATGTCCTCTCTGATAAAAGTAGTGATGATGATGATAGTGAACTGGGGTTGCTGGCCAAGCAAAAGAGAATCAAGGAAAAGGTTACCGACGATACCAGGAAGATAGAAGTCGTGCCCAGAATATCGAAGGGATTACCAAAAAAAGATGAAGAGAAGCATAAAAAGCAAAAAAATCACGAGGGCGACGATAGTTCAGAGTTGGATAGTGACGAGGAAGTCGAATCGAAGCCAAAAGCAATGGACAAAGGACACAAGTCCGAGCGGAAGAATAGCGACCGCAAATTTAGAAAGGGTGACAAACGGCAAAAGAAAGATGAGGAAGTCAATAGTTCAAAATTTGATAGCGTCAAATTTAAGGATAGAGGTCACAAGTCCAAGCGGAAGCATAGTGACCGCAAGTCTAAAAAGGATGACGAAAGGCAAAAGAAAGACTTGGGTGTCGATAGTTCAAAATTGGATAGCGATGAAGATGTCGAGTCAAAGCAGAAATCAGAGGACAAAGGAAACAACTCCGAGCGAAGAAACCGTGATCGCAAATCTAGGAAGGATGACGAAACGCAGAAGAAAGATGAGGGTGTCGATAGTTCAAAATTGGATAGCGATGAAGATGTCGAGTCAAAGCAGAAATCAGAGGACAAAGGACACAGGTCCGAGTGGAGGAATACTGACCGCAAATCTAGAAAGGGCGAAGAAAAGTCTGCGAAAGACGATAAATCAACCCGTCTGGCAAGTACAAAAATTGAAGAGCGAAATGGGAAGACAAAATCTGCCATAAAAAAAGATGACGAAAAACAATCTGATTCCGCTGGCAAAACGAGTCATCAGGAGACCAATGAGAAGCATGATTGCGATACAATTACAGAGGATGATGACCTTAAGGAAAACAAAGACGATAGTCTCCGATTTTTATCCAGGAAAAAGAAGGAGGAGGACAAGGAGACATCTGAGACAATCGCCAATAAGAAGAGTAACAGGGAGATCAAGGCAGAAGCCAGTGATACCGACAAATACGATAGTCTTAGGTCTTCATTCCGAAAGAAGAAGGGTGAAAAGGCAAGATCTGACCCGCATGGCGATAAAACACAGTTGCATCGTAGCAAGAAAATTGCTGGTTATAAAGCTAAGCGTCTCGTGAGAGAAACCAAGGCAACAAGTATATTTCATGATACTACTTTGACGTCTAGATCAGCCGACCGTGAACCGAAGAAATTCCGAGACTCTGGTGACATCGGAGATAAAGAGATAAGAGGCGAGAGGCGTGCATCAGTGGATCTTGTACGAGCTAGAGCTACTCAAGAAAAGGCGAAGGGCGACAGGGAAGAATCTACGAAAAGAGCTCAATCTAATTCGAGCGATAATTCTAGATTTTCTTCTCAGGTTAGTGAATCTGATTGCAACCAATCTTTGAGCACCTCAGCCATGTCGTCTAGAAGGTCAAGTTTGGAAACAAATAGTGCCGTGTCAAAAGGATCCAGCATTGATAGCATTGCTAGTATAGACTCCTCGCTACATGAAAGCACTAGTTCTGTGAACATCCAAAATAAATCAAACGCAATCCCATCAAAACGTGCAAGCCTGGACACTACTTTGTCACAGGCCGCCAGTGCCATACAACTTATTAAGGAGAAGAGAATCATTAGCATCGGAAAACTAGCAGAAAAACATGATGTTAGTAGGCACAAAAAAAATATTCCAAAGGAAAAACTAGACATTACCAAAAAGAACAAAAGAGATGGGATGCATCGTAATATCCTCCATAAGAGTTCAAAAGAGCGTTCTCTAACACCAGTCAAGATCAGGAGGTTAAGAAATCGTTCAAAATCACCGTCTAGGCAAATCGAAAAGAAGAATTTATTAGAAGACAAATCGAGAGAGAAAACCAAGAGGAGCTCTAGAGAGAAAGTAAGAAATGATTCCACATCTCCTTCGAGAAAAGTTATCAACAAAACAGATCGCGTATCTCGGGATCGATCTGAGTTACCAATCAAGACGTCCAAGGAAAACCGCCGCAAAGATAAGGACTTGAAGGAAACGACAGAATATGTAGCAAAGGGATCGACAACAGAATCTTTGAAGCCTCAAAAGGCCAAAGAAGACATCAAGAGTTTATCCAAAATTACTAGAGCTAGAAGGAATCTCTTGCGTGAAAAGAGCCAAACCTCTGAAAGCGTGAAAGAAAAAGAGAGTATAGTGAAAATAGCTAAATTTTCTGAGACGCTTGAGCCCGGAACCGGCGAGAAGGGGCCCACAAAGACAAAAACTGTTACCAACGCACAATTTCTGAAAGATATAGGTTTGGCTACTGACCGAGATAGGTTTGGGTCTTCCCGAGCGAAGCATGATTCGAAACACAAGCCAGTGGATAAAAGTTCCTTGAGACCATTCGATTTGAAAGACCTGAGAGTATCGAAAGCAACTTCTGGCATTGAAGACGCTAAGAAGTTACCGGATGATTTGTCCAAAGGCTGAAGAATATCTAGATTCTATATTTGACATTTTGTCGATGAATCACAGAGATTATGATCAACTACAACACAAATTTTGGCTGAGAGCCGGAGAGGAAAGATGCCACCTTAGATGTTTGTAGCACCTCTCTTCCTCGAGATTAATCTCAACTACGGGGTAGAAAGATTTAGCCTACTTGGATTTTTTAAGCAAGATCCTGACGACAATGAGGACAACAATAGCAATAGCCATAAAACTGATGGCAATAGTGAGAATAGATTCAGTGTCAAATTTATGTTATTGCAATACATACATTTTCAGCATATAGATCTCCATTTTATATGCACAATCTCATTGAGAATGACCAACTCCAATACCATCTACTGAGGATAGATATCTAAAATATTGTTTCTGTCAAGAGCAGTAAATATACAAAGCAGACTGTTAAGGGCTGAAATCAGATCTAAAATTAGCACTATTAAATTTCTTGAAAGAACATGGTGAGTGTCTCTCTCTCTCCCGCTCTTGTGCTAGGATTCCAGAGTAACATATTAATCTGAAACCTGTAACTACGTGTTCGCTTCAAATATTTGGAA
>Ga0306864_1001293_pt1 | contig 10375 bp, 10 predicted proteins | sample AntRauTorckE5430_FD_190448 | JGI IMG/M metagenome (GOLD analysis project Ga0306864, IMG submission 190448) | Saline lake microbial communities from Rauer Islands, Antarctica - Metagenome Torckler E5 #430 (v2) (version 2) | ecosystem: Environmental > Aquatic > Non-marine Saline and Alkaline >...
CCTTGACGCTCACCGCAAGCAAGATAAAGAGTGGTGTACCCTTTTAGAAGACGACAGCTGGAAAAAAACCAACTACGACGATTAAACGGGGAACTAAGCCAGCGCCTTTTCGATGTCAGCACGAATATCGGCAGGCTTGGTGGTGGGGGAGTAGCGCTTGAGCACCTCGCCGTCGCGATTCACCAGAAACTTGGTAAAATTCCACTTCACTTGCTCGGACCCCAGCAGCCCCGAGGCTTCATGCTTCAAGTAGCGATAAAGCGGATGCGCGTTATCGCCGTTTACCTCGACTTTCGCAAACATTGGAAAGCTGACTCCGTAGTTCAGCGAGCAAAACTGGCCGATGCTGTCATTGGTGTCCGGATCCTGATTCATAAACTGATTGCAGGGAAAACCCAGCACGTCCAGGCCCTGATTAGCCAGGTCGCTATAAAGCGCCTGCAGACCCTCAAATTGTGGTGTGAAACCGCATTTGCTGGCGGTGTTCACAATCAACAGGACTTTGCCCCGGTAGACGGCCATGCTTTGGGCGTTGCCGCGAATGTCTGCTACTTCAAAATCGTATATGCTAGCCATCGCGCTGTTCCTCCTGTCTGAGATACGTTGGAATATTGTCTGAAATACGCCGCAATGCTGTGGAACCTTGACTAAGACCCAGTTTAGCACTCGTTGCCAACCTACGGGCAGATTACTGTTTCACAAGCAACCGCGGAATCTGCTGTAACCCATTGTCCCGTCTGAACAGTAGCCAGACGAAACACTGGCACTGTTCATCATAATTCAACTGTTGTTCAGGGCTCCCACTCCATTAGAATAGAAAGCGGCTTCCTGATTTTTTATTCGCCGCAACATACGTCAAAGAGAGGATAGATTGGGCATGCAGAATTATCACAAATCCACCAAACTGGACAATGTGTGCTACGACATACGCGGCGTGGTTCTGCGTGAAGCGCGGCGCCTGGAAGAAGAAGGCCATCGCGTACTGAAGCTGAATATCGGCAATCCAGCCAGCTTTGAGCTCAATGTACCCGAAGAAATCCAGCAAGACGTCATCTACAACATGCACCAGGCCCAGGGCTATGTGGAGTCCAAGGGCCTGTTCTCCGCGCGCAAGGCGGTAATGCACTATTGCCAGCAGCGCGGCATCGACAAAGTCGATATTGATGATATTTACCTGGGCAACGGGGTCAGCGAACTGATCGTAATGTCTATGCAGGCCATGCTCAATACCGGCGACGAAGTATTGATTCCAGCGCCTGACTACCCGCTGTGGACCGCCGCGGTCGCGCTTTCTAGCGGCAAGCCCGTGCACTATCACTGCGATGAACAGCAGGGCTGGTTTCCGGATATTGATGACATCCGCCGCAAAATCACCAAACGCACCCGGGCGATTGTGCTGATTAACCCCAACAACCCCACAGGCGCGATCTATTCCACCGAGCTGCTACGCCAGGTGATTGAGCTGGCACGGGCCCACAACCTAATCATTTTATCTGACGAGATTTACGACAAGATTCTTTACGATGGCGTGACGCATGTTTCTACCGCGTCCCTCGCCGATGACGTGCTTTTTTTCACCTACAACGGCCTATCGAAAAATTATCGTGCTGCAGGCTATCGATCCGGCTGGATGATCATCAGCGGCGCCAAACACAAAGCCACCGACCTGGTCGAGGGCATCGAAATGCTCTCAAACATGCGCCTGTGCGCCAACGTGCCAGCCCAGTTGGGTATCCAAACGGCCTTGGGCGGCTATCAGTCCATCAACGATCTAGTGATTCCGGGCGGCCGCCTGTACGAACAGCGCCAGACCGCTTGGGAATTGCTCAACGACATTCCCGGCGTCAGCTGCGTAAAGCCCCAGGGGGCGCTCTACTTGTTCCCCAAACTGGATCCCAAACGCTACCCCATCGTCAACGATGAGAAACTGGTGCTGGATCTGCTGATTCAGGAGAAAATACTGCTGGTGCAGGGCTCCGCTTTTAACGTGAAAGACAAACAGCATCTACGGGTTGTTTTCCTGCCACGCAAAGACACTCTGGCCGACGCCGTCGGTCGCCTGGGGCGATTCCTGGAACAATACAAACAGTGAAACTGTCACATCTTTTGAGCGGCCTGAGTCACAGGCTTTTTTGTAGCCACATTCGCAGGCACTGATCGATGTACAAGATAAGGAGGCTTTGAGAATAACGCTGTTTCTGGCCACTCACCTGGCGCTTATTCTGGTGGCCAGTGTCGCCTTGAGACCACCGGGCGTAGACGATCGTCTGACCCAGAGCGGGATTGACTCTGGCTCTTTGCCGGCGCCTATGGCTGTTTTCGGTTTTGCCGGCGCCCTTACATCGCTGCCGGTCTCAAAACCCTCGGCCGCCGCGACGCCGGCTATTGTTAGTGGATCTGTGGTCGTCGTGAAAAGCATCGATAATGCCGATGTATAAGGTCGAATAAACTCTATTTTTTTCGAGCCGTACTTGATGGACAATTAAGGTGTACATCGTGCAACGTGCACCACATCAGGAGTGGCGATCATGAAAACGATCCATAAGTTTTGGCTTGAAAGCGGCAAGGTTATCAACACCCTGAAATTGCGGGAGGGCTACAGAGCGGTACGCTGCGAGTACGTAATCCCCGACAAGTGCGTGTATCTGTGGGTTGAACAGCCGCTGAACGTTGACATTGCAACGGTGGTGCGGCGATTCATTATGGCGTTTTCAGGGGACCCGGTACCCATCCACTACAGCTATGTAGACACCGCCATCGACACGCTGGGCGCCGAAGCCTATCACGTGTTCGAAGTGCCTGGGCCGGCTACCGGCGAGGTGCCGGCCAAGGAAAAAATGCCCGGCAAAACCAAAACAGGACCTGATGGGCCCGCATTGGTTGCGAGCGATAAAGCGGACGTCAAATATTGACTTTGAATCCCAGCGAGCGGAACTGCTCGCCCATGGACTTGCTGCTGCCCTTAAGCTGGACTTTCAGACTGGAGCATTCACGGCGCACCGGATATTCCTTGCGCAGCCGATCAAAGGCGTAAGCGCGCTGGTGTTCGTCGCCCGCCATGCTCAGCCGTAAGCGGGCGTCGTCACGGCGCGGATCGTAGCAGTTGTGCAGAGCCAGCTGTATCGCATCGTCGCCGGCGCTGCTGGTGAATGCCAACTTACTTAGGGGAGGCTGAGGCAAATACTGGCCTGCCTGTTTGCGCACGGGCAGGCCAAGAAAGCGGGACAGCGCCCGGTATATGGTTTCGGTGCCCTGCACTTTGCCCTCCAGACTGTAACCGGCAATGTGCGGCGTGCCCAACCAGACCTGCTGCAGCAGCCGCGGGTCTATCTCGGGTTCATTTTCCCACACGTCCAGTACGACCGTGGGCGCGTCTGACTGCTGCAGCCGGGCCAGCAAAGCGACGTTGTCGACTACTTCACCTCGCCCGCTGTTGATCAGCAGCTGATCGGACCTTAGTGTCGCAAGCTCTTGCGCTCCCAACAGGTGATAAGTTGGGTGCTCTCCATCGTGGGTCAGCGGAGTGTGCAACGTTACCAGGTCACACTCAAGCGCCTGCTCAAGGCTGGAGAATTCGGTCGCGCTTGGCTCGCTCAGCCCATCAAGCTGGGCCTGTTGCCTTGGCGGATCGCACAGGACAACGGTAAAGCCCAAGCGTTCCAGCCTTTGTGCCAGTAACCCACCAACGCTGCCAGCCCCCACAATACCGACGCTCTGACGCGCCCAGTTACTGAGCCCGCGCCTGAATGCGTGCAACGAAGCCACCGCCAGCACGTACTCAACTACGCTGTTGGCATTGCAACCGGGGGCGGCGCAAAAATGGACGCCCTGAGATTCTAACCAGAACTGATCAACATGGTCGGTACCAATGGTGGTGGTACCCACGAAACGCACTCGACTGCCTTCCAGTAAGTCGCGATCTACCCGAGTAACCGAACGCACCAGCAACACATCGGCGTCGCGCACCTGATCCGGGCTGAGCTCTCGGCCGCCGACCCGGCGGATATCACCAAAATCGGAAAAAAACGAATCCAGTAACGGAATGTTTTCGTCTGCAACAATCAACATGCCGGTCGTCCGCCTTTTATCTGAACTGGTGTGTGTCTAAACCGCTGTGTCTGAACGTTGTCTACAGGCTTCTGTGTCCAGCGTCTCTATCCGAGCTGTGTTCAGGTTTCTCTGAGAATGCGCCTGAAAAGTGCACCCAAATCAGCCTTTGCGCGGCCGGCTGTTGCCATTGCGGTTGCCACTGCTACGGTTACCAGTCGGGCGTGTGCCCTGTGGCCGACGACCGCGTTTACGGGCGATCGGGGCGTTGTCCATCGGCACCATCAACGCTTCGTCTGGCACCTCGTTGGCAAGTTTCTGACCGATGTACTTTTCAATCGCCGGCAGGGCGAAGGAATCGTCTTCGCCGGCAAAGCTGATAGACACGCCGGTGCTGCCGGCGCGACCGGTGCGGCCAATACGGTGTACGTAGTCTTCGGCGTTATCTGGCAGATTGTAGTTGAACACATGGGTTACACCGTTAACGTGAATACCACGGCCTGCGACGTCGGTAGCCACCAGCACCTGAACGCTGCCGGCCTTGAACTGTTCAAGAGTTTTCAGGCGTTTGGCTTGAGCAATCTCGCCCGACATCAGCGAAACAGAGACCCCTTGATTGCGCAGGTCTTCTTCCAAATCACGGCACTGGTCACGGCGATTGGCGAACACCAGCGCCTTGTCCACTTCCGGGCGCTTCAGATAATTCACCAGCACCCTCAGTTTTTCATCATCGCCGACCAGGTACACGGTCTGTTCAACCCGCTCGGCGGTTTTTTGCTCCGGTTCAATTTCCACAAACTCAGCGCTTTGGGTCCACATAGAGGCAAGATTCAGTACATCCTGATTAAACGTCGCGCTGAACAGCAGCGTTTGGCGATCTTCCTTTGGCGTACATTTGCGAATGATGCGTTTAACATCCGGAATAAAGCCCATGTCGAGCATGCGGTCGGCTTCGTCGAGAATCAAAATATCGATTTGGTCGAGAAACACGTCCTGAGAGCCCAGAAAATCGATCAGCCGGCCCGGCGTTGCCACCAGAATATCCACAACTTCGTTCTGTAACTGATCACGCTGCTTGTCGTAGTGCATACCGCCCACGACGGTCACGACTTTGTGACCGGTGTGGGCACACAGCTGCTCGGCGTCTTTGGCGATTTGCATGGCCAACTCGCGGGTGGGCGCCAGCGCCAGCACCCGCGGCTCCGAGGCAAAGCGCTTGCTGTCTTCAATCGGGGTTTCCAGCATGGTCTGGATCGCAGTAATCAGAAACGCTGCGGTCTTACCGGTGCCGGTCTGCGCCTGGCCGATCAGGTCTTGGCAAGCCAGGGTCCAAGGCAGAGTTTCGGCCTGTATCGGGGTGCAGTATTCAAAACCTATGGCGGCAATGGCCTGCTGCAGGCGATGGTCCAGGTTCAGATCGCTAAAGCGCAAATCAGAGGTGTGGTTTCGATCGGTAGTAGGACTGTTATGAACGGGACTGTCACCGGCTCTGGAGATGTCGTTGTCAGCAGTAGACGTCGGGTTGCTGTCAGTAGGATTATTATCAATGGTCATACAGTTTTGGTGTCCTTGGTATTCCGGGAGTCAGAACCGACAGCCGCCCATAATGGTGCAACTCGCCGTGCATCTTTTTGCAAGGCCTCTGTAAGCGAGCCCTCGGTTCCATAGAAACGCATTAACGCGTGTAAAAAATCCGCCGCGCGGCAGGGCATTCTGCTGAAGCCGCTCGGGGGTGTGTTGTTAAATCCGCCCGCACCGGCATCAGAATCATCCTGTGCAAGGTGCGCCATCGCCTGGCAAGCAACCCGGCTGGCAAACAGTTGTGAGTCGGCCGCGCCCTGACTCATCAGGTTGTCAACGCTGATATGAAAGCGCCAGTCACAGGCCAAGGCAAACAGCCATTCCAAAGCCTGGGGTTTTACTTCAACCTGTTCAAACGCGCACTGTTGCACATGGCTGCGACCGTCAGGGCAATACCAGTAGCCATAATCTCGCAGTGTGCGGCGGTGCGCACCGGCAATGCACCAATGACTGATTTCGTGCAAGGCACTGGAAAAATAGCCGTGCGTGAAAACCACCTGCGCCGGGCCTGGGCCAGCAGGAAAATACTCCGGTTCGTTGTCGCCACGCACCAAGATAGTATGGCGCGACTGACGGAACAAACCGTTAAATAGCATGATAAGATCGTTAGGGCAGTGCATCATTAAGAAACCATTGTGCGACTTTACAAGTCCCAATGCCAGCGCGATCTCGAGCCTGCGTCAAGGCATAAAATGCTGCGCCGACGAACCTCCGGGAACTTGATGCACCATTTGCCATCTACATCGCTGTCGGTTTTCACTCATTCGTTTGCAATTAAGGCTCAACATGATTGTTACTGCCACAGCCCGGCAACGCCTTTGGGCTTTTTACCCACTGAACGCACTTGCCGCATTGATGGTTTTTTTGCTGGCGCACAGCACCGCGTTTGCGCAACAAGATCCCACTTCCTCAAGCTGGTTTGGCGCCAATTCCGCTGGCCAAAGCGAGTTTCTTCCTGTCGATCAGGCGTTGCCTTTTAGTTACCGCACCGACGGTGACGCGCTCGTATTAGAGTGGGACATTGCACCGGGGCACTACCTTTATAAGAGCCGAATTGCCGTAACCCCGGTCAGCGCAGGCATCAACTTGGGAGAGCTTGGCTTCGAGCGCCCGGGCATTGTCACCAACGACGAGTTTTTTGGTGAAATGGCGGTGTTTTACGATCCGGTCCAGGCTCGACAACCTGTCCGGCTGCCCACAGGGATCACCGAAGCCGAGCTTCAAGTCAGCTATCAAGGCTGCGCCAATGCCGGTCTGTGCTACCCGCCGCAAACCCGCAACCTCCTGTTTTACGCCAACCGTAATGGTTTAAGCAGTGCTGCGCCCGGCGAGGCGATCAATTCCAATGCCACGTCTGACGTTAGCAACGGCCGCCCCAACCCGGCAGACGCTGTGTCTGACACTCGCAGCGCCAGTGGACTTGCCGGCTTTATGAGCCACCAACCGACCTGGTTGATCGCTGGCCTATTTTTCCTGCTGGGCCTGGGGCTGACGTTTACACCTTGCGTACTGCCGATGATCCCCATTATTTCCTCACTGGTGTCTAGCCAAAATACCCGCTCCAGCGCCCATGCGCTGGTGCTTGCGTCCAGTTACGTGCTGGGCATGGCACTGACCTACGCCGCCGCCGGCGTAGTGACCGGCTTGTTGGGAGCCAGTTTCAATCTGCAGGCACAACTGCAGTCGCCTGCAGTGTTGGGCATTTTTGCCGCGCTGTTCATCGTGTTTGCACTGGCCATGTTTGACGTTTTTGAAATACAGCTGCCGGCGTTTATTCGCAACCCGCTCAGCAATGCCAGCCGCAACCTGTCCGGTGGGCGCATTGCCAGCCTGTTTGGCATAGGCGCGCTGTCGGCACTGGTGGTATCGCCCTGCGTGTCGGCGCCGCTGGCGGGCAGCCTATTGTACATTTCCGCCACCCAAGACGCGGTTATCGGCGGCCTGGCCCTGCTGGCCATGGGTCTGGGCATGGGTGTGCCGCTGATCGCTGTGGCGGTGGGTGGGCGTAAAATTCTGCCAACGTCAGGTGCCTGGATGACAACGGTCAAGCACGGTTACGGCATTATGCTGCTGGCCGTTGCTATATGGCTGCTGGAACGGGTGCTTGCGCCTTGGCTTACTCTGACCCTGTGGGGTTTGCTGATCGCATTGGTGGGCGTTCAGCTGGGCGCCTTCGACGTCGCCAAAGCCGGCTGGCAGCGTACTCACAAGGGGCTTGGGCTAGTGGCTTTTGCTTGGGGTATGGCTCTGTTGGCAGGTGCGTTGGCAGGTGCCAACGATCCGCTGCGGCCGTTAGCACCGTTCACAGCGGGTAACGCAAGCGGCGGCGCCGGCAGTGCGACCAGCCACGCCAATTTCCAGCGCACCAGTGAACCACAGCAGATACGCCAGCTTTTGCAACAGGCTCAAGCAGCCGGTAAACCCGCGTTGCTGGATTTGTACGCCGACTGGTGCATTGCCTGCAAAGTGATGGAGCGCAATGTGTTTGGCGATGCCGCAGTCGTTCAAGCCCTGGCGCCTTTCAGTCTGATACAGCTTGATATGACGGCCAACACGCCGCAGCAGCAAGCCCTGCTAGACGAGCTCGACCTTTTCGGACCGCCGGGTATTTTGTTTTACAACGTTAGTGGTCAGGAAATCGGTCACCAACGCATATTGGGTGAAATGAACCGCAGCGAGTTTTTGCGGCACCTGAACAGCGTCGATATTCGCGGCTGATACAGCAAATTTTAAACGCCGCGGCGAATCATAAAATGGAACTCGCCAGCGGGTTGATTCTGATCCAGAAGTTCGTGGCCGAGAAACTGACAAAACCGGGGAATGTCCCGCACAGTAGAGGGGTCGGTTGCCGTTACCCGAAGAATGCCGCCCGCCGGCACGTCCAAAATACGACTGTGCAGCATCATTACCGGCTCCGGACAGTACAGGCCCCGAGCGTCGAGTTCTGCATCAAATTTTAGGTTTTCCACGGCTTAGCTCCTGAGAATGGGTCGATCCAACCTACAAATCTGTTAGCTTACGGCTTATTGGACACCAGAATTCGAACCACAACAACCGAGGCACGCCATGATCCGAGTATTAATTGAACGGCACATTGCCGAGTCCCTGGAAGTCGCTTACGAAACCCGCTCGCGCAAGGTTTTGCAAAACGCGGTTGCTGCCCCAGGTTTTATAGCCGGCGAGTCCCTGAGCAATCGAAACGACCCAAACAACCATTTTATCCTGTCGAATTGGCGCTCGGTCAGTCACTGGGACCGGTGGTATCGATCAAAAGAGCGTAAAGAACTGATGGCAGAACTGATACCGATGATGGATCGCGAGGAAATAATCACCATACTCGAACAGGGCAAATCCTGATGACCCCGTAAGAGTCAGCGTTCAGCGATGATTCTGTTTGCGAATTGCCAAGTCAATTGCGCGGCCTGGCGAGTTGAATTGTTCGGAATTTCTGGCTGATGTGCCAAGAGTTGCACGTCGTGATTGCCCCGTTTCAGCTGACGCAGCTCTCCGTTAACCAGAGCGGCGCTGTTGCGTGTGGGGAAATTCGAATCGAACGCCAGATATACCTACGTCATCTAACGCTATAACCCATTGCTTCATAGGGTCAGAATCCACCGACGCTCCAGCGCCGTGAGCAATCGCCATAACGATCTTGGGAGTATCGTAGAAATCAACGCTGGGCAACCGTGTATTTTGTTCACGTTTCTCTCCAAAGAACCGTTTTAGGAGGCGCAGACACCCTGCGACATCAGTCAATCCTGATTATCACTCAATTACTTAACTCCTTGCCGCGCATCCATTTCCGCTACTTTTAATGCACGCCAGGAGTTGACCTGAATCATTGCAAAGGCCTAATGCTTTCCTCATAATTGCGCCCGCATAAACCCCTTTTTAACCCAATGGTAAGCCTATGAGCACATTGAATCCGGACCTGACGTACAACTACAAGGTGGTGAGGCAGTTTGCCATCATGACGGTCGTATGGGGAATTGTTGGTATGTCTCTGGGTGTGCTGATTGCAGCGCAGCTGGTTTGGCCGGCCCTCAATTTCGACCTACCGTTTACCCATTTCGGCCGTCTGCGGCCACTGCATACCAACTCCGTTATTTTCGGCTTCGGTGGAAGTGCGCTGTTTGCAACGTCGTACTACGTGGTGCAGCGTACCTGTCAGGCGCGCTTGATTTCCGACAAGCTTGCGGCTTTTACCTTCTGGGGTTGGACTGCCATTATCGTTTCCGCAGCCATCACCCTGCCAATGGGCTACACGTCTTCTAAAGAGTACGCTGAACTGGAATGGCCGATCGACATCGCCATTGCAATCGTGTGGATCACGTACGCGGTCGTCTTTTTTGGCACTATTACCAAGCGTAGCATGCCACACATTTATGTGGCTAACTGGTTCTACGGTGCTTTTATTATCACCATCGCGGTCCTGCATATTGGTAACAACCTGGCGCTGCCGGTAAGTGCGTTCAAGTCCTACTCCGCCTATGCCGGTGTTACCGACGCGATGATGCAGTGGTGGTATGGTCACAACGCCGTGGGTTTCTTTCTGACCGCCGGCTTTTTGGGCATGATGTACTATTTCGTTCCAAAACAGGCTAACCGTCCGGTTTATTCTTATCGCCTGTCTATCGTTCATTTCTGGGCGCTGATTGGTACTTACGTATGGGCCGGTGGCCACCACCTGCACTACTCTGCTTTGCCAGACTGGGCCCAAACCGCCAGCATGGTTATGTCTCTGATC
>Ga0306864_1001295_pt1 | contig 10367 bp, 10 predicted proteins | sample AntRauTorckE5430_FD_190448 | JGI IMG/M metagenome (GOLD analysis project Ga0306864, IMG submission 190448) | Saline lake microbial communities from Rauer Islands, Antarctica - Metagenome Torckler E5 #430 (v2) (version 2) | ecosystem: Environmental > Aquatic > Non-marine Saline and Alkaline >...
TCAAGTCCTGTCTGCAATTAAGTCTGAATTGCTTCCTTTGCCTCCAATGCTTTTGTATGCGTCTAATCAAGATGATCTTTGTTACCTTATTATGTAGTAAAATCTTCACGGTCCATAGCCTCCATAGAGCCAGTATTTTCATATGCACTTCATATCGTTTGATTTCATTCTTATTGGACTCAATTTCGCTACAGATCTGCCTTTCCATTTCCATACATTTAATTTTTGCATTGTATCTCCTAGCAAAGCTTTGAATGTATATCACTGCCTTTCTCATCTTCAAGAAGTATGATCTGACTACCCAACCTCGAAAATGCGCGGTAATCAAGTTGGCATCGTGGATTGTGCGCATTAGCTCAAGCTTTCTACACTTTTTGAGAGTAGCAGTGTAATGTCGGAAGACCGCTTGAATTCTAACGCTCGCTGACTCTTTTATACGCCATGATTTTCTACATCGCTTCTCGAACCAGTATGCTCTGATAAAACACGTGATGATTTGCACATGTTGTTGAAGAAATAGAATATACTATATGCGGGGATTAGACAGAATGTAAGATTGATGCCAACGAATATTTGCATTGTGTGGGCATGAAGACTCACCAATTTATGTGCTTTGTGAGCAGATGGGTCTGAATAAATAGGATGAAATACGAATGCTCCAGGAACTAATTCGCAAAATATTGGCTTAGTTGACATGGTCTGAAATACTGATTCACTAGCACTACACCCCACAAATGTACCAGACCTGAGACTGCACCTATACAACAGTTTTGCAATAGATGAATCTGTGATCTCGTAACAATTTTGAACACAAATGGTCGAGAGATTTGTGCATTGATAACTAAGCTCTTCAATTGAAATATCTGAAATGCCAAGATTCGAAAAATCTACAGATATCAATAGCCTGCATCCCTTCACCAAACTCACAATACCATTATCAGTTCTGGATGGTCAAGAAATAATATGAGATTGCAAAGTAATTATTTCGTCAAACTCAGGGTTCTGACTTACATTTCTCTACAGGACGAAACGTCAATCCTTTGTAATGAATGGCAATTGTTTCCAATTGCAACAAGGGACTTGTCGCTCAACTTGTAACATCTCTTGACATAAATTCTTTCTAATCTAGGACATCCCTTTGCAACTGCAATAATGCATGCATCGTCTATCTTTGAACAATAATTTGCTCGGAGTATTCTCAGTCCAGAGCAATTTTGTCCAAGGGTGATGAGTCCACGAGAGCCAAAACGAGGAACATTTCCGAGACTTGCTGCAGAGATATCAACTTCTTGCAAAGGACATTTACGAGCCAGAGGGACGAAACCCAGATCACAAAGCTTTGGAATACCTTGTAAACTAACACGATTGATATTTTTACAGGATGATGCTAGTGCTATCAGTGAGACTGATGTGAGCCTTGAACAGCGCGATACATTGATGTCTCGTAAGTTACATTCTCCCAAGCCTTTAAATGCCTCATCGCTGATTGTATTACAACCACGAAGGTTCAATTTCTTGAGGCTGCAAACGAGTGCAATAGTGTCCCAAGATGATAGAGAATATCGTGTGGTTGGATAAACAGACGGGGAACGATGATCCGATCAAACTGAATTTAATAATACAACAATAAGCCCTTCTTTTGCACAACTGGGGACATAAGTTACTCACCTTTGACAACATTCCAACAAGGAGCCAATAGCATAGTCACTAACACAACCCGCATCGGTTAGATCTATACTTTGCAAGCCCCTACAGCCTGAAGTTATCCATTCCAACATGGAATCAAGAACATTTGGCAATTGCTGCATTGTAATCACTTTCACTTTTGTTTCTGCATGACTCCTTTTCAATCCAATCATTCCTAATTCAATCTTTGTTCGTGACACATTGATATTGCGCAAGATTCCAGGAGCGGGATCGCTTTCAAAGAAATTTATAAAAGCTTCGTTAGAGTATCTTGTTCCACTAAAATCTATTACCACAGTAGATAGTTCAAGGAGTGAGATAAAAAAATTCTTACGACCTGGTTCTTCATCTACAATCGTACTCACCCATGACGTGCAAACGCTTCATTAGAACCAGGTTTCTGATAATGAATGGCATACTTTCGTCATGTAGACGGTTTAAGTTACTGATGTGTATCTCTTCAAGATATTTGAGACCGTTCATGATATCCATCAAGCCTCTGTTATCAATTAGTATACAATCATTTAAATTCAAAGACAGAAGACGTGCAAACGAAGATATATACTTGCAACACAGATTTGTCAGTTGCTTACAGCAGGAGAGATTCAAATGAGTAAGATTATGATTCAAATGAGCGTATAGTTTTGAGGCATCTGTGCCACTCCAACGATCCGCGCCTCTCAAATGCCAGTTTTCAGAAAGATATTTGATGGAGTCATCTGTAAGTTGCCCACATTCATGAAAATTCAAATGCACAATGCATCGGCCAGCCGACTTTGTAACATGAATAAGATCAGCACTTTGGATTTTCCAGAAAGCCAGGTCGAGTTTGGATTCACTTTCATCTTGAGTGGAGAATCTTATAAATTGTAAGAGTCCATACTTTTCATTCCACCATGGACAGCCATTTGAAGATGCTTTGGGAGGCATCACATGGAAGGAATAAGAGATTGATCGAGAGCTTGGTACTGGTGCTTCTCTCAGCCTCCACTTTCACACACAGCTCTGGCGCGTGCGTTGCAAACACCTGTGATTCAATGAGTCCCTTATTTCAAAATTCAGACTCTCATAATAATAATAATTTATTTTTATCTATCTGTTCCATCGATTCATCCAATTTGCACAAGACATCGCGCATCGCGGTCTCACTCAAATAGATGCATCTACTCCACAACTCATGGTATGGCCAACCGCTGCTTTGCCTTGAGTGCTGGAATGATGAACGATATCACCAGCCATGAATAAGGAGCTGTAAAGATGAAACTATCTACCCGGTCCATGATTCCACCATGCTCTGGAAGCAAGTCACCAAAATCTTTCATGCCCGAGTCCCGTTTCAGCACCGAAGCAGTAAGATCTCCCACCAGCCCCAAGAATGCCAATAAGATTCCATGCACAGGTCCAGTGATGTACCAATGTGGCCATCGCATGACATAAGCCCCTGCTGTGGCAAAGCATGCTGCAAAAATTGATCCACCGATGTATCCCTCTACAGTTTTATTAGGCGATGCAGCTCCTGCAGCAGGAGCAATTTTGCCCAGCTTTGTCTTTCCAAATTTCCTTCCTGCAAAGTATGCCCCAACATCAGAAAATGCGATGCTACACCAAGTCCAAAAGATAAATATCGCTCCACTTGTGATTGGTAAATGCACGACTTTTGGCAACCATGATGGCAGAGCACTTGCTTTTTGACCCAGCGCTTCCAAGAACGGAGCAAGAAGAGGAGCGATGCGGGTTGGTTCTCTGCTACTTCCAAGCGTTCTTATCCTAACCCAGAAAGAAGGTATGTAGCCGAGGTAAAACATCCCTGTGAAAGTTGTAGCAATTTCTGGAATGGTTGTTACTTTTTTTCTCATTGTGAGGAACCAGATCATGGTATATGTAGCAAATACTGGTAGACAAATTTGATGCAAATTAGGTGCAAAGAGTGCCTTCACATTATGAACATTGTGGTTGAATTTGAGAGATGAAAAACCGTGAGATATGAATATGAATGTATATATACAATACATGTATATAGCTTGATGGCATGAATATCAATTTCGACCCATCCGTTCAGTCAAGATTTTTCCAAAGAGGGAAATCATGAAATCATGAAGGTATGGATGATGATACAAAGTTACATAAGGTCACCCATTGAATTTGACTTACAGTGATGAACATGGAACATGCCCCAAGAACAGAGATCCTCCTTGCAGGATAAATCCCAGTCTTCATGACCATTCGATAATATTCCAGTTGTCCCAGTGCCGTCATGAGGGTGAACAATGTGGTAAAAACAAAGTTACCACTAAAGACCCAGCATGCAACCATTGCTCCCATTGCAGCTCCAAAAAGCACGGACCTCGATTTCTTCTTCTTCTTCGCAGGCGTTGCTTTATCATTCTTTGCAATTGCCTCCGTGATGGCAGGATCTTGTATATCACCCTTTTCCATGCATTCGAGCATTGCACTGCATGCCATCAAAAGATCATCTCTCGATTGGATCCTCTGATCGATATCATCTAGGGTATCATAATCATTAACGTGCGAAAGATCGACATACTCTTCACCTTCCATGATATGCTTGACGCGCTTGATTGCTGACAATGCTTGTTGTGAAGCAACCTTCTTTCGTTCCTTTGGATCAGTTTGACGCCATAGTTTGGTGATGTAGTTGATGTATACGTTCATGATCATTTTTGGCATTTGTCTTTTTCTCGTAATGGGGTCTGCGTCTTCTGCCTCCGAAGTCGCTGCATCATCATCATTGATGGCCATTCGATTTGATCTGATGCTATGATGATGGCGATGATGCATTGACATTGACATGGTCATTGGCATTGGATTCGCATGAGTTCTACTGGGTAAAACTTGCGATACTGGATGGGTGAATGCTGATGCACAGTTGTTAACCTCTAGAGTAGCGATGGAAATGATAATGAATACGAAATAAAAGAGTTTGGAAGGGACACGTGGCTGCATGATGTTATAAGTGGCATGAGGTTTATTAGATTGATTCTTCATCTTCTCTTAATATTCTCCTCAAGCAAGATTGATGATGAGGATGATGAAGAGGAGTTTTTGGAGATGTCCTACTAGATTCGATTGATATTCGTCGGAATGATAATCTATAGCCTGCGGTCTGTGTTAGGTAACTAAGTTACACAGTAAACAAGTACTCTGAAACTGTGATCGATGAACAATGGATGGTTCACGAAAAAAGGGCAGTTCGAGTTTAATAAAATTGCCCTGAGATGTTGATGGTCGTTGGTCGTTGGTCGCTGCTGCTGGTCGTTTGTCGTTTGTTGGCTACCATACAATGAATATTTTAAAATGATTAAAACAGCCGCCGGCGGTAGGAAAATAGGTTGAAGCAAAATGGAAGCCAATCTTTTGACGCACCCGGGGTCAGGATAATACCTACTGGATGAAGTTATGGTATTAATCATTAGGTTACTAACCTTTCTCCGAAATTCAACGGACGAAAATGTGTGGTGACACGACTTATTATGTCGACACATGTGTCTTCATTATTAACTATTAAATGTCCACATCCACATCTCATTACACATCTCATTACACATCTCATTACACATCTCATTACACATCTCATTACACATCTCATTACACATCTGTCTACCCAAGCTGCAAAACAAACTAAAAGCGCACATTAGACCAGCACCCAAAACCAAAAAGATGAAATTCTCAATGCGCAGAAGAAGGGCACCTCACAACAGCCGTGCAAAAGCCATGGCTCCATCAAGCGAAACGAGCTCGACTGCTAGTAGCAACGAATTTGATTCTGCATCTCTTCATCATTCATCAGTCGCTGAAGAGGAGGTTTCAACTTCCAGCCTTGGAACACACGATTTATTACCAGTAGGACAGAAGATGCAAGCATCGTTACTGAGGGGTACCTGGAACATCGACGCAGAAGATCAGACATGGATTGACTTTGATGCAAAAGATGTCATCCAGCGTGACATCGATGCCATCGCGCTGTCACGAGAATTCCCTGATGCAACTCTTGAAGAATGCATTCGTTTCCGATCTCGAAGATCAATCGAACAGGCAAGGGTGAAACTGAAGGGATACCTAGAGTGGAGAACCTTCTATCTCCTCGATCAGATTCCTCCCTACCAATCACAACTATTCTCAAATGATGAGCAAGTATGGAACTTTGCTGTCAACCATGCGCTCAAGTTTTTTCCTGCTTTCAAGCTCGAAACTGATCTGCCCCGTTTCTTACGCGTCGTTGGTCATGATGCCAATATTCAATATACTCAGATCATGGAATGTCACGATTGCACCAGATCCAAAAGTGGGAAGCGAGTGGTGCTGATACTCTCAGGTCTCATTGATTCTCGTATAGCGCCTTTGGAACTATACGCTCTTGCTTTTGCAATGTATTTTGATCTCATTCTCGACAGACAATCCTTGGATGATATAGTCTTTGCTGCAGACGTGAGGAAAGGGAAAGGATGGCGAAATGCTTCTCCAGCCACCATGATTCCATTCCTGAAACATTTAGTGAAGCAAATGGACCAATTTCCAGAACGATTGGATACATGCTACGTATACCCTGTGCCATCTCTAGCGAAAGGGTTATGGACTATGATTAAAGGATTCCTCAAGGAGAACGTGGTTGATAAGGTGGACATTCATTGGGGCAATGCACTGAAGCATGCTACATGTCCCCCTCGGACTCTAGAACGTTTCTTTGATGAAAAGACAATTGAGGATTTAGAGAGGAATAGGAGATCCGAGTTTTGCTGATGCCTATCATTCTTTTTTGTATTTTATGGATATCATATCATGGATCTAAATTGGTGCTGGCTCAAATGTGTGTCATTGCCATTGGCCATTGACATTGCCCTTATACATGCAGTAGCTGGATATCTATTTATTCACATGAAAGTTAACTGACTGCGCTTAAAGACATCATGATGCAAGGATTCTTTCAGATCTTGACAAATACATACGATGGAATGCGCATATCTTGATGTTTGCAAAAATGCAAGTATATTGTCTACTAGACTCGAGATTTCTTCATGGTAGATATTGTGCACACCATCATCATCTTTCAATTGACGTTGCATGTCCAAAAGAAATTACTGTATCAAATAGAGATTGGGCACGATCTTACTAAAATTAAATATGGTGAACTGCAAATTGTAACGCTCTCGCCGCAGACGTACCACTTTCAACGTTGCATCTTTTCGACAGGCTGACCATTCAAGAGATGAAACGTTGAACTATATTAGTTAAACTTTGCAGGGGCCCTTTTAACTTTGGATTTTTTGCTGATTGGGCGAATGATCTTTCCTGCTCTTGTAAGAATATCAGGGCGTGTCATGGTCTTGGTGGCACCACTTACGTTCCACTCAGAGCCCATGGCACCAGCCATTGCACGCTCGTACTGCACGCGGGAAGAGTAAGGATGAGGAATATTTTCAATTTGGAACTTGGCAGTTTTCTTCATGCGCTTTGCATTAATAATCACATTTTTCTTTCCGTCGTCCTTTCGGCGTCTCTTCAGAACCTTTTTCTCAGGTGCTTGTAGCCGCTTCGGAAGTTTTTTTGGTGGCTTCGGTGCAGGTGCACCTTCTCCAGCCCAAGATCCCCATCCTGATAGCTTTTTGTCCTCTTCCTTCTTTTTCTTTGAATGGTCATCTCTCCCTCTCATTGCGTCCTTCTCATTTTCAAATTCATCTTCAATATCCTTATCGGACACAGTAGCGAACGCCTGCCTCACTAGCTCGTCCTGGCTTAATGATGCAATTTTTTGTTTGCTCTGAACTTTGTCATCCATCTTTGTCTTTGCCAAGGAATCAGAAGTTTCTCTTCCTTCTACTTCTAATTCGACACCCCCAGAGAGGACATTGGTAACATCTGCAACATTGATTACACCTTGTTTGGATATCGAAGGTAAATTTTGTTTGCGCTTTTTACTCAAAGGTGCACTTCCTTGCTGCGATGATTTCATCCAGGGGTTTGATTCTTCCTCTACTGTTACTGGTTTTTGACTGTCTTCACAAGCGACGACATCTTCACGATGCTTGCGTCCATTTTCTACATCCTTCATGCTTTCTACATTGAGGCTAGTAAGTTCAACATCTGTAGCATTGTCAGGCGCAGACATTTTTGACTTTACCGGGTGTTCCTCCATATCCAAGTCAATTGCACCGGTTACGGAAACTGCATTTGAGTTTCCAAATTCTAAAGACTTTGCAATAAGCTTGCCTTTCGGCATGACCTTCTCCATTTCAGAGGACGATGCTGTTTTCTTCCTCTTTTTCTGTCTCTTGTATTCCTCCTCTTCTTCCATCTCTAATGTTCCTTGGTCGGCATCACTGCCACTGTCTGCATTCGCCTCAAGCTCCTTCAATAGCTCACGAGCCTCTTGTTTAGCTCGCTCGCGTTGTGCCTCTAGGCCTTTCTTCATAAAGGCAAGCTCAAATAGTCCTTTCTTCTTGTCATCATTACCGTTCTGCTCGGTTTCAGTGAGCAGAGTCCGTGCTTGTTCCAATAGATTCCCATCCGCATCTTCATCTTCGCTATCGCTAAACTGACCCTGCATTTTCTTTTTTAATTCGTCGCCAATTCGTACCTGCTCTGATAAAGCTTTTCTTGTATCCTTGTCTACATTAGCTCCTCGTCTCAAAACTCGTTTTGCCCACTTGGATGTATTTCTATGCTTCAGACTCATTCTTTCCTTCATTCTCTCCATTTCTGCCTTTTCCTCCAATTCTCGTGCATAATCTTCGTCTTGCTCAGCTGCTTCGGCATCTTCAGAATCTTGCAAACGTGTTCTTTGCTTCTTACGAATCTTGCGATACTTCTTGGATTTGATTTTGCTCATATGATGCCGCTTTTGCTCTTCATAGAACATGAGAGCTCGCATTTTTGCAAGTTCACCTCTTCTCTTTCTATATTCTTCAATGGAAAGGTTACTCCTTCCAAGATCATCGTCATCTTCATCCCCAAAAAAGTCATCTTCCTGATTGACCATGTCCTTCTCATCAGCCGCACCTGCTTCTTCTAGAGCAGCAGCCATTTCCTTTTCAAAGTCGGTAGTTGCCTCGAATTTTCCAACCAATTCATCCTTGCTAATCTTGACTCTATCCTTTGGTCTAAAATCCAAAGTTTCAGCCTCACGATTGCGTTTAGTAACTGTTGTCCATTGACCAACTTCTTCAACGTTCTCTGCATATGCGACCTTCCGCTGTGCTCTATCTGATATAACTTTTGCAACTGGAGTTCTTGTAGTCGAGATACGTTTGTCGTCATCGTACAGATTGGGTGTCATATCCTTCATTGCCTTCTGCACATTTCCAAATCCTTTTGTATCTACGATACCGCCCATGAGCTGATCCATGGTCAGATCTGATCCTTTCACTACCGTGGAGAATTCTGATTCTTGGATCAACTTTGAATGCGCGAGTGTTTTCCTTGCATCCTTCTTCGCTTGCTTCGTGTCATCTTCCTTATTATCTAAATTGTTTAGGAGGTCAAGCATATATTGTCCGGCGTCACCTCCTTCTGCCTCATCATCAGATGCAATTCCATCAGAATCTTCATCGTAAGACTGTTCAGAGCTATCATCGTCACTTTTATTCTTTTTCACATCATCATCATCATCATCATCGTCGGAAGAATCGTCTTTTCTGCTGTTGAAAAGAGCTCCATATTTGCGCTCGTCATCTGAGTTGAAGGCCACGTCTTCGTCAATTTCTTCATCTGATGAATCCTGTACATGGTCTACTAATTGAGGTTGTAGCTCTGAAGCCTTTCCCTTTCCCTTTGCCATTGTTGATGTCTGATGGTAAGAGGCGCAATCACTATTGTATATGATCAATCAGCTAATCCGTAATTGAAGTTAGGCACCGTCGTTGGAGCAATTGCATGTCGCATGGGTGGATTTTGGGTGGCTGTGCTAGTAGCTAGTGTGCAGATGGCGCACTTTTCAACTTGTTTCTTTTTTCCGCGAAAATATCTGAAAATAGTGCAATGACACAAATTCGAGATCATAATAATATGAAAGCAAGGTAACAAACGCACCCACTGAGTATTTAGATGCATACGACCTGCACTTTTCGCACAAAGTGTTTAAATCGATATTAGCAAAGACTTTCTCGACCAAAATGCTCGACTTTTCTTGGTCAATAGCTCTTTGAACAAGGGACGAAGTATTCCTGTACAGTAGCATCCTTTCTTTTCGATGGTTATGACTAGTAATGTATAAAGTGCAGCTACTAGCTAGTTGAAATCACTTGGTCTCTTGTCATTGGTCCATGTTTGACTGTTCCTGAGTCTATCCCAATTGCTCGAAGATCTGACCTCGGGTTCTCATCGATCAAGTTTTGAATCAACGAGGCGACTGTTATCTATTTTCCCTCTACTCTACAACTACAACTAGCTATACCTAGCTCAACTAGCTCTAGCAGACAGTTCCTTTCTCTTCAGAGTGAGTAGTGCTGCGTGATAATGTCACAGCCCAAGCTAGACCGAAGAAGGAAGGAGAGATGAGAGATAGCTGGTAGTTGTACATCAAAGGTCATAGAGGTTATGAGACCATTGTTTTAAACGAACGGAAGCATCAGAGCAAAAAATTGAAAATGAAATAACAAGAAACAAAACAAAGGCCAAAGGATATTACAAAGAGTTGTTAGCGAGAAGCGAGAGAAAACAAGATCAAT
>Ga0306864_1001297_pt1 | contig 10364 bp, 7 predicted proteins | sample AntRauTorckE5430_FD_190448 | JGI IMG/M metagenome (GOLD analysis project Ga0306864, IMG submission 190448) | Saline lake microbial communities from Rauer Islands, Antarctica - Metagenome Torckler E5 #430 (v2) (version 2) | ecosystem: Environmental > Aquatic > Non-marine Saline and Alkaline >...
AGCGCCGCATTAAGAAAGTTAAAAATAATAATTTAACCATGAAAACACAATTACAAACACCAGTACTGACCATTTTTGAAAGTGCGTTATTTCGGACGACCTCGACCGTTATTCAAACCGATGATTTTGTGCTAATTATCGACCCAAATTGGCTGCCGCAAGAAGTTCAAACGATTCGGGATTTTGTTAATACAATAAAAATAAATCGACCGATTTATCTATATTTTACACATTCGGATTATGACCATATTATTGGTTATCAAGCATTTGCGGAAGCAAAGGTCATTATTTCAAAAGCATTCTCGGAAAATACGGATAAAGCAAAAATCATGGAGCAAATTAATGCCTTTGATGACGAATATTATATCAAACGTAATTATCCGATTACCTATCCGAAAGGAGATTTTATTATAAATAAAAACGGCGAAAAATTGAAAGTTGGGCATACCGAATTGCAATTTTTTGATGCAAAAGGTCACAATTCAGACGGTCTGATTTTGTGGATAGCATCATTGGGTATTTTGGTGGTTGGCGACTATTTGAGCAACGTCGAATTTCCGTATATTTATTACAGCGGAGCGGAATATTTGGCGACTTTAAAAAGGGTAGAAGCGATTGTAAAAACTGGTAAAGTCAAGTTCTTAATTACAGGTCACGGCGATTATACGAGTGATTTATTAGATATTCAAAAACGGTTTGCCGATTCGTATCACTACATTTCAGAAGTAATGGATTGCATTCAAAAGGATGAAACCTTTGATTTAAATGAGCTTTGGGAACAATATGATTTTCAAGGAATTATGACCAAATTCCATGATGGAAATCTGGAAGTCTTAACAGCAGAATTAAAAGCGAATTAATATATTATCACCAAACGCAAGGTTTTGGGCATACGTTTTAATAAAAATAACAACTACCAAATGAAATATTATTTTACAATTATCGTGTTGAATTGTCTTCTTTTTAATTCTATCATCGCACAAGAAAATACAGGAAAAGTTACGCAAACACTTCGAGGAACAATCGCTGACGCAGTTGATGGTTTGCCTTTGGCGGGCGGAACGGTTTATTTATTGCCAAACAAAAAAAAGTCCGTCGTGACAGATAAATATGGCAATTTTCGTTTTGATTCGATTCCCGTCGGTCGCTATCAATTAAAGGCAGCTTATGTTGGTTACAAATCAGTTTTACTTTCGGAAATTTTAGTTGAATCTGGAAAAGAAAGTATTAAAAATATTTTATTAGAAATCGGAACGGAAGAATTGCGAGAAGTCGTGGTGGTAGCTGGTCGCCCGAAATTAAGTCCGCTGAGCGTTCAAACCATTACGGCAGAACAAACACAGCGTTATGCTGCAACGTTTTACGACCCGGCAAGATTGGTGACGGCGTTCGCTGGGGTGATTAATCAAGATGACCAAGCAAATAATATCGTCGTGCGTGGAAACTCTCCAACTTCAACGGTTTGGTGGCTCGAAGGTGCGGAAATTGTGAATCCAAATCATACGGCAAACGCAGGGACGGTTTCCGACCGAGTGATGCCAAATGGTGGCGGTGTAAATATTTTATCGGCTCAATTATTAGGCGATTCTTACTTTTTCAATGGCAATCATCCAATGCAATATGGTAATGGTTTGGGCGGAATTTTAGATATGCGATTGCGAACTGGTAACGATGAAAAACGAGAATATACGGCTCAAATTGGTTTGATTGGCGTTGATTTATCGGCAGAAGGCCCTTTTAAGAAAGGCGGTGCAGCGTCTTATTTAATCAATTATCGTTATTCGACTTTGGGATTATTGAATGAAATAGGGGTGCAACTGGGCGATGAAAAAGTATCTTTTCAGGATTTATCTTTTAACATTTCATTACCAACTGAAAACAGGGGCGATTTGACCATTTTTGGAATGTTTGGAACGAGTAGTAATGTCTTTGAAGCACAGCGTGATACGGCGGCTTGGACGATTCAAAAAGATAGAAGAGATATTTATTTCAAATCAAGAATGGGTGCGTTCGGTCTGACGTATAATGCGTCTTTAGCAGATAAAGCTTCTTGGAAAACGACTATTGTGGTCTCCAGTACGACTTCTATTCGGGAGGATTATCGCTTAGAAAATGACTACACTCGCCAGATTCTAAGCATTGATGACCGACAAGAAACAAAGGTTTCCCTTGCGTCAATTTTACAATATCGTTTTTCTGATAAAGCGACCTTAAAAACTGGTTTAAATGCGACTCAATATATTTCAAATGTTCGCACAGGAGAATTTGTTGCTTCGGATTCCGTGCGTATTTATATGGAAGGTTTTAGTCAAAATTGGCTGTATCGTCCTTACGCAAATTTGCAGTATAATCCGATTACGCAGCTACGATTCAATGTTGGTCTCGGTTACGCTTATTATGCAGCGAATAATACGAGTTCGGTTGAGCCGCTTTTTTCGGTAAAATATAATTTTAAACAAAATCAAGCGGTAAGTTTTGCCTATCGTTTGCAATCGCAATTGCAAAGTCCGACGGTTTATTTTGGTGCAAACATGATTTCTAATACTTTTTTTCCGAATGGAGGAGCGTCTGGTTATAATCAGAATTTAGAGCTGACAAAAGCCCATCATTTTGGTTTGGCGTATCAAACAAATATCTTAGGTAAGTTAAATATTGATGCAGAATTATATTACCAACACCTTTTTGATGTTCCGATTATTGACAATGGTATAAGTACGTTTTCAGCGTTGAATTTGTTAGATGAAATCATTGCGGATACGTTGGTCAGTGGCGGAACTGGGCGGAATTATGGCTTGGAAGTTACGGTGCAAAAATTCATGGAAGATGGCTATTATTTATTATTGACTTCGACCCTTTATGAATCAAAATATACGGCTGCGGACGGCATCGAGCGAGATACGAGATTTAATGGAAATTATGCTTTGGTTTTGTCGGGAGGAAAGGAATTCCAATGGCAATCCAAGAAAGGCAATACTCGTATTTTGGGTATTAATTTAAAAATAGCATATTTGGGTGGCTTTCGGGTTACACCAATTAATATTATTCAATCTACGAAAGCAAATGAAACTGTTTTTACAGAAAATCAAGCTTTTGCGGAACAGTTGCCGAATTTCTTTAAAACTGATTTGCGTATTTATTTCAAAAAAAGTCGTCCAAAATATACGACGACTTTAGCATTGGATATACAAAATATGACGAATCAGCAAAATATTGCCTATTATTATTACGATACGGAACAGGCAGCAATTGTTACTAAAAATCAATTGGGTTTAATTCCACTTTTAGTTTATCGGGTGGAGTTTTGATTCGGCTTTGGATAGGCGACTTAAAGTCGCCCGTTCGTTAGTGAGCAAGTACTCGGTATCAAAAACCAAATTTCTACAAAAAACCTCTTCCCAAATATGAAAATTAACGATTTTACTTAAATATTATAAAAGACCAAGTATATTTATTTATATTAACATTTAATTTAAAAAAAAGTAATTTCAAAATTAATGAGTCAAGCAAAATCTTTACTTCCTTCACGCTATAAATTCGTTACGAAGCGAGAAACTACCGAAAATTTGGTACGTTTCGTTTACGCTTCAGAAGGGGTTGGCTTGCATCTTGAACCGTATCCTTACTCTGAAGAAATTACTCATATTCCTTTCGGTGAAACGATTAAATTGACTTCACCGAATTATGAAATTCGCTCTAATTATAAGTGGTATAAGGTTGATTATGAAGATAAAGCGCTTTATATTTCTGAAAAATGGATAGGCGTATTTCCACCGCCTTTCAAAATAGAAACGATTGATTTCTATGCAGAACGGCTGAAAGAAAATGATTTTGATGTGGAAATTGATATTTATAATATGGAAGATAGGCAGGAATTCAAATTGCTATTTCCTTCTGAAAATATGAGAGAGATTTTTAATATTGCTTCTTTGTTATATCCTATGGATTTCAAATATCCCAGAAAGTCGAATATGATGGAAGAGGTTTTAACCAAGATTAATAATGATAAAGATATTTATGAAGAGTTTGAAGTGACTCGAAATACGAATGAAGAAGTAATTATGTTAGATTATGTCGCTGATTTTGGAATAAGTAGCGATTCTATAACATTGAGATTGAGAAGTGATGGTATGATTTTATTAGTTTTGGGTTCTTATTGTCAAGAGCATAAGCCTTTGGAAGGTCATTAGCTTTGTGGTTTTACTTGGAGCAAAAATATAAATTTTAGAAAGGAGGCACGGGGTTGAAATTTCAACTTTGTGCCTCCTTTTTAAAACTGCAAACGAAAGAATTGCTTTCATTAAAACCAATTTAATTTATTAATAAAATTATTTGTTTTGTTAATCGTTTTTCACGTTCTTATTAATATATTGAGTTTAATTATCATTAAACGATGAGGACAAAATGATTTTATATGCTTGTTAATTTATTTTTAAGAAATAGGAAATAAATAGTTTGTAGCTAATAAACGGCACTTTTGAAGCGGTAAAGACGTCAGCAATAATAATTTACCTAAAAAACGAAAGGCTATTTAATTCTCCTCCTTAATGATAATATTCCAGAATTACTTTATTAAAAAATAAATAAAACCATGAAAATCAAACTATTTGTTTTGTTATTAGGATTAATAATCATCTCTATGAGCTGTAAAAAAACGTCGGAAGAAAGTAGTGAAACGCCTTTAAATTTATCAAAAACAGAACCGGATGCGGATGCGCTTAGAGTCGCTTGTATAGGCAATAGTATTACGGCAGGATATGGAATTAAGGATAAAACAAAGGATAGTTATCCTGCTCAAATGCAGGAGATTTTAGGTGGAGGCTATCATATTCGGAATTTTGGCGTGAATAATCGGACATTATTGCGAAAGGGCGATTATCCTTATTGGAATGAATTGGCTTTTCAGGAAGCGAAAGATTTTCAGCCAAATATTGTGGTCATAAAATTGGGAACAAATGACACAAAACCGCAAAATTGGCAATATGCCGATGATTTCGTCAAAGATTATCAGGTTTTTATTGATGTGTTTCAGGCATTGGATTCGAAACCAATGATTTATTTATGTTATCCGGTTCCTGCATTTGCTATTGAAGACGGAATTAGTAATGATATAATTACAAAGGAAGTGATGCCTAAAATAGATGAAGTGGCAGCATCTAAAGGTTTGAAAATCATAGATTTATATACTGTTTTAGAAGATAAAGGAGTATATTTTCCGGATAATATTCATCCAAATGAAGCCGGGGCAAAAATTATCGCAGAGACGATTATTGCAACAATTAGACAAGAAAAAGAATAATATTTAGTGACCAATTTAGAAAATCAATCAACAATCACGAATACTTAATTTTTAATGAAAAAATATATCGGAATTGACCCTGGCACAAATATTATGGGTTACGCAGTAATTGAAGTGGATAAAAAAAATATTAATATCGTGACTTTAGGTGTGCTTAAAATGGGGCATATTCCAGAACATCAGCATAAGTTGAAACGCATATTTGAAAAAATTCAATCGCTCATTAAGGCGTATAATCCAGAAGAAATGGCGATTGAAGCCCCGTTTTTTGGTAAAAATGTTCAATCAATGCTCAAGCTTGGTCGAGCTCAAGGCGTTGCGATGGCTGCGGCAATTACGTCGGGCGTAGAGATTACGGAGTATTCGCCGAAGCAAATTAAACTTTCAGTTACGGGTTCTGGAAATGCTTCAAAGGAACAGGTTTCTGCAATGTTACAATCTATCATCGGCTACGATTTTACGGTAGAATATTTAGATGCAACCGATGCCCTCGGTGCTGCAGTTTGTCATCATTTCAAATCTGGAAATAAGTTAAAAGGTAAAAAACAATATAAAGATTGGTCAAGTTATCTTTCCGATAATCCTAAAAAAGTTAAATAATTTGCTTTTGAAAGCTCTTGTTTTGTAAGATAAGAGTTATGTTTTTTGACAATTCGAACCTGGCTAATTTCGGTTTGAAATTATTGATAATATGACCGTGAAATTAAACTTTTTGCGTTAGAAGGTCACGTTAAAGCGAAAATAATTTATTGGTTGTAATTTATAATTCACTTATCTTATTATCTTACTTTTTGGATTTTTTAATAAAAATACCACTCTGGAGAGTGGTGCTACTTGCAGGAAAATGGACATACAACTCATATATTTGATTGTTGGAATAGTTATCGGTGGAATTGCGACTTATTTTATAGCAAAATTTAAGTTTCAAGCGGAATTTCAGGCGGAGCAGCAGCCGCAAATTACACCTGAGGAAATTGAAGAGAAATATATTTTTCGAGAGATTTATGAAGATGCGAAAGGACAAATTGTTGGTTTGAAAAAGGAATTGGCGAATTATCAAAAAGATTATGAAAGGGTAAGTAATGCGTTGTCCGCAAAGGAACAGTTTGCCGAAAATTTGAATCAGAAGCTGATGGAAGGAAGGCAGGATTTGGAAAAAGTGCAGCAGCGTTTGACAACGGAATTTGAGAATATTGCCAATAAATTATTAGAAGAAAAAAGTCAAAAATTCACGGCTCAAAATCAAGATAATTTGAATACGGTTTTACAGCCGTTAAAGGAAAAAATTAAGGATTTTGAAGAACGTGTGGAACGAACTTATTTGGAAGAATCGAAGGATAGAATTTCTTTAAAAACCGAAATTGTAAAGCTGCGAGAATTGAATATGCAGTTGAGTGCAGATGCGAGTCAGTTGGCGAGTGCGTTAAAAGGAGATTCTAAAACGCAAGGCGACTGGGGCGAATATCGTTTGGAAATGTTATTAGAACGAGCGGGTTTGACCAAGGATATTCATTTCAAGACACAGACGAATTTTAAAGATGAAGAAGGCAATGATAAACGCCCAGATTTTATCATTCATTTGCCCGAAGACAAACATTTGATTGTCGATTCTAAAGTATCGCTAACGGCTTATGAAGCTTTTTATAATGCTGAAAATGAGGAAGATAGAAAGCATTATTTAAAAGCACACGTTGCCAGTGTTCGCAAACATTTGCGAGATTTGAACGGCAAACGGTATGAGCATTTATACCAAATAAATACACCAGATTATTTGTTGATGTTCGTGCCGATTGAACCTGCTTTTGCGGTGGCGGTGCAAGAAGATAAAAATCTGTTTTTGGAAGCGTTGGATAGAAATATCGTGATTGTGACGACTTCAACGCTTTTGGCAACAATGCGAACGGTATCGTATATTTGGAAACATGAAAAGCAAAAAAGTAGTGTTTTGGAAATTGCGAAACAAAGCGGTTTGTTGTACGATAAATTTTGTCTTTTTGTCGATGATTTAAAAGAAATTGGTAAAAAATTAGACAACGCTCAATCGGCTTACAATGGTGCAATGAACAAATTAACGGATTCTAAAAAGTTTGGCGATACGTTGGTCGGTCGTGCTGAACGCATCAAAGAATTGGGTGCAAATGCCTCAAAATCATTGCCGCAGGATTTATTGGATAAGTTAGATGATTAGTCATTGGTCACGATTAATCCGACATTATTCCATCTTTATCTAATTTGTTTCGTAAACCGTTGGCGAGTTTGTTCATTTGGACTTTATTAAAACAAAATCATATTGGAATAATAACGCAATGAGTCCGAAATCCAAAAACATACTTCGTAAAACACAACAGTTTTTTTCGCAAAGAATGGTTTATCATTCCTTGTCTTGGTTGGCGTATTTATTAATTTTTAGTATGTTTCAGACCGTTTTGGGGACGGGTTCTTATTGGTTTTATTTTACCAATGAATTGGTCAAAATCGTCTTTTATGCGATAGGCGTTTATTTCAATATTTTGTATTTAATACCTAATTATTTAAGCAATAAGAAATTTTTGACGTATTGTGCTTTGCTGTTGTTATCGGCAATAATTTTGACACCGTTGCAAGTTTTCTTTTTATTCATTAAGGTCGCACAATTTCCTGAATATCAAGAGACATTACGAGAAAGTCAGCCGTGGTTATTTATTTTGACTTTTTTGGTTGTTAGTTTTTCGAGTATCTTCAAAATCATATCCGATTGGATTCGGCATCAGCGAGACCGTAAAGAATTGGAAACAGAAAGTATGCAGTCTGAATTGCGTTTTTTGCGTTCGCAAATCAATCCACATTTTTTGTTTAATACGTTGAATAATTTGTATGCTTTGACGCTCAAAAAATCGGATAAAGCACCAGAAATCGTATTGAAACTTTCCGAAATGATGCGATATATGTTATATGAATGTAACGAAAAGCGAGTATTTCTAAGCAAAGAAGTCAATTATATTCGTAATTATTTAGATTTGGAACGATTGCGGCAGAGTAAAAGTGTGGATATTAGCTTCGAGGTAAACGGCAATGTCAGCAATCAAAAAATCGCCCCGTTGATGTTTATTCCATTTTTGGAAAATAGCTTCAAACACGGTGCAAGCAATCACTTATCAGATGGTTTTGTCCATATTAAATTGGATATTGAAGATAATAAAGTACATTTATTTATTGAGAATAGTAAACCCGAAATTCCAGTTCGGCATCACGGTAAACGTAGCGGCGGTATCGGCTTAGTCAATGTGAAACGCCGTTTAAAATTACTTTATCCCGAACAATATCGGTTGAAAATAGAAGAACGACCAGGGTCTTATCGAGTAGATTTGACCTTGAGCTTAGATTAAGAAAATTAAGCGTTATACACGATTTATCATTTTTAAACAATCGCTCATTTGTAATCATTTTGAGTTGTTGTAAATATCAAATAATTAGTACACAAAACTTTAAACCGATAATAAAAAACATAAAAAATGGCAAGAGTAATAATAGTAGATGATGAACCTTTGGCGTTGGACGTAATGGAAACTTACGTAGAAAAATTACCAAGTTTAGAATTAGTGGCAAGGTGCGAAAATGCGGTACAAGCGTTTGACGTGCTTTCTCGTGAGGAAGTGGATATTATGTTTTTGGACATTCAAATGCCACAATTAACTGGGATAGATTTTTTGAAATCTTTGTCGAATCCGCCTTTGGTGATTTTCACAACGGCTTATCCGAATTACGCAATTGAGGGTTACGAATTAAACGTAATTGATTATTTGTTGAAACCAATTTCATTCGAGCGATTCATGAAGTCTGTCAATAAGGCTTTATCACAATTGGAATTGCAAAATGACACTGGAGCAGCTGCAAATTCAACAGAAAGTCAGGACGAAGAGGCTGATTTTATCTTTGTGAAAGCAGATAAAAAATTGATTAAAATCAATTATGCTGATATTAATTATATCGAGGGTTTGAAGGATTACGTCATTATCAAAATGGCAACTTCACGAGTCATTACGCTTCAAACTATGAAAAGTTTGGAAGAAAAATTACCTTCTACCATTTTTAAACGGATTCACCGTTCGTACATCGTGAATTTAGATAAAATTGATGCAGTCGTTGGAAATATGGTCGAAGTTGAGAAAAAACATTTACCAATCGGTAAAAATTATAGAGAAGAACTATTGAATATTGTTAATAAAAATCGGTTGTAAAATTCTACTGTTCCATGGTTTCATTGTTCTATTGTTTTTTATTTTTATAACAATAAAATAATAAACCAATAAACAATAAACCATGAAAATAGTATTTGCTCACCTACTAAATGATTATAGCGGAAGCCCGTTGATTCTCTCTTCGATTATTAAAGCGGCAAAGGAAAAGGGTTACGAAGTTGATTTGTTTACATCGGGCAATAATGAGGGCTTTTTGTCTAATTTAGATGTTAATTATTACCATTTTCCGTATCGTTTTTTTGTTAATAAATATATTCGTTTGGTAGTATTTATGAGCAGTCAAATGATACTTTTTTCTAAAATGCTTTGGCGTTACCGCAATCAAAAAGACGTGGTTTTTTATGTCAATACCTTATTACCGTTTGGAGCAGGTTTGGCAGGGAAGATTTTAGGAAAACGGGTTGTTTACCATATTCATGAAACGTCCATGAAGCCGCCCATTTTCAAGAAACTACTCAAAACCTTTGCAAATGAAACGGCGACTACCGCAATTTACGTTTCTAATAATTTAATGGAAATGGAAGCCTTACCAAATGTTGAAGGTAAAGTCGTCTATAATGGTTTATCTAAAGATTTCATTGCGAAAGCTCAAACGGGTAAAAATAAAATTGATGACGGGTTTCGTGTTTTGATGCTTTGTTCTTTAAAAGATTACAAAGGCGTTCCCGAATTTGTTGAATTAGCGAAACGCTTACCGAACTATAAATTTGAATTAGTTGTCAATGCGTCCGAAAGTGAGATAAAAGATTATTTCGGGACTGCACCAAATCTCAAGAATTTAACTATTTTTCCCGTTCAAAGTAACGTCCATCCATTTTATCAACGTGCGG
>Ga0306864_1001299_pt1 | contig 10359 bp, 5 predicted proteins | sample AntRauTorckE5430_FD_190448 | JGI IMG/M metagenome (GOLD analysis project Ga0306864, IMG submission 190448) | Saline lake microbial communities from Rauer Islands, Antarctica - Metagenome Torckler E5 #430 (v2) (version 2) | ecosystem: Environmental > Aquatic > Non-marine Saline and Alkaline >...
CTCTGCTGCTTGGCCCAGAACTCATTCAAATTCCCAGCGAGTGCCTTGGAAACATTATCCTCATCCTGCAAGTCGATATCAGCATTGGGATCCGAAATAAAGATATCATCGCGAGATTGGATGGTGACATTTGTATTTTTTTCCCTCTCATCCACGGCCGCCTGTCCGAAGCTCTTCCAGTTACGACGTTTTTCGACGTCCACATGTTCCTTGATGATGACCGTATTCACCCGAATTTTAGTGATTGTTTTGAGGAGTCCGGTGGGGTTGGAGGGGTTGGCGCGGTAGGAGGTGACGATTTTGATGCCCTTGGAGTCGACGCGGGAGGTGTGCGTGGGAGGAATTGTGACTCCGTTTGTGGTTGTCTTTTGCGATGATTCATTGTTGAGGGGGAAGTCGTCCTCGTCATCAGCGTCATCTCCCCATCTCTTCTCTGCGGGTGGTGCCATATTGGATGATGTTGATATCTATTATAGTTATATTTAGTTGATCTGGATGTTTACTTAGGTTTGCCTGCTTGTTTCTTTGTTTGCTTGTTTGCTTGTGGTTGTGCAGGGCTGCAGGAAAAGATGGAGGGACGGAGGAAAGCTCAATCTCATATTCCGGTCGAAGAACAGACCATAAAGAGGACAGCTAATTTAGCATATACATCGTGGTGAGTAATGGCCTTGCCTCATCATTCAAATCTATCTGCTCATTCTGTGATCTGTGATCGTCCGTCGTCGTGCAGAAGAAGCGATGTGTCGAGAGAGGTCGAGAGCTGTCGAGAGTCCAGAATCCAGAAGAGGCGTCAAAATGTGTCTACAAGATCCACAAATGCGTAAAATCAATCCAGTTACATAATCATTCTTTATTCTCATTAGAACATACCTACCACACCACATGGCAGAATATTGTACAGTTCTACCAACAACACTCTTCTGATTGTACCTAACCACAGTTATCGTTCTTTCATTCCTCCCTTCCATCGTGTATTCTTCATTGATCGACTGCACAGAATCAACTATTCAACATGAAACAAGGAGGGCCAGCAGTCCTGATAGAAACGAAAGAGCGGCCACGATGTAGATATTTTAATACCCGCCGCGGATGCACAAACGTTCAATGCCCCTTCCTCCATATCGCTGCTGCCGACGTTCAATCTCAAACACAAACATCCTCCACAAATAAAGGCAAACGATCTAATAATCCCAGCAAGGCTGTCACTGCAGCCACGGCTGACAACAACAGATTGAACTCTAGTAAGATAGTCCCAAACAATAGGAACAATGCACCGGATCTACCAAGTAAAAAACATTCAGAGAAATCTAATGCGAGGGAGGAATCCCAATCCATATCCAAGAAAAAAATCAAGCAGTGCAAGTTTGGCTCCAAATGCAGCAGCAAAAAGTGTAATTTCCTTCATCCAATTGCTGCCATGGAAGCATCGGTCGCAAAACAGGTTGGAATTGATTTATACGAGGAGGAGATTTTAAATTGTCATCATGCTGTGTCTTCTTCTTCTGTCCTACCCATCACCATGACTGCCAAGATGGAGGAGGCCAAGAAAGTCCCCAATAAGTGCAGGTATGGTGAAGCATGTACCCACAAGCGATGCAAGTTTGCTCACCCCTCAAAAGATGAATCCAACTCGAGTGCATACACAATTCACCAGAACAAAGGATGTCCTTCTTCCAAGTCAGCCCCATCCTCTACCAAAGATGAAAAAAATGTGCCTTCGTCGTTGTCTAGAAAAACTCGTAGATGTAAATTCAAAGATAAGTGCCGCAGCGCAAAATGTAATTTGTTTCATCCGAGAGATTCCACAGAAATTATGCTGGATCAATCCAATCATACCGAAAAGGATGCAAAATATAATTCTACCACGGATAATCCACAGGTGCGGATGCGCACGCACAAGGATAATGCTGTCGAGAGCGAGAACAACGGTAAGCAGCCTAAATTCACCGATAGTAATATTGATCAGCTGCTCTTTGGAAAAGGTTCGAAAGATTTGTGGTATCAATTGGATAGTGATCAGACTCTATCCCGTCTTTCGGTGCTGGACCATGGCGAGACGAACGTGGAGGAAAAGCATAAACGTGGATTAAAGCCTAATATGACCCAGGAGAAATTGCTGGCAGAGCGTGCGCAACGAGAGGAGAAAGAGAAGATTAAGATGATGCAACAAGCGAAAAACAGGGAAATGCTCAAATTGAAACAAATGACCATGTTGAAGGCTCTGGAACGTAGCAAATTAAAAAAGGAACGCGATGGTCGTGCTGCTGCGCTTGCAGAAGCCAAAATTGGAAGACAGGCACCGATGATGGATGCATCTACGAATCAAGCCAAAATTGAGGCTGATGAAAATGCTCGAGCAATGAAGTTGATAATAGCGAAGAAAAAAGAAAAGACTAGGATCAAGGCTGAGCTACGAAAAAGAAACATTGAGCTTTCAAAATCGAAAGCGAGGGAGGAAGCAGTTGAAAACGCAAGAGTATTGGCTAATGCGAAATCAGAGGAGGACCCTAGTGCTAAGGCTCTCAAAGAGGAACACGCTAGAATACAACAAGCAAAACAGGCTGCGGAGAAGGAATCCGAGAACAGAGCTAACATCCGTGCGCAAAAAGATGCACAAGCTAAGCTAGAACACGAAAGAATGGAAACAGCTAGACTTGACCAGGAGCGAAGGGACAGAACATACGCTATAGAACAGGCTACAAAGACAAAACTCATTGAAGAGCAGAAAGCTGCTAGGGAGGTTGCTAGAATGAAAAAGCAAAAAGAAAAGGAAAAGCAAAAAATTGCGCAAGCTAAGCTACAACACGAAAGAATGGAAACAGCTAGACTTGACCAGGAGCGAAGGGATAGAACATACACTACAGAACAGGCTACGAAGACAAAACTCATTGAAGAGCAGAAAGCTGCTAGGGCGAAGTTGCTATGTGAGCAAAAGGAGGTTGCTAGAATGAAAAAGCAAAAAGAAAAAGAGAAAAAAATTGCGAAAGCAAAGCAAGGAACCGAAGTTAGATTAACATTTTGGGAAGCAGACCGAAACGATCGTTCTACATTTATGTACGTGATGAGAAAATTTTGCGTTGCTGAGGCACTACGAAAGAGTGGTTACGCTTACTCCGACGAGCTCTGTGGAAAGTTATTGAGAAAAATTGAGGTTGAAGGCTCGCAAGCATACAATTATTTTTATCCTGAAGCCACTACTTCTAAGATCAAAATTATCTGGCCTAAGAACAAAGAATATCATAATCGTTCTGGGACTATCCTTGGCTGGGACGATGGCAAGAACAAGTACAGCGTGGGATTAGAAACAAAGAATCACAAAATGGAATATGTTCACATATTTCCTGAGCATTTGGAAGCCTTGATGTCATCATCATCATCTACTAGGGAAACTCATACAGAAAAGGAGGCTGTGATAGAAACTGATTTTGGTGTATTGGCTATTCCAAAAGTTCTCCTTGACACTTTGAGGCGTGTGCACGAGTCAGATCCTAAAGATCTCGATGCAGCAATCAAAAAAAGGATGAATGATAGAATGCAAAAAGAAAAACGAGAGCGCATCAAGAAAGAAAAGGCAGAAAAGGTAGAAAAGGCACGCGAGAAGGCTGCGAATGCCCAAAGAGAAATAGAACGCAAAGAGCGGAAAGCTCGCCAAGAAGCTGAACATGCCGAATGGGAAAATCAAAAGAGGGAACGACAGAGATACGCCGCGCAAGCGAAAGAATTTGCGAGGAGAGAGAGAGCGCAATATTCTCATCAAGGCCGACGTGGCAACCCATTTGGATTCGGTGGACCATTTGGGGGGTTTGGCGGGCCGTCTCCGTTTGGATTTGGAGGCCCTGGTATTCGTGTTGCATTTGGTCCTAATGGTATTCACATTGAGATAGATGACGACGATGACGATGAGTATTGGGGTTATGAAGACTATTCACATGAAGACGTTGAAGACGTTGATGATGTGTCAAGAGTCGAACACGCGGAACTTCTAGGGGTTACAACAGATGCAAGCGATAGAGAGATAAAGACTGCTTACAGGCGTATGGCTTTGAAATATCATCCTGATAAATACAATGAAGACAACGCTGAAATGTCAAAGGAGGAGGCAGAAAATCATTTTAAAAAATGCTCTGCTGCATATGAAGCATTATCAACGTAGGTAGAGGATACTTAGAATATTAAACTCACAAACAAAGCGGTTATCCAACGAGATAAAGAAGTTTCTGCTTCCATAATGTTCACTGCTTTAGACAAAATAGGAGATATCTGATATTACTTTTAAAATGACAATTTAGTGATATTTACAAATCTGGGCATGTTGCTTTCTCTGAGCCAGGCTCGCTGTAGTGCCAAGAATAATCACTAACTTTTGCATAATCCAAGATCCCTTTACCTTTTGTGACCGAGTGATACTCAAAGTTTCAAAGCTGCTTTTGTACAAATTTCATAATTTGTGATTCATCAAAACACTTTAGTTATAAAATTATAGTGTAACGATAAGGTGATTCCTACTAATCTCACAAAAATCCTATATATAGGATTGCATGATACGATTGATCTGCATCGAACATCCACAGTACCGAAATTCTGCAGCTCAGAAGTTTGGAGCAAAGAAGTCAGAAGTCACACCAAAAAAACATGGACACAAATGAGATCAACAGAATGATTTCAATCTTCGAACCCGTCTTATCATTTGCCCAGGAAGTTTCTCGTGAGTTCACTAAAATTAACACATCCGTTTCTTCGTCAGCGTATTTGTAGATTGCTGTCATGCCAGCATTGCGAACATTAAAAGTACTATTGGCATCTCCCTTTCTGGAAGCACCTGGACTACCGATCGCTAATGTCTTGCCATTATCTGACAGTGAAAGAGATATTCCAAAGTAGGTCTTCAACGCTCGGTCACTCTCGATATCTTTACCAAGCTGAATCCACTCCGAGTTTTCCTCAAGATATCGAAAAATTCGAACAGTTTGGTCGCGTTTTAAAGTATGAGCATTGCCCACTGCAATGATAGTGCCATCGCTTGAGAGATCAATGGCATTGCCAAATGCCATGTATGGCCGATCACCCATCAACAAATCTCCAAACAATCTCCACTCTTTGCTAAGGTCATCAAATCTATAAACATGCACAGTTCCGACGCTTGCTTTGGTTTCATTTGCAAGCACCACATCAGAATAGGGTGCCCCGAAAGCCAAAGTAGAACCGTCTCGTGAAAGTGCTAAAGACTTTCCAGCAAAGTCGCCGGGCATGCCGATGATAACACTACCCATGACCTGCCAATCTAGTGTTGTTGTATTGAACTCGTAGACTCTGCTCATACCTGCATTATTCCTACCACTGCCATTCAATTTTTCGCTGATTGCAACTCTGTGACCATCACCTGCCAAAGAAACAGCTTCGTTCTCACTTTCGGCTACGATAGGCGACCCCACTGACATCCATGCACTGTCATTGTTCATTTTAAACATTTCAGTCTGGCCAATCCCAAAGGAATAAGACGAAATGGCGAGGACGTCACCTTTGTACGAAAGATCAACATCCATGACTGTCTTGGAAAGATTATCAAAACCGCTTGGTGCCGAAATGGACGTCCAAGAACCGTCAGTCGCATTGAAATCATAAACTGTGAGATTAAAATGTGATCCTACAGCCAAACGCTTTCCATGTCCTGCAATAGCCAATCTTAAACGGGCTCCGAGCGACCTCAGCGTGTATTCTATTTTATCTGTTTCTGGCCACGGTGTCAAATCGATTTCATCAAGACCATCAGTTTGTCCCTCTGTGAATAATATCGTCTTGCCGTGGATTATCGAACCTTGATTATAGCTGTTTATTGCAATGCCGTCTCCCTTCGCGTTCAGTCTGACTGCAGCGCCAGAATAATCGCCTCGGTTCTCTCCATATATCGTGGTCACTTTCTTCCACGAGTGGTCGTGGATGCTTTCGTGGGCAAGTGTTCTTGGGAACGCAGAGGTAACGGCAACGAAGGCGTAAAGTGAGAAACTATTGCGGTAAAGCATGCCAATTGATAATCTCATGTTTGTTCGAGTAGTGAATAAGATAATCAAAATTTAAATGCTGTCTGAAATGCCGCCGTTGCTAGATATTATATTAGTTGTTTTTTATGTCTTATTTGCTGTGTGCTGTGTGTCGTGCTCTCATCATTCAAGTTTTAGGTCGTATTGCCAAAAATTAAAAGCCTCTCATGTTTTCAAATAATTTGGTATGTGCGAAAACCAGCAATGTTTGATGTAAGTAGGATACAAGCCTCTATATTTATCTTCGTGTCAAGTTATTCAGTAGGCAGACCCAGTAGGTACTTACAATCTTCTGCGTGCAAAATGCCTAGATCGTGTCATCCTCCCCCCACGTTTTACACTTCCTGATCTTGAACTCGGGATACGCAGAAATACTTGTATGACATATTTACATCAAATAGAGAAGTCCTTTGTCCTCCAGTAGCGATTGATTTTACAGCCAAACTGCAGGAATACCAACGATGGCACAAAGTGCAACATGAAAAAGAAAGAAAAAATTATCAATAGTACCTCATTGAATTAAATTAGCTTTGAGGAGGCAGAGAAGAATTATTATCGATCCGGAGTAAGAAATCAATCAGAACGGCTTGATTATCAAGAATTGAAATTCGCTTGGCCATTTTAGACCAAGAAGAGAGTAGACCTAATGTTCTGCCACATTTCATGTAAGTTATCTGGCGGTATTGGCCCTCTCAACCTTGTTATCATGCCGATAGCTTCATCAATGCTTGCCTGCCTTGGCATGATAAGTAAATCCCCTTTCAATGCATGAAGTTTCTCCCAAAGAATACTCCATTTTTTAAGCAACTCGTCTTCTGGCAATGATGCATACTTGTCAATGTCACCAATACACGGGATAATGTCAGTCATAGTAATTACAACTTCGCAACCGAGTTCTTCCGAGGAAACTTGAACTCCAGAAGTTGTAGAATTCATCTTCTGAAAACCAGGGAAACGCTTAATCCACATGGGAACCAGAACTTCTCGAACTGAATCCTTCTTGATGGGAGCTTTGGGCAGGAACCCGTGTGCTCTAGAATTATAGATTGCCACATCACTCGCACTGTCATTTGCAGAACGAATCAGAGCCAATACTCTTCGTTCCTGATCCACTGACAGCCTTGATCTCATTTCAGATATGGCACGCGACCCTGAAATGGTGATCTGCCGCGTAGCATCTTGCTCTTCTTGAATGTCCAGGTTTTCATCAATAATCATGAGGAAATAATCTTTAGGATGGTCGCCAATAAAATTTACTGCCCATGCATCAAAACCCTTGACATCCGCAGAGGTGGCGCCCTTGATATGAATTCGCTCCTTTGGAATCCCAATATATAAGAAGAAACGGATCAATAATTTACGCTGAATCTTGGAATCGTCAATAGCAATACCCCATACATTCTTCGGCATCTCAAAATCTTTCTGTGAAATGTTCGACATTGAGAGCATATCTTGGTAAGGCCTTGCAGGGCATTTGAATGTAAACACTGTCTGGTCTTGTTCAAACTAAGAGAGCAAAAGTTAGGACAAGACGTTCAGGCGATAGCAATACAATTTAATCATGATAGCCATATCAATAATTCACACTTACCTTGATGCCACATGCTCCACCAAGCGTTTTGGCACATTTATGCATGATCCATGCACCGTCACCAGATGAGTGTAACGCACTTTCACTACTTCGTTCGTCAAACATGCAATGCATTGTCAAACGCCTACGGGGAGAAAACACAATCTCGGAGGCAATGTCACCCAACTTCAGAATTTCTTCATGCCTAAGTCCCGGTAAATTTATTACCTCCATCGTCAACATTCCTTCTTCTTTATTCCATGTCACTGATGTGCAGACTTGTCCTCCTCGCTTTCCATATTTGCACGCATTGCTAATGGCGTTACGATGAATGTACTTCAAAAGCTGAGTGTCCATTGCGTACTCCGGAAGTGGATCTGGAAAAGTCGTGATTGGAAATCGTTTTATGCTTTGACTCCTTGACGTTAGATTCATTGTACTATATAGAAGTTTTGGTAAATCAACTCTTTCAAGTTTTGGTTCATAAACTTCATGAATTACATCTCTGGCCATTGCTTCAGCAAGGATTGTATCAAGAACTTCGTGAAGAGTCTTGTCCAGCTCAAACAAGTAACGGGATAGATTCTGAGGATCAGTATACTTGGCATGCAAGTGGGAGATTTTGTGGAGAGCTGCAAGAGACTCTATCTTGGTTTCATCATTTTTAGTTTCAGATGCAACTGACTCACGCAAACTGTCACAAAGACCTATAGCCGCCAACAATCCATTTTTTACTTCATGCCGTGTAAAGCGGTTCGCAGCTGCATCCTTCAATCTTGCAGTTGTTTCACTGATGACCTTTTTCTCGGCTTCAAAGCGCCGAAACCTCTCAGATATATCTCTTACAACGATCAGCATAGCATTTGGTTCCATTTTTGTAATATTTGCTTCACAACGAATGGACACAATATTGGATGTTTGCTTGGTTTGAAGAAGTTCGTGCATAAGCAGAGTTTCATTTTCTTTGACATTCCACGCCCTGACAACCAAATGCGCCATTGATCCAATTTCTTCGTCTTTGACAACATATCGCCCCCCGGTCGGACTCGATTTACCACGCATCAAATCCCCAAATTCAATATTAAAGGTCGATTTTGGCTTGTACTCTAGTGCAGCAGAAATAAGATCTCCAGGGCGCCTATTTTGGTAAGGCTTAGTCTCTTGAAAATGTTTCTTATCCAGATCAAAAGCTATTGCTTTTGCTTCACTTAAGCTGGAGGGTGAATATATCTTGAGAAATGTGGGGCTGAGCATCGTTGTTACATCTCCGTTGTTTCCCTTGACAGAAATGCAAATTACATCACTTGAATTGTCCCACACAACTCCCATCATCTTAAGTGTGAAAAGAAATACCAACAGTTGAGACACCCACAATGTATGTATATCAATCGACTCAGAAGAATACATATTACTACGATAAACTCACCTGTCTCAACTCTTCTAACCGTCGTTCAGCACGGGCACTTCTGTCAAAGATCGTATCATGCACATCCACAATAATTAGCATGTACACTGCCTTAAACAAGACATCAATAATACTTTCACAAATCATACCAAAACCAGTAGAATTGACAAATGATGTTTCTGGTAGCACCAACGGACCACAAGTATAGACACAGAATGCTATCACCAGAACTGTCCACATGGCCGTGCAAGCTGTAAGGAGACCAAGTGATAGCCTAGCCCAATGATACATCTCTTGTTCAGCTATGGTCGACCCGCTTTGCATTGTCTTGAAGGCTAGCTTTCGACGATGAAGCCTGTGGAACATCATAGCATAAAGATTGCAAGACACGATCAAGGTGATGGTCCAACTGATGGGTCCAGGACAAAATGGGAAAAGCCAGCCGCAAAAGGTGCTCAACCCTTGGCACCACGATAGAAAATAACCAGGCATCAAAGTCTCCGTATTACGATCCGTTTCGGTCTCGGTAGCACTTGAGTCAGATGAGTTGTCATCTGATCTATTATACCCATTAGGAGCACCGTTTCTATCATTTTTGTTTGCAGTCGAGCGACCTAGACCCAAGTCGCCATTTCTTCCCACTGCACTCAACATCGCTGTCATCCCATTCGTTCTCCTATGATCAACTGCTTTCTCTCCGTCGTTAATTCTGCAGCTCTCAGTAAGAAATGTCATGAGAAATGCCAAAGGAGTCCACTCACACCACCGTAAAAGGTAAACCTTGGTGCCAGATACTGGATCAAGAAAAACTGGCGTCGGAAAGTTAGCCATCAATAAATCCGTTGCGAAAGCGACGCAGTGGACCACGATTGCACAAACAAGAACCCCCGAAATATTTTTCATTTTGCCTCTTATGAACAGCGGTAAAGCAGTCCCGAATACTGACGTTCCAATCAGCATAGCAGCAACCATTGGCGCTTTTCGCTCGACCCCTGTCAAAGATACTAGGCTGTCGGTTTTATATCCAATATAATAACTCAAGCACATCAAGAAAACCCATAGGACTGTGCATCGGAAGGCTACTTTGTGGTAGGTTAGGTTGGTAAGCTCAATGATTGACTCAATGTCAATATTTGTTTTGATATGATATTTCATCTTCGCCACCTTGGGAGAATCTTCATCCATGTTGGCGCCACTAGGTTCAAGATCAACAGTTTCCACTGCTGTCTTCTTTTCGTCTGACTCCGGGAGAATGACCCCCAAAAGTGCGGGCTGTGGCTTAGCCTTGCGGTTCATGTTTGTCTCTTTGTGAAACGAGACGCGTTTATCTACTCCGTTTCCTGGTA
>Ga0306864_1001300_pt1 | contig 10348 bp, 10 predicted proteins | sample AntRauTorckE5430_FD_190448 | JGI IMG/M metagenome (GOLD analysis project Ga0306864, IMG submission 190448) | Saline lake microbial communities from Rauer Islands, Antarctica - Metagenome Torckler E5 #430 (v2) (version 2) | ecosystem: Environmental > Aquatic > Non-marine Saline and Alkaline >...
TAAATAATGGTATAAAAAAAGGGTTGCTATATTGAAATTCTAGAAGGCTAGCAATCAACACTACCTATGGTGACGGACGTCAAAACAAAATAATTTGAGGACGGGATGCAACGGGATGCTCAAACAGGATTTCGCAGGATGCCGAAGGATGCATCCTGTTTACAGGATGCATCCTGCGAGTTTTTTCCCGCCATTTGGCCGCATCCTGCGAGAATCCCGTATCCTGCGAGAATCCCGCAGGATGTGGTTTGCTAGTAACCGCCCTTACCCCCGTTCCCAGTCTATCCTCACACCCACCACAGACGTCACGCAAACGTGTCAAGTATTAACAACAACAATACAGTACCACTCAGTAACACACGCAATAAGTGCTACCAGTGTGCTATCACACATTCCATTCTCCCATTAAATGTCTTCTTTTCGTCAAGTCAACAATTGCACCTCATAAACCATGAAAGGAATCCTCCTCGTGCCATCAACACTGACATTTTTTATATGCATTCTAAATTCTAGTCACGCCAAAAGCCATCGTAACAATTCAGCCGCTTCCCAACGTTATCACCGTCCTCTGACTGCTACTAACACTGCTACTGCTACTAACACTAGATTGCCAGCAGCCTTTGCCCTTCCTGAAATATCAACCCTCGTCACCCAAGCTGCGTCCGGTCTAGTTACATATGTTGGACTCGTAGCATACTATGATAGACCAAGGGGAAGACTCGACGTTGACACTTCCAATATTGAAGCAAAACAAAGTCAAGTACAAGGAGCAGGATTGGGACTCTACTCCTGCAAGGATTTGCCCAAAGGAACAGTCCTGGGAACGTATCCAGGAGTGGTCAGACCAACTAATAAATATATGCTCAAATCTGAAAATGCCCCCGACGCCGGAACTTACGCATGGCGCTTTACAGACAATGACATATTCATAGATCCGACTGATCAAGATGGACAATTGTCAGATTACTGTCTGGGCGGTACAGATGATTTTCCCCTATCTTATTTTCTGCATAATAAGATTCTCCGGTGGAAAGTTTCCTGTGCGCTGACAAGGATCAATGAACCTCCGCTTGGCGGAGGTGGGTGCAACGTTCGTTCAGATGAGAATCTCCAAACTCGTGAAGTTGTCTTTTCTCTGAGTAGAAGTGTCCATGCAGGCGAAGAATTATTTATGGATTATGGATTGACATATGATCGTTCTGGCTATGGTGATGGGCAATGATCAATGATTGCGAACAGAGCAAGATGTTTCAGGATGATGGAAAAGGAATGGATTACTTTTGACCGTGGGAAATGATCAAATCATTCTTTCAACATATTTCGATGCTTCAATAAAACGCAAGCGTTCTTAATAAATACTCAAGAGCGTTGAAATAATAATAATAATAATAATGAATTGCCAGCATTATCCCTCTCCTCATTTGCCAGTATCATGAATTGTGTTCAATACGAACCACAATAGCAGCACACGCACATCCATCGATATATAATGACCATAGGACAATAACCACCACCCTATCCAATCTTCTGAATACAATTTTCTTCCCACTGAACCATGTCCATATTCGCTTTCTCATTCCTATCCCTTGCGTCCTTCAATGCACTCCTCAAAGAAATCCTTTTGGAAACTGTCATCCGAATCTGCATCGAAAGACTAGCAATCTCCTCATCTTCATTCACTTCCACCTGCTTCATGACTGCAATATCTGTCTGAACACAGTCTGTTTCCTCATGGTTTTCCTGATTCAATTCCAAATTGGTTTCTCTCTCGAGGACGAGCGCATCCAATTCCTCCTCCCTTTTTCTCCGCTTGGATCTACATTCGTTGACCTTGTGATCGAGATTTCGTTGAAACAATTCAATTTTGACGAGATGTGGGGTATAGATTGCATCATCGTCATGGCTTCGTTGTTGAAGGAGTGCTGTATCGTTCTGAAGTGCAATGATATGATTCCTATATTTGTCAACCTTGCCTTGGAGATTTTGGAGATCCTGCTTTCTCTTCAAAAGTTCCAGCTCAATCCCATGACGGGATCGAAGCTGTTGGAGAAGTTTTTTTCGGAGGGATTGGTTGGTGGTGGTTTGATCTTTGCGGTGATGGGTGAGGGATTGGATGTGGTTCTGGAGGGATGAGAGGTGATTTTGTTCTTCTGTGAGTGTGGTCGCTTTTTGTTGAATTCGATTTGCGATTTGCATTATTTGCGATGAGGCATTATTGGTCATTGTTGGATTGAGGTGTAGGGGGCTGGTTTCAGTCATGATGGTTCAAGTAGTGCGGTCTCAGTGAGAATAGATTCAGATGCTGCCTGAGTGAGCGCTGTTTCTTCTGAACGTCGCCTGCAAGCAAGTTGTTTGTTGTTTGTTGTCATTTGTCATGTCATCCTTTGCCTTTTTTGGAATTGGGAGGAACAAAAATGAATACACACGCGGGGATAATCCATTTCCACTTGGGATTGCTGTTCATCGTCGTAGTCAGGGTCGTCAGGTTGGTAATTCGGATTACCTTTTGCTTCTGTTTGATTGACGACAGCAGACAACAACAACAGTAGTAGCAAGTTAATTAAATTATTGTCAACTCGTGTCACTACCTACCGATCGCTGGTCAGTTACTCTTCACTCTCTTACTTCCAAGTATTGCACTCTCCACAGCCCAAACGGTGCTCTACAATAAGTAGTACCTAGCTACAGTAGCCACAATGAGCACAAACTCAACCCCGGCTACTCTCCAAAACTACCCTTGTGGCCGAAAAGCTCAAACAACGCTCAAGAAAATCCTCCTCGAAACCAAGAATCCAACAGCAACCATCATAGAAAATCGTCAAGAACACTCTCTCCACAAATACATTGCCAAAGCCTTCGGCACCAATCCCACACAATCCCAAGAAGATAGTGCTGCCCTCACATCCTCCAAAAAGAGAACCACACGAGGAGAAATACAGCAAAAACAACAGAATGAATTGCAAGGATTGATCACGGAAGAATTCCAACCCGAGAGTGTTCTCACTTTTTGCAATTATTTGGGTGTGTCGAGGTATGAGATGCACAAGACTGTTTCGGATTCTCTTCGGAGTGCGTTGGAGAATGAGATTGATAAAGTTGATCTGTCGAGGAATAAAGATTCCATTTTGGAATTACTCAAGAGCTCGTTTCAGTTCATCAATGTGCCGGATCTGCGACAAGTGTTTGTGACGATATTGAAGAAATTGGGAGATGAGACGCCAGTGGAGGTGCTGGTGCTTCTGGCATCGAAATCGAAAAAGAATGCGAATGGGCTCAAGTATGGCGATTTGCTGAATTCTTTTGAGATCAAAATGAAAAGGTTGGTACTGGAGGCTGATTGGGATTCGAGTATTAGGCCGGATGGTATGCCATTGGATGGATCGTCTTCGTCGAATGGTCATGCAGGGACTTTGAATGGAGATAATATTTTTGTGGACATTGTGAGGCCTTCGATTGAAGCATATTTGAACGATGAGGAACTTGGAGGAGCGGCAGATTTGGCATATACGGGGAGCATTCGCGAGAAAAGATTGGATACTGTGAAACGTAGGGCAATCAACTCGGATAAGTCTGGTGGAGCTGCTGCTGTAGTAGCTACTTCCTTGACTGGAAAATTGAGTGCCCTGACAAAAGTTGATAAGGGAGATGGGGCAGATGCAGCTGTTGGACAGAGTTCTGCTGATGGAATTTTAGACAAGAGTAACGTTACGGGGTTGGCGCTCAATGCTTTGAGGGAAGCCATGGGACCAAGACCAAACCTCTTGGCAGCAGTCTTGAATATACTGATTGCAGAGCATGGAAAATTTGCTGCAAAAATTGATGCAGATGCTCCAATGCGGCTTGTCAATGGCTCTTCGTCCTTGCATTGTACTTTGCTTTCGGATGTATTGCTATCATATGGTCAGTTGCCACGACAGTACGAAGATGTTCGTTTGCTAGCACAAACTTTGGATAAATGCGTGAGGATAGGCATCGTCTCTGATCAAGCTATAGGTCAGATTCAGCATTCCCTTAAATCTATCTTCCAACCAGATCAAGACACAAAGGAACAACCGGCTGTCGTCAAAAGAGAAAAGATTCCAGATCCTAAGCCTCTGCATGCCAAGAAGAGGAAGGACGTGCAAGACACTGTAGTGAATAATGAGGCAGAGCGGCACTTTGAGCTAAAATTGCTTCGAAAAATTATAGAGTCGTCAGTTGTGGCCATGAAGGAGTGTGATCCTCAGGGTCTCTTTTTGAATTCAGTGACAGATGAGATTGCACCTGGTTATAGTCGTCTCATTAAGAATCCAATGTGTACCCGCACAATAGAAGAAAAGGCAGTCAATTTGAGATACGAAACGCTTGGTAGGTACGAAATTGACGTGCAATTAATGTTTCACAACTGCATCCGTTACAACATTGGACAAGAGGGGTCTTGGTTCAGGGGTGAAGCAAAGAGACAGCAGAAAAAGTGGCGAGAGGAAATTCTCTCGCAGACAAAAGAACTCTATCAAAAGGGGATGAGTAAGCGAAAGAAGCAGCTTGATAATGTTGCTGGTGCTAGTGCTTCAGGATTAGCAAAGTCGATGGAGGAGAGTAAAAAAAGGGAAATTTTGGACCAACAAAGGCTGTTACTCATGGGACACACAAAGGGTCCTGGTGAGAAAAGGAAACTTGATGAAGTGACAAAAGGAGATGTTCCGACGGTGAAACAGATCGAACCACTCAATGAATCCAAAAAGAAGAAACGCAAAAAGGACATTTCTTTTCCAAGCATGCCGGCATTGGCATCGATGTTACTCACTGATCCATTTGTAGTGAGGCTACTATTTGATAAGATATTGAGGTCAATAAAAAATGATGTGATGAAGAACAAGAGCATCCCTGCTGATCATGGAACTATCCCATCTGTGTTACAATTGATCCATATTGCTAATTTATCGTCAAAAGTTTGTTCAATGAAAGGAAAGCTGTTCGCGGTTCCAGAAGGAGGGTTAGTGTCGAAGTCAAGTAAAATGGATGATGGTGAGAGCGTGCAACTTTCCGAATCGTTTTCTATTCTTCGACAACAAATACCCCGACTGGCATCCTTGCTTCATGTGGTGGAACTTGATAAGCGTATTGCGGGGGGTGATTTGCACGTGTTGGCGCCTCTACCCAAGACCAATCCAAAAGATTGGGATATTTCGTCCCCTGCGTCTCAGACTTTGCTCTTGGATCTTGTGGAGGGAGCTCTTGTTCACCTTCTGCAAGGTGGAGTCTCAAATGAAGCTGCCCTGATGACACAATTCCCTCGTTTCTTGGTTGCTATTAATACCTTGTCACGGGGAAATATGCGCGATGAGCGTTGTTTTTTTGTTGCTCTCACCCAATCCATCTTAAGGTACAAGACAAAACTTCCGCATAGTATTCGTGACATGATAGTCAATGCGTGGTTGCAATGGTTCACTACTAATGAAGAGTCTACGAATACAATGACGAGTGCAGTACATTCGTGCTTTATTTCACTTCTCAACGAGTGGTCATCATTGGGAAACCTAGTATTGCCAGTAGATACAATGGTGAGCTGGAGTGAAGAAGCTGTTAAGGCGTGTGAGGCTTGTTCGAAGGACAAAAGCTTGACATTTGCTCATTATTGGCACAAGGACGAAGAAACCTTTTCAAAAATTAAGGCTCAGTATGAACAAATGCTGAAAGGGATGCCAGAAGATCGAGTACTCAGATGGAAAGAGGCGGTAGGCATTAGCTCGAGCTGACTAAGATGACTGAGTATGAAACGGTATCCTTGAAGTCGATTTGAGCTTGCTACTTGTTGCTAATAGAAAAATGATGCCTTCCAGGAAAATACACAAAAATCTTTCAAAATACACAAAAATAAGCTAATTTGAAAGATCTTTTAACAGGTTATAATTTCATGTCTCGACCACACTTAATGACGCAGACGGACGTGTGAAGTGTTGTATTATGAGGTCAGAAGCATGTTATCGGCAGAACCATACAAGATCTGAAGAATTCCAGAATTTTGGCTTTTCTATCACGTTAAGATTCCTAATATCTGTCACGTTATTTAGATTTCAATTGCATTACAGCCGCATTTTATTTCTGGCGAGGAGAGATTCATCTATCTGCTACATGCCTACAACATTGTGTATCTACGAACAAGACGGTCTAGCTAATTTTGGATATAAGAACTCGTATCTACACAAAGATGACCTTGGATCATGGCAGCTACAACAGGCAGATATCAAAAAGAGGATTTGATTGTATCGGCTTTAAAATGCTATCACTATCGCTCGTGTCGCTCCTCGCGCCGACGCAAGCATTTCAAAGCGGAAGTCATCTGCCCATGATTCCAAGCAGATTATCATCAATTAGTCAAACAAAGATGCTACCTAGGAATCTTGCATCAACGACAGGCTTTCGTAGTCATAAATCGTCATGCAATAAATCCAGGATTTGTCAAAGAATGGAGACAGTCGCTTACTTATCGGCTATTACCAATGATCAATTGCCAGAAGATTCTGCAGATGCAGATATCGAAAAAGAACCCGTCCCGTTAAAAGAAGATGAGGAATTTATCAAGGCTGTAGTTGAAGTCAAGTACGCAGCGCTGAATGTCACAGAATCGTCTGTGAAGCTGACTTCTGCTATTGTTACCAAGGTACCAGGGATTCTTGGACGTTTGTTAGGTGCCAGTGTGGATAGGGAATTTAGGTATGTGCCTTCCACATCATGCATTTAGTTTTGTTGCCAAATCATAAATCATACAAAGTTTTCTCACATTTCGCCTTCATTAGGGCGGATATTAGGCGAAGAAAAAAGACATACATTTCAGATTGGACTGATGCATTTCAAAACAAAAGGCAATGCGTACCTGCCATTTTATTTCTCTATTTTGCTTGTCTTGCGCCAGTTGTCAGTTTTGGGACTATCGCTTCTCAAATAACAGAGGGTTCCATTGGAGTAGTAGAATTCTTAATTGCTAGTGGTGGAGCGGGAATGGTAAGTGAATCATTTAAATTTTAAATCGATGTTGCTATGACATACGTTTGTTTGCTCATCTCGTTACTTTCATGAAGTTCTACTCTATTTTCAGTGGTCAGCCAATGACTTTTGTAGCACCAACAGGATTGACTCTAGCATTTCTTTCAGGATTGTATAGATATTGCAAACTTCAGGGCTATGCGTTTCTGCCTGTCTACACTTGGGTTGGTTTGTGGACAAGTTTTTTCATGTTTATATTGGGTATAAGAGGCTCCAGCAAGTACATTAGATATTGCACACGCTTCACTGACGAGGTGTTCAATGGATTGTTGAGCCTGACCTTCATTTATGAGGCATGCGCTAGTTTGCGTAGGAACTTTATGTTGGCCGATCCGATGAATTTATCAATGCCGTTTGTGTCTTTGTCCATCGCTTTGGGAACATTTTGGTCGACAGCAAAGGTTACTGCATTTGAAACATCAATGTTTTTCAATTCAAATATCAGAAAGATCACCAAAGATTTTGGTCTGGTCGCTGTGATTATTTCTTTCACAGCCATTAATCAATTGAAGGGCATTAAAAAATTCGGGGTTCCTACACTAATTGTGCCAAATACATTTGAACTGGCGGGGGGGAGAGAGTTTCTCGTTCCTTTCATGACTGTCCCTGAGAATGTCCGTTGGTTATGTGCGTTTCCTGCAGTGCTCTTGACATGTTTATTCTTTATGGATCAGAATATTAGCTCGCGCATAGTGAATAAAGAAGAGAATGGACTGAAGAAGGGCGCAGCTTATAACATAGATATGGTTGCTCTGGGAGCTATCACTGGAGGTAAGTTTGATCAAAGTACTGTTTGATATTGCCGATTCATACTAGATCATCACCAACAATCGTTTTTGCAGTATTGTCAATATTTGGACTGCCTTGGATGTGCGGAGCTACTGTGCAGTCAATGAATCATGTGAGAGCGTTAACGTCTCGAAAATTCAACGAAGAAACTCAGGAAATGGAAATAGAAGGGGTAGTCGAAACTAGAACTACAGGATTCATCATCCATGCCATGCTTGCTGCAACTATTCACCTACTCAATACATTAAAGTATTTACCCATACCAGTTGTTTCAGGAGTATTTTTATATCTGGGAAGAAGACTAATGACAGGAAACACTTTTCTGCAACGAATCAGAGAATGTTGTGCAGAATCGAACAGGCTGCCAAAGACGCACCCTATACATATTCTGGGTAGAAAGAAAATGAATATATTCACATCAGTACAAGTTCTTTGCCTTGCTGGGTTATGGATTTTTAAACAAAACAGTGCCACGGCAATATTCTTCCCTGGTGTAATCGGCGTACTGATGGCGATCAGAAAATGGGTTCTGCCGAGATTTTTTCTGCAGGAAGAGCTTGAAGCCCTTGGTGATCCAAATCCGCTTTAACGGAACTAAAAGACGAGAAAACTTAAAATTAATCATATTCAAGTTAGTGAGGAGAGTAGCTGTGTAAGGCTATAATTTCCTGTGTTCTAGATGGTGCACGACAAAGTGGGCACTCAGGTCGAACAGTTGCTACCCAGTTATGAAGGCAAGACCAACAGAAGACATGTCCACACGCAACGGGGGCAGCCGAGTATTTTCTTGGGTTCATGCAAATCCCACAATTGACGGGATTAAATGTAGTAACTAGATTCAAAGATTGCTCTTCTCTACTATCAACGACATCGTCGATATTATTTGTATTCAAAAGCTTATTTTGTGCTTCCAAAACTCTCCTCTTCCTGGCATAAAAATAATTCAATGATATTTCTGCGAGTGCCTGAACTAATTTTGCCAGACTCTGACCAATGATCATTAATCCAATCGTGTTGTATTGAACCATTTCGGCTTTCACGTTAACTTTCTGATCCTTATTTTGTATTCCTAAGCCAGAGAGTCTGTGGAGAAGTGAAGGGTATTTTCCATTGACGTAGAAGAGTGCAAGGTTCAGCCGGATAATCCACTTGAAGAATCCACCAAGTCTATCAGCACTTCGACGATTGTCTAAATTTTCGAGTTCGATTCCATCCGAGTTTGTATTTGATGAACCATGAGGTGTTGGAAACCTGAACTCGCGAGCTACTTGCATCTGTTCAAGTGCTCGTACGAGTAGTAAACGCACTCTCTGCCGAAAGGAAGTCAATGGTATGTTTGTTCGATGACCACCTTTTTGTTGACTACCTGGTATCATTGATGATGAATCTTTGTGAATATGTATTATTTCTTCATTAACATGGGTCTCTTCGGCAATTCGAGCCCTTTCAAGCATCCTTTGTCTCGATTCTTCGTGTAGTGTCCTCCTATCTTTGCCTCTCAGATGCTCTCTTTCAAGATGCGTTTGAGAACCTTTCATCAATCTTGTAAACAGAGATAACTTTACTTGCCTCAAATCATTCCATCCCTTTCGGCTAACCCTCTCGAGAATATATGGGCACAAAATATACAGTGCCACGAAGATGCGTAGCCTGTGCGACATCTTTTTTGTATACCCTAATCCAACGTATTCCAATCCTAAGCTTTTTCCTTCTTTCGCCATGACCACGGCATGGATAACTCTAACCAGTAGACTGATTTCTGGTTTGAGATGATCGTTTAGTTCGCCACTACTATCATTTTCTGCTTGCACGGTTCGTCTGCTAGATGGTATGGGCGAGATATTCAAATAGGGGGCGATCAAAGTAGAGACTAAAGACGACAAACTCTGACGGTATCTATTGTCTTTCTCGTGAGCCAGTAGTATTTCTGGTACAATTGGATTGATCTGGGAAGTTTCAGCATCCATTTTTTTATCTTTTATTATGTATGAGTATTGTCCGTAGTGTGATGAGGTAGGTTTGCCTTGCGTTTACTGCTTGTAGCTTGCTGCTTGCTATCGTAGAGTATCGTAGCTTGTCGCTTGCTACTTGCTAGCTTGTAGCTTGCTACTTGCGACTTGCTGGTTTATGGCTTGCTTACTTCCTACGATATCCTCTCTGCTCTCTGCCTGCTTGCTGTGTTCTCTTTCTCTTTCTCTTTCTCTTTCTTTTTCTGTCTGTCTTCATGAAAATTATTATTGCATAATCATGGTTTCATTTTATCAAGCATGTTACGCGAGCTTGGGATCAATCATACCACCTGGTAACTGGTAGCATCTTTCAGCATCATAATTTATAGTAATTCCTTAACATTTTCCCACTCTGAGGTAGAACTGGGATCAATGCCAGACAAGACTTTCCAAAGTTTTTCCCTCTCTGACGGTTTGTAGACATCACTGCTTTTGTTTCTCCAACTAAAGTATGCGCCGCTAATATCACTAACCTCTGGACTGGAACAAAGCCAAACCTCGTCCAATGCACTATCGACTTCAGT
>Ga0306864_1001302_pt1 | contig 10338 bp, 11 predicted proteins | sample AntRauTorckE5430_FD_190448 | JGI IMG/M metagenome (GOLD analysis project Ga0306864, IMG submission 190448) | Saline lake microbial communities from Rauer Islands, Antarctica - Metagenome Torckler E5 #430 (v2) (version 2) | ecosystem: Environmental > Aquatic > Non-marine Saline and Alkaline >...
CTAGAAAGGATTAATAAAAGTCACTTTCCCCCTTGAATGCTTGTTTAATTTATCAGTAAGCTGCAGTACCTACAATAATAAGAATAACTGAAAGTATCCGTCAAGCGTAGTGGAGGTAACTATGCATTACGTGTTGCTCATTAAGAGGTGATAAGTGCGAGAGATCGAGCTCATATTAATAGCAGATGCTTCTAAAGTCCATTCTCATTTGTGATCAAATTTCTGAGGCATCGGCAATAGTGGCAACCGATGGAGAATAACGGAGAAGGAAACTGGCATGTATTATCTAAAATAGACTACCGTACCATCATATATGAACATATAAATTTCCATCATCCAAGAGAATAAATTATTGAGTTTCATTGGATAGTCGGGAAACGGTTATGTTACAGTTATCTTACAACAACAACCAAATTCTGAAGGCAAGCGAGAAGAAGACCAACTTCTCACTTTATTTGCAACTTCTTGGTGCAACATTACAATCATCAATCAACTATGAACAGTCAAATATCTACAAAATCATCAATAATGCCTCTCCTAGCTTTAGCTGGAACTGCTGTAGCGACAGCAGGTTTGTGCTCATTCATCCAAAAGCGAAATGATTCTTCTTCTCATGACATCCATCACAGGTAATCAGTTTCCATTTTGAACTTCATAGATCTGTAAAGAGAGGAGGTCGAGCAGTCAGCTTCTTGTCGCTTCTATTTTTCGAATGTGGCGCAGTTTTAATACTTTCTTACCCATGATTCAATTTCTGCATCAAATAGAGTCGAAATCACCCTCCCGTCATGGGCAAAACTAGAAGTAGAAGAACTTTCCAGCAAAGAATACAAATCAGATAAAGAAATGATGGAACTAGCCGTGCACCTTTCTGCTCGCAATGTTTCTGAGAATACAGGAGGACCATTCGGCACAGCCATTTTTGAGAGAGACACAAAGTCTGGTATTGCCAAGCTTATTTCTGTTGGCGTCAATCGTGTAGTGACTTTGTCTAACTCTACGCTTCATGGTGAGACTGTGGCAATTCAATTGGCACAAAGTAGGTTGAAATCGTTCACAATGAAGATTCCCCATGAAGACGGCAAATCAACTAGACAGTTTGAATTATTTACGTCGTGCGAACCGTGTGCTATGTGTTTGGGAGCAACCCTATGGAGCGGCGTGTCGAGAATCGTGTGTGCTGCCACAAAGGCAGATGCAGAAGCGATTGGATTCAAAGAGGGACCTGTGTTTGAGGCCAGCTATGATCACCTTCGTGAAGCTGGGATTGAAGTGAAGAAAGAAGTTTTGCAAAAAGAAGCAGCACTTGTGTTGAAAGAATATGGTGAAAATGGATTGATCTACAATGCATCTGAAATGTAATCGAATCTGTTACTTGGATTCCACAACGGGATTAATTTTAGAGCTGCCTGCCTCTTGTCTCAGCATCGTGTAAATACCGTGTGTCACTAATCACTAAAGAAATAAACAATATTAATGACTTGTACATTAGAAGTCCTCCTTTTCACGGTTGTATTTCACGCCTTGTAACCTCTGATAGATCTGGTTGTGTACAGCGCACACATGCCAAAATAGAAAAATATTGTCTGAATATTTAGTAAAGGCTACAACATTCGCTATAGAGATCGATCCCGCTTCGGTGACCTAATGCTGTGAAAAATAAAACGAAAGCAGGTGAGGTACTAAAGTTGTGTTGGCCAATGCTTCTGAGCCCCTCGTGCCAGCAGACGGAATAGAACTTACATTTCAGTTACGATAATTTTGTTGTGCGGCAATTTAAGGTTATCACGGAGACTTTTTCTCTTTGTATCATGAGAGTTGTCAGCGCGTAGACCTAGATAATGCGGCAAAGCACTCCGCTTCTCCTGTTGCCTCTCACGAACTAAGTCCATTTTGTTCTTCTCTTCTCTACCAACAATCACAACAGTTTTTGATTCGACCAAATGTCCCTTCTTCATTATAGGTTTTCGGTAAGGCAATTTCTTCCTGTTGGCTAAAAATTGTTTCTTCTTTGCATACTGGTTGACTTTATATTGGTTCAACCGCTCGAGCCTTTGTCTGAGCTCTTCAGCTCTATTCTTCTTATAATGATTTGAGAGTTTATAGAAAGTTGATCCATTCTTGGTACACGACGAATGCACGACGTACATCTTGTCGACTAGCGATTTCAGAGCTTGCACAAAAAGATTTTCCTTCCATGGCGTGTCTAACGAAAGCATCTCAGCCTCTTCTTCGTTAACATCTGGGTAGTTATCATGAAAGAAATATGCTTGAATGTGTTTCTTGATGGCAGTTAGACTACTGCCATTGTGACTGTCTTTTAGATCTTTGATTGCATCAAGAACGGCGTCTTCGTAACACATTATCGAGTTAAAGTTCTGCAAGGAGGTGTTCTTGACACTAAATTCAGACTGCACTGGCGGAATCGAGATGACATCAAAGAACTTGGCATGATATGATGCATTGTCCTGTGGTGGATCCATGTCCATAGGGTTTCTCGTTTAATTTTGTTTTCTTCTGGTGCTGTGCTTTGGTTTTGTTAATACTACTCTTCATTGCTTCCCCGAACACAGAACAGTGAACTGTGAAGACACGAGCATCATGAAGACTTCGTTTTCTATTATGCAACTTCTTTTACTATTGACATTTTTATTTATTTGACAGAAGGGTTCTGGGTTCTGGTAAATAGGTTCTGGTGTTCTGGTTGAAGATAAGCATACATCAATTTGCGCGGAAAAAAGGAAGAACTTTCTCATTTCTCATTTACACTGATTTACGCTCATTTTTAACTGAACTTGTGAAATACTAAGAACTAAGAACTAAGAACTAGGAACTAATAACAAGTGTATTCGTACCAATAGCATGAAAGCTTCCTATTTGATACAATTCTTACTCTTCTCCCTCTTACAACGATCAGTTCTGTGCATTTACATTTGTGCGAAAGAAGAAGGCGGAGGAATATGTCCAGCTGGATCTATATGTTGCGCAATTACCTCGTCTAATGGCAGTATATCAGAATCGGGATGTCTTCCGAGCAATCCTCATATTCAAGGACCAGGGACATGCTGTCGGGATTCCACATCGTTCGGCACAACTGCGTGTCCTGGACACTACCAATGCGTGCTTTCGTCGTTGGACGCATCTCCGATTTGTGCTTTGCAAGATTATCAAAATGGTGAAATTACAATGCCTAGGTATAAACTTGTTCCGAGCTCGGCAAAATCACTCAGACACATCTACGGTTTTCCAATTTTAAGAGAAGATAGAACAGGACATGGACCTGTTCTTGCTTATTATTCAAGTATGGGACCAATTCTCACCTCGCATCAAAAAACGGATTCAAATATAGAAGCAATCATCGTAATTGTGCATGGTTCAGGTAGGAATGCCGACGAGTATCTCTATACCATGACGAGTGTAGCAAAACTGCAAAAAGAATTTGAACCTGCAAATGTTTTAGTTATAGCACCACGATTTCTCGCGGTGGAGGATGGAATTATCACAATTCCTGTAATTACCAATGAGGTCATGGAAAGTAGAGAGCCAATGAAGTGGAATGAAACCTACCCAATTCCCCATACCTGGAGATACGGAGCAAATGCTCTCAAACCGTCAGAAATGTATAGTTCATATGATGCAATGGTACGTGTTATGCGCTTAGTCTGATTATTTCCACCAATTGTATCTCATCCACGGCTCATGTCTGTCTTAACAGGACTCTATTGTGGACCTTTTCAAGGAGAATTCTGGAGAAGGTGAACGGTTTGAAAATCTGAAGCGTATTATAATTGCTGGACATAGCGCAGGTGGGTACTAAGAATCAAAGCCTACTACCTTACTGCGAGAATATTCCTACCAATTTTCATTCAATACTAGCTAACTATATACATTTTCCATGCTGCACTTTTTAGGTGGGCAATTTACGCAGCGATGGGCACTTACATCCAACACTCCTCTTTGGAGAGATATAGCTGAAACATTTGAAGGAACATCCGTCTCGAGACAATTGAGAAGTGTGCATTTTCCAAACTTAAGCGTTTATGTTGCAAATCCAAGAAGTTTTGCTTATCTTGACGAACGGCGCTGGCTAGACTCTACAAATTTTATTAAACCACCAACGGAACGTATAGATTGGTGTCCAAGATATAACTGTTGGGAATGGGGACTAAACATCGGTGGGTTAGATGCACCGTACGTACAAAGAGCTGTGAATTTATTCAATGGAGTGATAGAAAAGGTAAGCGAACGGTATTCAAATCGAAATGTAACATATCTTGCTGGTCGCAACGATACAGAACATTTGCATGGATCGTGCGAGGACGATGGCTTTCAAGGTGAATCTAGAGTACAGAGAAGTCGTTTATTTTATGAGTCTCTCAAAATTATCTTTGATCGAGATGTCCACTCGCGTCTGTTGGTTGATAATGTGGGTCACGATCACACTTTAATGTTTCAGGGTGCCATAGTTACGATGTTTAGTGATGATAACACAACCGAGTAGGAATTTAGAAATGCATACTTGAAATGTGGAGTCGTCGCAGAAAGCATATGAATTGTAGACACATGATCTACTATGGGAACAATATCCATCAACAATATTTATCTAGTACTAGAGTAGTCCCCCTCAAGATCACGAGTAGCTTTATAAGGGCTAGCAATAGATGACAATATAATGTATCATCGTCATCATTCACTCTTATCAAGTGGTGGTGTCTTCCTTCCAGGTTGTTTATTGAAGAATTGTCGAGGAATCTTCAAGTGGAACAAGTTTGCCAATTCAATGACGAGGAAAATGCAAATCAATTATATTCAGTTATTTATGCAGCATTATCAAAACAAGGTAAAAATTACTATTTCTTAAAGTTTATTGACCCATTCCATCAGTTCGAAGCAGCTTTACAATGAGCTTCATTTCAACGCTTTTGGCGACATCATAAGAAGGCTCTGCAATCTTTTTGGACAAAAGATCATCGACTTTCCTTCTTAGACCGCCAATCAAAGCACCAATCCGCGCATTAGCGGACATGCGAATGTAATTGTCTATAATGATTAGACCATCTGTCGCCAAGACCTCAATGCTTCCTCCAAACAGAAGAAGGTCGTAATTGCTACACTCAGTAACATCTCGCATGAATGGCATCGAAGTTCTCACAAGTTGGTAATATACTATCCATGGACAAGAATAAGAGCCAACGGAGAAATTTGCAGAGCCTGGATGCACAAAGACTCTCTCCTCGGGGACTCCATTATAGGTTTTGACAACATTCTTCGAAGAGTCATTTGCACTGCTCCTTGTAAAAAATTTCAATTCACGTGCCTTACCATCCTTTTCAACTGCTCCTTCAGCAGTTTCAGAGTACTTTGTTGAAGCACGTTGCACCCTATAAAGAAGGTAAAGTAAGAAGATAGACAAATTTTGGATGAAATTATGACAATCAGACCCATTCGGTGACTTACCGAGCAATCTGCGATGGAGCTAATGCGCTCACAATGCAACTCCGGATTACTCTCCACGAGTTTCCATTCATGTCAGAATCTTGAGTCGAACGGAAACCCGCACTTGCAAGTGCTGCATCTAGTTGCTTGACTAGCTGCTTCATATCTCTCATAGCATTTGGATTTAGACCTAATGAATCAAGGTACCCGCGTTTCATTCCACCGCCTCCAGGAAATGTATCCCATCCTATGTATATCGCTGCAAGCATAGCATGATCAGAATTACCAACACTTTCAAATAACTTGTCCCTCTCGTCAAGTCTGATCTTGTTTTTGTATCCTTCTTGTGTATCATTGTCAATGAACCTACGATCAATTCGAAAAAACGGGCTTTTCCCCCCCGACAAACCTGCGGCCACAGCTAAAGCAGCAGATCTGCATCCTAGAAGGGTGCCCATTACTAGCAACTTCCCAATGCACGGAGGTGCAGGAATTCCTGCAAGATGAAGGCCAAGAGGAGTAAGCGTTGATCTACGCTGTTCTACGCTCGACGTGACAAGAGCTCCAAGTTTTTGCAGACTGGAGATTGCTGCTTCAATTGCAGTAAGTGACGGAGGATCGATAAGCTTTGACATAAAATTACCAGATCCATTCTCAACCCCTATGAAAAGAAGCGAGAGAAATGTTTGATCTAGCGCACAGCGTTTGATTTCAGGTTCTCCATGTTCAGGTAATTCACGGAATGTTTCTAAAGAAATGAGCTGGGAGAATTGTGAAGAGAAAAATGTAAGGAGGAAATGTGAAGCACACAAGGGAATCTTTCAGTTCGTATATAATAGAAATACAGTACAAGTGCCAATGAAACTAGTCAAAGTAAAAAAACTAACCTTGTAGCAAGAACCTGGCCTCACGCGACCTGCTCTTCCTCTCCTTTGCTTCAGACTGTCACGAGACGCAAACTTTTCAATAAGCAATGGCATACGGTTCGAAGGGTCGTATGACGATTGCTTCTCACGTGCAGTATCAATGACTATTGTACAGTCAGGAATTGTAATTGACGTCTCTGCCACATTTGTGGACAAAATCACTTTTGTAGTGCCACTAGCAGCAGGAGAGAAAACTCGTTTCTGTTCTTGGGGCTGAAAACTATATAATTAGATTTTCTGCTGTGTTTTGAGAACAGTTAAATAAACATATTATGATTCTTACCTGAAGGCCACCATGCAAGGGAAGGATTACAATCTTTTCCCCTCGGGTGATTTTGAGTATACTATCCCTTGCTTTAATGATCTCAGGAGCACCAGGGAGAAAGACTAGAATGGAACCATCATCGTTTGGCTCTTTTGTTCTGACTAGATGTCGAACAAGTATAGAGAGCATATCATAGTCAATGTCGCTGCTATCGACGCGCTTGACTAAATCTTCAATTGGTATTTTAAACGCTCCAATTCCTTTTACACTTTTACCAGAGCCGAAAGAATTCGTAGGAATACTCTCTTCCTCGTCATCAGAAGAAACCTCAGAGTCATTCCATGCAGATTTCTTGCGAGAGTTGCTGTTCCAGTGGCCTTTTTTCTTTTTCTTTCCGTTTTTTGGTGGAACATACCCAGTTATTCTGAGAACGTCATCCAACATGAAGTCCTTGACAGAGTGGGTGAATCCAGGGATGTGCATGCGGGGCGTATTTCCCCCCCAGTAAGCTGCAATTTTTTCTTTTTCCATTGTGGCAGACATAATGACCACCCGCAGATGAGCAGGTCTAGTTTCCTTCAATATCCCCAACAAAATATCAGTATCTAGGTGTCTTTCATGAACCTCATCGATAACAATGTGAGTGATACAATCTAAGGCACCATCAGATTGAAGCTGACGAAGTAAGACCCCTGTGGTACAAAATAAAAGACGGCAATTATTGCTGATCTTCGAATCTCCGCGGACTACATAACCGACAGATTCCAAGCCAGGCTCTGACTCTCCTCGCTCATCCGCCACACGGGCAGCAACACCTGTTGCGGCGAGACGCCGAGGTTGTGCCACAATAATCTTTGCATCTTTTGGAGCCTCCTCCAAAATGAATTGTGGAATCTGAGTAGTTTTTCCTAAGTGGCAGCACAACAAGAAGAAACAAGATGAATACAATACTTAATGAAGCGTGATGCTCAATACAGATGTCTGGAAACTTACCACACCCTGTCTCTCCTAAGTCATCACATTGGAAAAAACAGTGAATATCATTTTCAAGTTAGACTTCAACGTGTATGGCGGTGATTGAAAATATCTAAGAAGAGAATCACTTCAAGACTTACCAGTTATCAGGACCACTCGATCATTTCGATCGGCTTCTTTCATGACATTGAGGAATTCCTCTCTAGCTGCTGCCGCGGGCAAATGGTCTCGGGCTTTTTTTATATCACTCCGCAACCTTGGAAATGCAATTGCAGGAGGGGTCTGAGCAGGACTTTTGCTCCAAAAGAAGCTTTTTGTTCTAGGTCTTGCTCTAAATGTAGATCTCGCAGATTTTTTCTGACTTTGACGCTGAATTTGAGAACTCTGTTTCTTCTCAACAACATGAACACTGCGAGCATACTGGCTTCCACCACTCAAATAAGGAAGCAGAATAGAATCAGAACCGACTTTTACCGACCCACTAGGCATTCCATTTTCTCCATCTTGCAGAAGTTCCTGAGCAAAATTATACAATTCGAAAATCATGGGCTCGCCTGATGGCAATTCCGATACAAATCTCAAAAGTTGAGATTGAATAGCTGTGCCAAGACCAGGATGATTGCTTGACCAACCACCACGAATGAGCACTTTGGGATGTTTTCTTGGATATGAATTGCAATGGTATTCGATACAAACATTGCGGTTCTCATCATCATTAGACTGCAGCGGAATTCTCAATTGGATCATATCTTCGTTTTGGAAGTCAGTGAAATGAACGACTTGCAGATCTTCTTCTTCAGGGAAAATTGCTCTTAAAACCTCAATTTCTTCTGCTGAGAGTACTTTGTTACACTCAATTTCGCCCATACCTAGGTCCATCAAATTGGTGAATAGATTAATATCAATATTATTGACTTGGCACAATGCGTTCCAAAATATCATTTCAACTTTATCTTCTTGTCCCCGGCATAAACAAGCTGCTTCTTCTACAGATGTCCCAAATTGTTGCACTATTAGATTGATTGCGTCAGGAATTATCGACTCATCATCATCACCTTCAGTTGAAATTATCTCTAACGACTTCTTCGATTTAGGAGCAACAATGACATCAAGAGTTCTTCCTCGAGGATCAAAACCTTCTGGTAACTGATCTTCATTCAGATGAATGCAAAGCCACTGCAGACTCTCTTCGTAGAATTTATCCATATATTCATCTTCATCAGTATTCATACTCTTTAATGTCACTGATGGATTTTTAAGGACTGCTGTGTAACCTGCTCTGGACTGTGATGATGTGAAACCTTCATGAGTCAGACGCCTGGTAACATACACCATTACAACATCATCGGTATGATCTTCCTCATTACTCTCCTCCAACTCCTCATTCTCGGAATTTAAGGCATTCATCAGTTCCTTATCAGCTTCACCTCTCAGAAGAATCTCGATCTGCTTTCGAACCTGTGTGGACATGAATACCTGCACATCTCTGTTAGCCATACGGAAAGCTTCGTGTCTTCTGATTTTTGCATTCCTGTCCTTTTTTTTATCCTCCATTAGTGTACGCTTCTCACTCCTTGAACTAAACGAATTTGCACTAATCAAATTGGACGAAGCAGATGAACCAAATGTGCCGCTATGTTTCACGTCACCTTTCTTCTCATTCTCAATCGGAGTTCCCGAGCTTGCTTTGGATTTTGGCTTTGATCCACTTTCCTTTTTAGCTTGTAGAGCATTAAGCCAAGTAGTTTTATACGGTTCAGGAAGTGTTCTTTCGTGGGGAATGCTGGGTGTAAGTTTCAATAAGGCAAGAAGAGCAGCTTCTTCCATAGCTTGTTCAGAATTTGCGACAGCCGATGCCGGAACTAAAATCAAATCGTGGTCCCCTCCACGCCTTGACGCCTTAGCATCCTGAACAATTACTCGATACAGACATTTATCACCTGATTGTAAAGGTTTGTACTTTGGGTAGGGTCTCTTCTCTTTCTTACAAATATCTGCGAGCAACTCTGATGGTAGCTTCTGCCACTGTGACAACGTTGTTTTTCCCTTCTCTGTAGTCTTTGGGCCTGTAGCAATAGCAACTGCTAAACCAGATGCTCCTTTTAACCTGTGACCTTTCCCTCCCCATTCTTTCTTCGCAGGATCCCACTTGTGCCCTCTAGAAGGTCTCTCTGGCCTGTCATTAGTTGAAAGTGAATTGAGGTGAGTGAATGTACTGTAAAATAGAAAGTAAACACAAACATAAACATAATCAAAACCAACAAGTAACTCCTTACCTTAAAGTGCAAGAGCATTTATATGGGTCATCGCAGGTACATTCAGTTACTTTTTTTGATGCTCCAGAGGATTGTTTCCCTTTCTTGCCCATTCTTTCTCCGTTGTAGCCTTGCTAGAGGATGCTGGAAATGTTTCAAAATAAATAACATAGGTATATTATGAGGCATGGATGAGCGATGAGCCATGGACTACTACTGTGAGTTAAAAGTTATAACGAACGTACTGGGAAATGAAAATGCGACAAGAACTGACAAGAAAAATAAGCAAACTCCTCCTAACCACTAACCAACATGGTTTATTATATATAAACTTTTGGACAATCCAAATGTACCTACACGAATATCTACGAATATTTTGCTTGTATTGTACTTTCACTTTCTATCTTTCACAACAGTAGTAGTATTACTATCGTACTGCATTATCTTATTCGTCTTTCAATAAATTGTTACACTGTGATAT
>Ga0306864_1001303_pt1 | contig 10329 bp, 11 predicted proteins | sample AntRauTorckE5430_FD_190448 | JGI IMG/M metagenome (GOLD analysis project Ga0306864, IMG submission 190448) | Saline lake microbial communities from Rauer Islands, Antarctica - Metagenome Torckler E5 #430 (v2) (version 2) | ecosystem: Environmental > Aquatic > Non-marine Saline and Alkaline >...
CCTGCCGTGCACCAATTGTGGACAAGAAACCTAAATTTACTAAACAGTTATAATTGAATCATGGCATCTGCATTGATTAAGAAATTCAGCGCATCGGGCAATCCGTCAGACGGAACACCTCTGGTAGAACCATTTGACGAAGCCAGTCTAGCAAATAGTGGAACGAGTAGTATGTCGGGCAATTTTCGACAAATGAGATTGCAAGAGCAGCCTGCAAGTTCCGTCAGTACGCAGAGACCTAGTAGACACAGAGATGGAGCCTTCGAGAGAGGTGATTCAACGCCGAAGTCTCCAGGTGGTTCTGTATTGGCAAGGGTGCAGATGTTTGAAGCCCACAATGCAAGCACATCCCCAGTTATAGGTTACAAAGTAAGCCCCAGCAGAAACAAGGCGGCGGGCGCAGAAGATAAATTTAGAGTCAAGTCCAAACTCCCAACAACTGCACCCATCACATCAAGCTCTAAAGATAGTAATAGGTTTCGCCCATCAACAGCTCCACTTATTGATGTGCCTGTTTTAGAGCGAACACAAATGAAATTTCATCAGATCGTTTCAAACCCTACGCCAGAAGATCCAGCACACAATTCAAGGAAATTGAAACCAAGATGGGAACAAAAAACAAACGAAGTGCATGAATCAAGAAAGAAAGAGCGAACACAAATGAAATTCCATCAGATCGTTTCGAACCCTACGCCAGAAGAACCAGTACACAATCCGAGGAAATTGAAATCAAGATGGGAACAAAAAACGGATGAAATGCATGATTCAAGAGAGAAAAATTTTACTTCGTCTATCCCTGACACAGTTGAGCAGGCAGTTGATAAAGCGATTGCGGAATCAAAGGAGCTATCAGAGAAAAGACGGAAATTGGCATTGTTCAAAAAGAAAGCCGCCGATGCAAGGTCAAATGACGTCGTTGATAGACCTTCCCACAGCAATACAACAAATGCGCGCATGACTCCTGATCCTTTGGACCGAGAGGCAGCAAAGAAGCAGGATACTGATATGCTATCTTCGCCGAATAGAAGGAGAAAGTTTAAGATGGTCGAAGCATCAATGAAAAGGAATCTGTTGAAGGATAAAAGTCTTGGAAGTTCAACAGCTGATTCTTCGTCTTCTTCTATCTCGTTTACTTCGGTTGATTTTGGAGCAGAGCCTGGTGCCATAACGCCCAAGGGGGCACTTGAGAGGAAGAATGATATTATCCATCTTGATCGTGTACTTCCAACAATCAAGTCGAGTGAGAAGTGTTCGTTCGAAATTGATGACGACTTTGTTGTTAGTCCATCTTCGTTACCAGGAAAAAGAGATCGTCATCGTAGTGCGCGTCGTAGTGATTTCACGAGTTCCGCCAACCCTGATATTTCCGATGGAGAAGATATGGGTCAATCCTCATTTGGTCAAGACAGCGTGGAAAGCCCCATCAGAACTAGCCAGCGCAGCCGAGGGTTTCGTTACACGGAAAATGATCAACAGATATTTGACATGCACGATGCTCAGTTCTCAACGCCATCGCCGAAGCAGCATCAATCCATGGTGAATCATGGACAGTCGCCTACTCAAGGTCATTACTTTGCCCCTATTGTTTTGGAAGGAACTCCACACCTGAGCTTCAACGATGACGGCGATGACGAAACCCAATTTAATAGTGTACAGGAAAATTGCGACAAGAGTAAATCAAAAGACTCTTCTCAACCTTTTGCTGGTAATGCATCGAGCCCCAACTCACACGGAGCTTCTACTAAGGGTAGTGACGGAGCTTCTTATTTTTTTGCAGGCTCGGCAAGGATGGCTGGAGATGACTTTCAAGACCATAACTTTACACAAAAGAATGTCAAATATCTGAATGGTGCAACAACAGAACCTCCTCGTGATGACGATGCTGATTCGTACACGGACAACGGGAGCTGGACAGGTCATATGAGAGCACGAAAAGCCATGGAGCAGACAACGACTTCCGAAAAAAATGACCAAAGAATTGATCGGAGATGGAATGGCAAGGCTCCAAAGAAAAGTGTTTCCCACCATCTCGATGGCAACATCTCGGTGACGAGTAGAGTCATTAACACAGTTCAAAAACAGCAAAAGGCTGCAATGAGTGATGCTCAAGAAGGATTTAACGCATTTACAACCGAAGATCCAAAAAATGCTGCAATTGGGCTAGGAGTTGCAGGTGCATTGTGCGGAGCAATCATGCTTGGTCCTCTTGGAATTGTGCTTGGAGCAGCAGGTGCAGGAGTCGGGTACAAGGTTTCTCAGATGCAAGAAGACGAACGGACTGAAGCTAAGAGCAAAGCATCAATTGCGATCCACAAGTTACAGAAATCTGCTATAGCTGCCAATGAGACGATTTCAACCACGTGTGCCACAGCATGTGGGAATTCTCGAGAGGAAGTACACTCTAATCCCATTAATCAGACAACAGGAAGATCAAACGGAGCTACATTTTCACCTCCTCAACCAGTGATGCAGAATCAGGGACTCATAAACCAAAATCGTGATAGACACCCTGTTGGGATGAACCTGAAGGTCTCCAATGTACACATAAAGCCAAAAGATATTGTTCCAATTAAATCAGATCTAAATCAAATACATCCTTCAAGAGCACGACAAAGAAGAAGGTTGACTCCTGCATGTCGACGAATGGGTAGAATCACACCCGTCAGGCAAATCCATTCTCTCGACCCTGCACTACACCCCCTCGCGTGGCTTGATGTAATGGCTTGTGATTGGACTACTCGTGACGAGAAGAATGAAGCCATGGAAGAAATTCTTTTACTTGCAAAAAATAAGGTACGTTATATGAATGTGTTTTAGCTGCAATCTCGTGTATCTCGCCAGTATGAAGCTAACAATTCCAATTCATTCGGACTCCTAGAGCCACTCACGTATGCTACTTGATGAGGGAATTCTTGATTCTCTCATGTATATCCTACGAGCATTCTTCTTTAACTACATAGATGTACAGCGACAGAATGGTGAAAATAGCTTTGTTGAGACCTATATGTCGGATCCTAACTTTTTCCATTCTAAATTAGCAGCGAATTGCTGTGTTGCACTTGGAAAGGCTCATTGCGCCATGGTGCATACAACTGAGGGAGAAATGATTGCTTCAAACGTACATGGGCCAGTACCAATAGTGCAGCAGGTAGCAAAGATGCTTTACGATGTCCCACATCACATGGCTATGAACACAGAAGCAGAAGAGGAAGTCAAAGAAGTATTCAAAATCACAACAGAAATGTCGAAAGATCAAGCTGAAGATCTTGCGTCGTCAATTGTGAGCTTGTCCATGGGAAAAATTGAAATTCGTGTTCAGGAATTTTAGATTGCTCAACAAACATTATCATAGATAATATGTGTATTAATATGTATTCACACCTAATTGCAGTATTTGTGGAGGATATGGGTTCGTGGTTGCAGTGCATTCACCAGAAAATAGCGGGGATCCTCCAACAAAAAATGCTCGGTATGAGATTGATAATGCTGTCCATATGCATGTCCCGTTGAGGGATGTGACTATAGCAGACTATGGGGAGATATTCAGTAAAGTGAGCATGGTGGGGGATCAAAGAGGATAGAAGCTGCCGTGAAATGCAAAGTATCTAATGAAAGAAGTGATCAAGATATGGACCGGGAGTGGTCGGACATCATTGACATGATACAAATGCAACGAATCAGAAGGATGGAAAAATTGCAAATAGAATAGCACAGAAAATAGAGGAAACCAAAGGGGGGAATGAATTCCTAGCAGGTAAGAAAGGAGATCTATCATCAGGAATTCGTCGAGACTTTGTAGCGACTGACTTTGGAAATAGAAGAAGTGATGGTGCGAAGTTGATCTCTGAAGGGCCACCAGCACAAGTACCGGCAGTTGCTAAAGATGAGGATGGGGGTGGTGTAACAATGTAGATGAAATGTAAAATGATTATGCGCTAGTTTATTCTTTTACTACTAGTCGATTCTAGCTTTGTCCTTATTATTCACGGAAGGAATCATGTAATACCACGAGACTTTGGAAGGCTCTGGGTAGAGTTCCTTGTCTATACAGTGCGGCACGACCCGCAGCGGTAGAATGATGAACGTATTGCAAGTCCAAAAGATTGTGTTCAAGGCCGCCAGCATCAAATGCATCATCTCCCAGGTGGTGGTGGTGGTGGCAGTTGTTGATGCTGCGCTGCCATAACCGGTCATTTGCCACGCCATCAGGAGCCACGTCTTTAGGAACGACATGCGATAAGCGCTGAATCCGAGCGGGACCATCAGCTGCAACAATGGATGAAATTCTGGTCCGTTGACCATCATTTCCATCATGATCTGGCACACCAGTATGTACAGATGGGGTGCCGCCGCTTGGGCGATCGGAAGGGGGGCTATCACCTGTAGTACGAGGGGGAACAAGACACCGAGGCACGCGGCGAATATCATGTGCTTGAGAAACCAGGATTCGCCCTTGGCAAAGTTGGTGTGTTCCGGTTTTCCGGGATAGGACTCGCCCTTTAATGTTCGTAGGGCGATCTGCCTCTTGTTGCTGTCAAAACGGAATCGGTTTGCGAGACAGAGATAGAGTGGATAGGCAATCGAAAAGAAGCAATCCCAGAATGGTATTTCACGATAGCACACTAGCAGGAGATACATTATTGGAAGCACTACGGGCGGTGCGACAAGGCCGCCATGGGCGGTGTGTACAAAGCGTGATGGTGATGATGTTTCTGTTTGAGTTGTGGCAGACATGCTTTGTATCTTATACTACTGCTGTTGTTGTTGTTGTTGTTGTTGTTGATATGTGAAGAACTGGTTTTTATGAGAACAGTTGAAGTTGACAAGAACACCAAACAAGAGAAACGAAGGTGTAAAAACTTTAAGTTTTAAATGGTATCTACACTTCGCAATGACCGATGACATGAGTTACTTTCAACTTCTTCCAACCCTTACGCGTGCCGATGTTGCATTGTGCATTGTTTCCGAAGTTCAAAAGTGTCGAATACAGAATAAATAAGATAGAAGTTACGCGCGAAGGATGATGACGCGATGGTGATGTCAATTTCACAGAGATTTATCAGATTCACTTCAAGAAAATTCGAAGGCGAATAACCAGATGAACATTATTATATGACACAAGTGCTCATTCCTAATTCATTGCAAACTTAACTGCAACGAACGCTCTAACTAATCAATGATGCACCAATCAAGCCCATTCGTCGGATTAATCCTGTTCCTTTCCCTGCACAGTGACTTGAATGAAGCTTCCGCCTTTACGGTATCATCTGCTATCACATCTACGCGTGCACGCACACAAATTCCTCCACAAGGTTCCTCACCTTCTTCCGCGCCACCAATCGCAAGAACTTTCACGAAACCACTCTTTGTATCAAAAGAGCCTGTGGTCGAACAAGCTTTGCCAGAAGATAATGAATCAGTAGGTATATACACATCTCTGCCAAGGCATGCGACGGATGATGCAGTGAACGACACACTTGCCAAGATCGAACGAACAATTCAGAATTTGTACAAGGAATCTAATGAGGCTCGCGCGGAATTGAAGAAACCCGGCGTCTTCGACAGAGAAAGGACCGAAAACGAACAGGTCTATGCTAATAGTTACGTAGATCTTGGTAAAGTCGATACTGTAGGTTTTGATTATGATTACACCCTGGTCACTTACAAAAAAGAACTTCTGCATCTCATTTATGACATGACTCTGAAGCGCCTCGTCAAGGATAATCATTATCCAGAAGAAATGCTCGAGGCTGGATTAAAGTTCGATCCAAAGTTTAGCGTCAGAGGATTGGCAGTGGACAGAGAGACTGGCTGGATTTGTCATTTGTCCTATACGCACAAAGTCGCCGTTGCCTATGAGGGGAGGGAGAAGGTTAGCAGAGAAAGATTGATGAAGGAGTATACCGGTAAAAGAGCGTTGAAGCCAAATGAGAGAAAGAAAAGGCTCAAGCCTCTGAACGACCTTTTTTCGATGGCTGAGTGTTGTTTGATTGCGGATGTTGTGCAATTTTTCAATGACAACAATCTCCCATTCTGTCCAAAGAATGCAGTCTACGATATTCTTGGTGCAATTGGATCCACTCACATCAGTGGCGATTTCCATAGACTTGTAGCAGCTGATCCTGGTAAATATTTCGAACCAAGACCTCATCTGAGAGAAGTCCTTCAAAAGTTAAGAGATAGTCAAAAGCGCTTGATCTTTGTCAGTAACTCCCCTTTCTGGTACGTCGATGCTGGAATGAAATACGTTATTGGTAATGAATGGAGGGAAATGTGGGATGCAGTCATTGTGAGTGCTGGTAAGCCAAGATTTTACACTGAAACAACGCGTCCTTTCAGAGAAGTAAACCAGAAAACAGGGAAGATGGCATTCGAGAGGGTTGAATGCATTGAAGCTGGAAGAGTTTACTCTGATGGTTGTTTGACAGAGTTGACAAAATGCCTTGATTGGTACTCTGCTGCTTCAGATGTGCCGCAAAGTGATTTGGACGTTCAAAATAATTTTACTGGCGGCGGTTCGTTGACTAGTCCAAATGTGTTGTATATCGGCGACTCCCTATTTGCAGATCTCGTCGATGCAAAGCGTGACTTTGGATGGACTACCGCAGCAGTTACCCCCGAGGTTGGCTGGTAAGTACAATGACATGCTAGACTATTTATTCTATATCACGCATACGTAATCTCATTATTTTCCCACGTCGTCAAAATATTGCAGGGAATCTGATAAGTATGGGAACATAGAATTTTCCAATGCACAAAATGCCATTGACTTGCTCTTGTTCACTCTCAGAGATATACAGGAAATATTGGGCAATGGAATCCGTAGTGAAGAAGATATTGATGTAATTGTCAAATTAGAACGAATGGTTGCGCTCTGGAGAGAAGAGCAGAACAAGCTGCTCGGAAACCCCTTTGGCAGCGTATTCCGCGCTAAATACCAACCCTCCTTGTTTGCGCATTCTTTGCGAAGATACTGCGATCTCTACATGCCAAGTATCAGTGCTTTGAGACATTACTCTCCTCAACATCGTTTCTATCCAGAGGACGCTAGATTACTCAGTCATGAAGTACAAGTTGCAACTCCAGAATGCTGGGAGGGTTCAGACGATTCTTTAGGATAAGATAAAACTCTTGAAAATTTTGAATTTAAACTATTATATATTATATTAGTACAAGTAGTGTTGTAACGAGGATAAGAAATATTTGACAGAGAAAGAAATCTTGAGCTGAATTAGAAGCGGCGTCAACATCTGGGTTCGTAACACTTCCACTTCCGCCATTGTTTGAATTTTTATCTCGGTCGATCCTCTGAGCAACAGGTGGCGATGTTATTATCCCACCATCGAGATCAAATATGAATTGTTGAAGGTACTTGAAGTTCCCTCCTCTAAACATGACTTTATTGTCAGCCATATCCCCATAAAAGACTTGAAAGAATCCTTCTCCTTTCTCACAGCACAATCCATTACGCCCTGCATCTAGAATAGCGAAAACATATTGCTGATTGCCTGTGTTAGGGGTGGAGGGAAGTGTGACTGTTTCAATAGCGATTGAGTTGTCATTTCCAGAGTATGTTCCAAAAGGCTTTGACATTATAAGCTTTTGATCTTCCACCGATGTGATTGCCCATCCCGTCTCCCCGGCAGAAGCATCAAATCTAAAACCAATTGTTACATAAAGTTCCTCGATCCCTACTTCTGGAGCTTGCGATGGTGATGAACTAGAGGGAACGGAAGCAGAGGGAACGGACGCAGTTGACGGACTTGGAGTTGGCGCTATTGTTGTCACCAATTTGGATAGGTAAAATGGATGGATAATTTTATCCCCAAACGTGTTCCCTGATGCAACCTCAATCCCCATGTACGGAGTGTCACCTATCCATAGTTTGTAATTCCCGTTATCAAACTTTAGTCCGTCTCCATAAGCATCGAGCATGATGAACTCGTATGTGGTATCTTCTTTTAACAAAATTGTTGTAATGACGTGTTTGTTCTCAACACCGTGATAATCACCTATTCCCACGTATGCAATGGTCTCTCCAAATTCATCTCGTATTAGCCATCCAGTTTCCTTTGGAAACCTATCAAGCATAATATCAACAGTGACAGGGCGTCTTGGTTTATCTCCATTTTTGAGTCGAGGAGGGCAACCGAAATAAGCAGGAGGGGACTCAGACCAAATACAGACGCGATTTTGTATCCATTGGTATTGAGAGCTAATCCTCGAATACATTCCAGGAAAAATTGGGTCAGCACAACCTGAATGTTGGGTAAGGTACTGAATGTGAGCATTTGTGCACGAAATGTTGGCATGATTATACCACGATGTTGATGCAAAAGACTTACCTACCCCCCAGCTTACAACTCCAACTTGAACGTCAAGAGCAGCGGATCCTTCCTTTTGAATGAGAGGTCCACCACTATCTCCTTGACATGAATCTTCCCCTTCGTCAAGCGCGCACATCATGTTGGGTGTAATTTTGTCGTCTAAAGTGAAGATTTGCGTGTATCCTTGGGGCCGGCCTGTCTTCGCCTTGCATTCGAGATTCGACATGTAATTAACTGACACTTCTTTTAGCTGCTCAGCAACCTCCTTAGTTTCATTATCTACAACCCCCCAGCCTGTCACATATAGCTCATCTGCATTTGCAGGCACAGAGGGATTAGAGTTAATATTAGCCAATATCCTGTCCGTAGACCAACCATACAATTTCACAAGCATGAAATCATTGTCAAACGATCCAGCAGCATCTGTGTACCCAGGGTGATTCAAGTATTCTTCAATTTTGAATCTATCAAACTTCTCCGACGCATCCTTTATGTTTTGTCTGCCGAGATCGATGCCATCGAAATACCCACCACAATGTGCAGCAGAAAGAATAATATCATCTGCAATAAGCGTGCCTCCACATGTATGCGCTCTTTCATTGGTGAGCGAGGCAAGATATGGATAACGGTCGGCTTCAGCCACTCCTCCGCCTATAATCCGATTAGTCTGCTGGTTGAGCACTTGAGCAAGTCTCGCACCGTGGTCCACACGATGACCTGTACCTGATGATATTTCTCGTTCCGACAGAGCATCATCGTTGCCACCATATTCTCTAGATCGCGGTCGAGGGCCTTCATTTTTGTCGATATCCTATCCATTATCGTCAGGAACGAAAACATATGTGAGATAATGATGTTTAATAGGCATATTTAATCTTGAATTAGGAAACATACTCACCTCCATTAAAAATGTAATACCGTCAACAGTCCTTTGTACTCGATCGCTCTCAAAGAAAACCGGAGTATCTCTGCCATGATGTGATTCGGCGCTTGATACAAAAACAATTATAATCCAGCTGAACCCATAGCAGATAAATAGCAGCCCGCTAGGGCTGCCAGATTTTTTCCAAATCATAAACTTTAGATGTAAGGCTTGCTTGAAAGGAGAGGATTATTGATAGTATGTAATAACCTTGTTCTGCATGATGTGGTGGGTGTTGGGCTGTGTGGGGTGATAGAGACCGGAGATTGGGAACTGGAATCAATTAATGATGACCGTGCGGCAAGCGAGGGCAAGCGGCAACCTCTTTTATCTTTTTAGCTTCTTCTTCGTATCCGGGAGTATCCGGAAGTCATTTTGGACAACCAACTGAAATTATCAATCCGAGATCTCTTGTCACTTATCAAGTCTGTATTGGCCTAAGTAATAGCCTGTTTCAATTAGCCTGATGTGGTATTTATCAGATTTGACAGGATTTGCTGGGATTTGATGTATTTTTGAGCAGCAAGCAGCAACATTCAACAAGGAAGGTTCAACATTCAATAAATGATGGGACTTTTTTTGCAAGAAAGGATGAACGAAATTTTAAAAAGTCCTGAGGGTTTCAGCAATACTGATGATTAATTAATCTCATGCCATCTTATCATCGAACTCAAAATACCACCCTTGTGTACTGAGAATCGGCATTCGTGAAAGTGGGGAGAAAAAAAGGAATGCGTTGATATCGCCTCGCGTGATTGCGCATTATTTTGTGCATGCATATCGTTCGGTTCAACTCCAGTACTGTTCTCTTCTTGCCAACGAATGGGCGTGTAACTGCTGACGACGATGTAGCACTGCGAAATATATTCATGAACTTCGAGGATGACAAATACCACAAGATAATAGCACCGACTCCACGTCTTCGATTGTAAACCTTTCTCGCAGAGAAGGCTCCATACCCTCAGTGATTGGAGTCAGATTTGCTACTTCCTTGCCACCTTGGTAAACGAGTATACACGGAAATCCTATATGGTCAAAATTCTCCTTTACTTTGCATGCCTCCAGCCGAAAGAATCGGCA
>Ga0306864_1001304_pt1 | contig 10302 bp, 6 predicted proteins | sample AntRauTorckE5430_FD_190448 | JGI IMG/M metagenome (GOLD analysis project Ga0306864, IMG submission 190448) | Saline lake microbial communities from Rauer Islands, Antarctica - Metagenome Torckler E5 #430 (v2) (version 2) | ecosystem: Environmental > Aquatic > Non-marine Saline and Alkaline >...
CAGAAGATAATTATAATGACCTACCTATCGATCACATTGGTATCTGGAGAAGCTTACTAATAGACCCGATGGAGTCATGTCACAAATTGCTCACTACAGCAACTCCTCAAGATACTAAAGTGCTTAATAAAGCCATTGATTTGCTCAAAGCGATAAATTTCAAGGGTGATACTTTGAGTACTGTTACTATGAGGAAAACACTGTTTGATTGTTTGGTGCTGCTCTGCATCTCTTGTCCTGAGGAATCCCTGGCTCGCCTTGTTGCTATTCGGATTGAAACCACCGAAAGTGTCAACAATATAGGATCTACCAACAACTCTACGGAAGTTCAACTTGCTCATCCCAAAAACCCTCTCAATATATTACAGTGGCTTTTGCGGGTCCCATTTTCTGATGAGAATGAAGGGCTTCGCACCTATGCTGGAAGATGGTTGGGGGCGTTGTTGCCATTCTCCCGGTACAAGTTATTGAAGTCACTGTATATATCAGAAATCAACTCTAATCTGCAGCAATATTTCATCCCGACTAGGCTTTTCGACGATGTCGACAATATGCTCCATGAGTTCTGCGGATTGACGCAATCAGAACTATCTTACACCATGAAGACCGTAGAAACTGCTGGGACATACTCTTCCAATACTAATATGCACGAGGTAACAAAATCTTGCTCTAGACAAATATCTGCAATCCGGTTTATATCAGGTTTATGCCAGCATTTAGAGGAGGGCGATGAATGGAAGTCGCTCATACTTGAAAAGGGTTTAATACGATTGATGCGTTTTTGGGTTTCTGCGTCTATGCAAGCTCTAGAAGAACGGTACGACAGTCTAAATCATGGAGAAGTTGCCGAAGAAGCCTTTCGGGAGCTGTTGTGTTTGAGACAGATGGGTATTTTTTCAAACAAAGAGATCCCTAACTTTGACCAAGCTGTCGTTCCCGGCTTTATATCTGATATAATATCGAAGACTTTGTTCGCACAATCCGTGAAGTCAAGGGCTGGAAATTCTGATTACGGAAACAGTCTTCTCTGTCAGTTTGTTCAATTTTTTCTCGTAGGCAACCCAATTGATGATTGCACCTCGAGTGAAATTGACAGACTTTACAAAGTGCTGGGTTGCTTTGACTCTGCTCTCCCGGCAACGATTGCTGGTCTAGTACTTGAAAAGGATTACGAGGCGATATGTGAGTGTACCAAATTTCGGCTTTACCTCCTATCTGAGCTGAAAAGACTGGGACGAAAGTCCAAAGATGATTCGTTGATAGATGAAAAAATCCTAGGTGAAATTGCATCAAAGAGGAAGCAATCGTCTTCAAAAGCATCCAGTGATGAAGAATTAAGACGCCAGACATCGAGGTTGTGTGTGATGAAGGGCAACGATTTCAATATTCTCGGTCCAATCTTGAATGTTCTTCTATTAGAGCAGGACAAATCTCCCCTTGTATTTTTCCTCAAAAAGGTTGTGGGATCCAAGGTTTCGTTCGGGGTACTACTAAAAAAATCTGAGTTTATGGTTCTAGACGACCTTGTCTGTGAGCTTGGGATATGCGAAGAGCAACCTGGTGATAATGACTTTGCTCGTGAGGTTTTGAAAACTTTTTATCAGGATCAGCGTGCGTATCAAGCTATGAAAAGAGCAGTTTTATTTCTACAGAGTGTCAAAGATACGAAACAACAAAGTTCCGAAGAATCCTTAAGCTGTTCCTTCGATATAAATGATGATTCAAGTCTGACCACGATGAACACTGATCAACTTGTAGAGGAGTGGGTACGAAAATACTACATGCGCCTTTTAGTGAATGTTACAACCAAGTGGAAACGAGGTTCGCTCCAAACAAAAATTTCGGCCATGAGATGCCTTCGTGTTCTACTTCGTTTCATACCCATTGAAGATTCTCCACAATATGCGACTCAAGTCTTTGGTATCGTCGATGGTTGCATGTACCTTGACAGTAATTTTGCCGAGACAGACAAAAGGTTACAGTTTCTAGCTGTGCGTTGCCTCTCGTGTTTTGTCCGGGTTCTCCTTTCGTTCAATCTTCAAGTCGTTGGAGACAATTTGTGCAATATCATTGTCAGTCTCTCCCCTTTGTTCAACGAAGTAAGCACTGACATAATTGCATCGAATAATGAAAACCCTATCTTGTCCCAAACTGTGAATGATGCCATTGAAATATTGGAAACGTTGGTAGATGGAAAGATTGGAAAAAAGCTAGCACCATACTTTGAGAGTGTTCCTTTCTTGCCAAAAGATTCTAGGCTTCATAATGTTCGAGATACTTTGAAAAGACATGGAATAAATTTCGATAACCTCCTTCTCCTATCTACCCAGCTAAATTGTTCAGAGCCCCCAGTGCGTTCAAGAGATTCCATCAGCAGCTCATTAAGCTCATCTGTAGAAGAGGAAAAGGTATTGACTTCACACAGAAACAAAGTACACTTTGCCTTGAAGAAGCGTCTGAATTCATTGGAAAAGCTCTTGAATCATGAGAATGATAATGTCCGGAAATTGAGTCTAATGCATATTATCGGTGTAGTTAGTGAGCATCGAGACCTTTTCCAGAATGTCATCAAGGTTGAAGACGCTTCTCTCCGATTCTTGACGGTCAAGTCTGACAGTCTAACGATCAAAGGTAAGTGAAAGTGTCGAAATTATATTGCTTTGCCCAATGACTTTGTGCTCACGTTTTCTTCATTAAAAGACGGAAACAAAGGCCTGGATTCATTCGTCAAAAGTCTCTTGCAAAAGTGCGCATCGGAAAAGAGTAATGATCTTCGATTGATGCTTGCTTCATGTTTGGGGGAGATTGGTGCCATATCCCCGGCATATCTGGATAGCGAAGATAGTTTGGACAATCATTCTGGTTCAAATAGTTCAAGGAAGTGGATTCTTGAAAAAGGAGCTCCATGGAAATCGAAGTCAGTTAGAATTCACTACGAGTTGCAGCTTGTTACCAATCATTTTGTAACAGCTTTGAAGGCCGCTCCTAGCCCGACTGATCAGCATAAGATCGGCTTTTCTATACAAGAACGTAAGTTTATTTTCTTACACTGTTATTATAACATTGTGAAATGATTTGCCAACATTCAGCTTCAAACCTGCAGTCCTCAAACAGCTCCATCACGATACTTCTGATGGTAAGTCAGACACAGATGCAGTTGACAATTCCAGAAAAGAAGCTATGAGTCCTTGGCTAAAAGATCAACTTGAGAAGGCTGAAGTTTTAACAGTTATTGAGCCCTACTGGACATCTCTTTACACTCAGAATGAAGCATCTAAAACCAAATCACCCCCCTTTTTTGCATCATCAAAGTCCTACTACCTATGGCTTGCAGAATGGGGGCGCTACATGGTGGAAAAGAGTAATATGAACACCAGGAGTTGTTATAGAAATGTATTTTATGCGTGCAGGTCCGCTGTAAGATCAGAAGCTGGTCTTGGTGTCCTGGAGTTTCTACTACCGTTGCTTGTTTTAGATGCATTGTGCTTTGGAAATGACACTGACAAAAAGTCTACAGTGAATGAATTAAGAAATGTTCTTACGGAAGTTGAAACAGTAGTAATGCACACACTTGAGCGACAGAAGTCGGTTGAATGTGTATTCACCATTTTCCAAACGTTACAGTACTGGGCTGAAAGTGAAGTTGAAGATCGAAACAAGAAACAACGACTTGGAAAGCATGAAAGATCCAAAGGGACCGCAAATTCCCAATCCAACTTGGAGCTTCCGGTCTGGTCCCCTGAAGAATCAATTACAGTCATTGAGGACTTAGTTGATCTAGTTCCCTTTGACTTACGTTCAAAAGCGGCTGCCCGGGTTGGCATGCATGCACAGTCACTGCGATGTCTTGAAATGCACTCGCGAAAGTTTGAAACGCAAGTAGTCTTCAACAATGAAGTGGTAGAGGAATTAGATTCCAATAGTAATGAGAATTTGAATGGTGAGGACAAACGGCTCCTCAAAGCGACCCATATCGTGAGCATGGACGTTGGGTTAGCTCATAGACTTCTTGGAAAGCTTAGCGACCGTGATTCAATGAGTGCTTTACTTCATTGCCAAAATGAGGTTAATCTTTTTGATCAAATTTACGAAAAGAAAAGCTACAAGGATTGGGATTCTGTACTACGCCTTTGTGAATTAACGTCCCAGATCCAGAGCCCGTCAACAGCGGAGAAATTTGATCTAGAAAACTCACTTTTGGAAGCATTATTAGAGTTGGGTCATTTTGAAAGTGTACTGAAACATATTGATGGCACAATCAATTCGAAACCAAGCCAAGTTATTGTGTCGTTGGGGGCGAGAGGCGAACTTCTTTCACACGCAGTAAAAGCTTCATGGCAACTTGGCCGATGGGATGCACTTGAGGATCTTGTACACTTGGTGGACTCTGAACGCAACACAGGATTTCAGAAATCCCTGAATCACGACCAGGAGTTTGATTTTGCGGTAGGAAAAGCCATGTTACGACTACAGAGAGGTCAGCTGTCGGAGATACCAAAAGCTTTAGAGCAAGCTAGACATGCTATCATTCCACCGTTATCTGTGGTGGCTAATGAAGACTACCCAAGGGCTTACCCTTACCTATTGAAACTTCAATCCTTACGAGAAATAGAAGACGCAGGTAAAGCTCTGTCCAAACATAATGACACTCCCAGTGTTCCACAACATATTTTGAACGGAGCAAATTTCTCGTCAGCATTGGATGCCGAGACATCTATGGATATTACAACCGTTCGATTGGCTCTAGCACGAATAGGCTCAGATCTTGATGAGGAAGCATCCTTGTGGCTATCAGCGGGACGAAAAGCTAGGAAGGAAGGCTTGTTCCACGTCGCAGAGAATTCTCTTAGCCATGCGAATGCCATCTATCTTCGATTAATACATAATACTATTCCCAATGTTCCACAAAACCTCACTATCAAATCGTGGGAGGTGAAGTTGCAACTATCAAAAGTGAAGTATGCAAATGGCCAGACGGCTGAAGCTATTCAGATGCTGAATGACAGGGCCCTTGATAAGATCTTACAGTGCGATCGTGAAGATCAGGAACTGGCAAATCTAATGAAACGATTGGAAGGAGATAATTTGGTTGCACCTTTTGCTCGGTGTACTCTACAAGTTACTGAATGGATGGTTGAGAGTGGACTGCAAACCGGGTCGGAGGCGATTGAGAGGTATAAAATTTTGAGTACAATATCTCCAAAATGGGAAAGAGGTGAGGACTTTCAATCAACCTACTTACTTCTATCGTTTGATTTTTCTATATCTTTCACTTCTAACTTTCCCGTCATCAGCTCATTACAAGTATGCAAAATATTTAGATTCTGTCTTGGAATCGAGAATCAACGTGGTTGCCTCACAAAACGGTGGGAACTCTGACAATGAGAATTCACGAGCAAAAATCATTAAGAAAGAAAAGACATGTCACAAATACATCTTTGAAGCTATGAAGGAGTATATTGAAGCATTAAAAATAGGCCAGAAACATGTGTTCCAGGCTTTACCCAGAATGCTTACCCTCTGGTTTGACTTTACCGCAATTCTTGATGGTGATGATGAAATGGGCGTCATTCAAGATGAAGCCAACGCTTTCATGGTAAAGCATATGAAGGCCATTCCTGCTGCATCCTTCTACTCGGTGCTTCCTCAATTGATATCAAGAATTGGTCACAAAGATGAAGATACAGTGACCGTTGTTTGTGCAATCCTCAGGCGTCTCCTTGTCAAGTTTCCAGCACAAGCTCTTTGGCAGCTCTCATGGCTCCGCCAGTCTGTCCATAAAGATCGCCAAAAGAAAGGGGAAGACATTTTCAAGGGAGCTCAGAAGAACCTTCGAAAGAGTGAAGATATGGCTATGCACGATCTTCTTGAAACATCAAAGAATCTTGTCGAGTTTCTCATCAATTTGGCAAAGTACTCTCCAAAACGCAGTGACCAAAGAACTATCAACATACACTCCAATGCATGGAAAGGGAAGGTCGAACTCAGAGAATTTCTTCCTCCTGTTCAAGCAGCATTGACCGTGTCTTCGTCTTCGGGACCTTCTGCCAATTCTCGCGATCCATTTCCAAGGCAAGTTCCAAGAATGCGAGCCTTCAGCCCAACTGTTCACATGATGGCATCGAAAGCAAGACCAAAAAAACTCTCTGCATTTGCTATTGCAGAGGGCACACAGGTCTCTGAGACATTAAGAGATTCAAATAAAGCTCAACCTTCAGATATTGGGGAGATGCACTTCTTGGTGAAACGCGAGGCCAAAGGAGATCTAAGGAAGGATGCCCGTGTTCAAGACTTCAATACTGTGATCAACCGCCTCTTTGCCAATGCGGCAGGATCCCAGAGCACCGAGAGAGGTCAGCATCGCCGCTTGAAATTGAGAACCTTTTCTGTTGTCTGTTTGTCAGAAGACTGCGGAATACTTGAATGGTAAGTTGACTTTCCCAAAATCTTATTGACTTTTTGTCAACAGCCACTCAGTGCAACTCATCTACGTCTTTTTAGGGTGCCAAACACGGAATCGTTCCGTAATTCAGTTTCAAAATCTTACAATCCTCATGCGAGTCACTACTCACCTCGTAGAAGGGGGAGACGAATCACAAATTTTCAGGACGCTACTCTCCGCAACAGCTTTATGCAATGCCAAGATCAATACATAAAACATGGAAATCTCACAAAGGCTGCTCAAGACTTTGATGAAGGCATGCTGAAGGAGTATCCGCCTGTATTCTATTGGTGGTTTGTTCGTAATTTTCAGGATCCGCATAAGTGGTTCGAAGCCAGGACAAGATTTGCTCTTTCTGCGGCAGCTTGGGCAGCAGTGGGTCATGTTATTGGACTTGGTGATAGACACTCAGAAAATATATTGCTGGATACAAGTTGTGGAGAATGTGTGCACGTTGATTTTGATTGCATTTTTGACAAGGGCCTATCACTTCCACGTCCGGAAGTGATTCCTTTCCGCTTGACTCCAAACATGTTGGATGGTTTAGGTCCTACGGGCGCAGATGGGGCTTTCACGGGTGGGCTAAAGTCAGCAATGACAACGCTGAGAGACAATCGCGATATTCTTCTTTCGGTACTTGATCCTTTCTTGAGAGACCCAGTAATTGACTGGAAGAGGCAACGCGCTCAACAAAAAACAAACTCTGAAAGTAATAGCAATACGGAGTCACTTGAAGCAAAGAGATCTATTAGAGTTATTGATGAAAGGCTGAGAGGAATTTACAACCTGAAGAATCCCAATTACAAGAAAATTAAGAGAGTTGATCGAAAAACGCAAGATTTTCACGATGAAATGGCAAGCATGCTCCCGTTATCCGTCGAAGGACAAGTCCACAAGATGATCGCAGAAGCGACAAGTCATGAAAATCTTGTTCAAGTTTATGTGGGCTGGATGCCATGGTTATAGGTTTCTACACTGTGATACGGGTACATTCCAAGGCGTTCACGCGATTTTTTCTTGAAATGTTTCAAATTATGCAGAATCGTTTGTAAAAGCATGCGATTCTATGATTGAGATAGGGTCTTATTGACACAAAGAATGTAGAACTCCACGTAGCCTACTAGCAGTGATATTATCATATGTATTTCAAAACCGTTGACATTTAAACAGCATTTTAGCAAGCATGAACCTTGCATGAACAATTGATTTCTCAGCCAGTGAAGAAGCGTCAATAAAATAATCACTTTCTTACCTGTGAGCATTACCGAAGTGAAGTATGGATGGCACAGGGGTAATGCAGTTGTCAAAGCAATATTGTTATCGAGTTTTTGTGATGAAAAACTTCAGAACTATTGTATTTCTTGAAGCAGACTTGTGAGCGTATTGAAAGCGTCAGAAAATGGTACTAAATTAGATGTAGACATATCATTTATCAGAAATACAAAACCGGGATAGCCAAATACAAAACCGGGATAGCTTGTACTTACCAGCTTGTAGCTTGTAGCTTTCTTCACAGGTATAAGCTGTACGCTGTAAGATCCTGTATTGTATCTTATATTAATAACACTGTTCACTATATGATTAAACTGGGATCCACCATACCAGTACATACCTTCATAAGAGGCAGGACATCATCAAATGGCAAAACTAAATTTTTTATCAGCACTCAATAGGCCTCACGTTTTCATTCTCTCTGACAGCACTGATTCCAATCCATACAAGAATCGGAAGACGAGGTCACGCTGTACAGTATGTTTGATTGTGGTTTCGACGTTTGCCATTGGTCTTATGATGGGACATCAATCGTCAGCAGCGTCTCCTTATATAGATAGCATGATGCAGAAGACTGATAACTATGATGAGGAAATCGCTTCTGATAAAGTCAAAATTTTCGAAGATGAATCTACTGTTGATGTTACTGACGAACAAAAGATAACGGCTTCTAGTAAAAGAGCTGAAAACTTTGATTCCTGGTTTGAGGGAGGTAATACAGACAAGCTGCTAGAAAATGCTGATGAAAAAGGACCAATTCTAGACTTTGCTGTTGTAGGATACTCAAAATGCATATTGCCATTAGTTGCCAATCTTGCGGAGGTTGCAGCTATGCCAGTGAGTGATACATGTACTCCACCACATCAGACAGTTTATTATGCATACAAGAACTGGCCAACGCTATATGGAGAAAACAAGCCATTGAAAGGCACTAGCTGTGGGGTGTATATGGCATCTGGACAAACATCAATTCTTAAAGAGTGGTCGAAGCATTTGCCTCGTACAAAACTGATTATCGGAATTACTCATCCAATGACTTGGTTCAAAGCCTTTTGGGATCACCTATCAAAGACCGGCTACATTGAAGAAATGACAGACAATAGTGATCCGTATGAGCTCACAAAGCCATGTGTTGAAAGCAACTGTCGAAACTCATGTCCGAAGAATCAGCTGTTTTGTGTCCATCGGGCAAGGTTCCATCTTGGTTTGGCGAAACTAGGCAAGACGCCTCTTACAGACGAGGAACGAGAGTTACTAGCTCCCGACGATGAAGATGGAGGAAGCAATATTGTGAGTGATGACATAAAGAATCCAATATTCGTCTACGACGAAGGCGAGTTGAAAAACGACTATGCGTGGGAAGGGCTCGCTGACTTTCTTGGTGTTGAAAGTATCGATCATCTGAAACGTACACACAAAATGGATTCTGTCAAAACTATTAAATCGTTGGACTTTTGCGACGAGAAGTATGACGATCTGCGATCAATGATAATGTCTACTTCCTATGATCTTGGGGTTTGGCTCCAGACGCATTTCCTTTCTGCCGCGATGGATAAAAGTAGGCCGGATGTGAGGGTATCAAACCCGACACAATTCTCTAGAGCGGTGGAGTACTACAAGTCGGATCCTTGCGGAATACTAGTTCGAGCTGAGAACGGCACATTTGTTGTACAGCCAAAGTAGAATAGGAAGTAGGGAAAGACACGCATAGCGCATAATTAACAATACCATAAATTAATTTATGATTCAAGTAATGGGCGAAATGAAGAAACAATTCATACTCAAATCGAAGACAATCGGGAAATTTTCTTGGGTTTACTACGATGCGTTATAATTGAGAAATATTGAATGGAGGTCGAACACAAACCAATGGTTTCTCCTTTGTGATTGTGTTCAAATATTGACATTGCTTGCTTATATACTTGCTACAGCCACCGACACAAATCATTTCCAAAGTCGTTGATGGCCAACAGTTTTGAATATTTGACCGGGTTTGACGCTTTCGCATTATCCGCTTGACGAACTGAGAGAGCAAATCAATATGAAGCCATTGACAGCCTTGGAGGTCTAGAATCTGTAGGTTGGGTAAAATGTCAAGCAGTGTGCGGGTACCATTGATAATGGCTGGATCTTCCCACAATAGTATTTGTTCTCCAACGACGGAATTAAGACTGTTTGCAAGTGATAGGTGTGTCAATTTCGAACATCCCCTGAGGAACTGTGTAAAATGAAGAACGTCATCTGTATAAAAGTTTCGCAGTTCTAGTCGCTCCAGATTGCTGTATTCCTCTTTCGAAGATACCAGGCCAAATGCTAGATCTTGCTGACGTTCATGTTGATGATGAAGTGCTTCCCATGAATCTACCATTGTGTCTGCAATATTCTCCATACAAGTAGATATTGTTGTTCCCGAGGGGTTGACAATTAGGAGGAGACCTGTTGCAGTAAGACGTTTCTCCTCGTCACGGCCAATTTCTTCTTCAAGTCCACTTATTCGAAAGTAATCATTCCTTCCATTCAAAACCAATCTGTCAACCTGTGAATGCCCTCCAAGTACGTAAGCAATTTCATCATCAACATCTCGACAT
>Ga0306864_1001306_pt1 | contig 10282 bp, 3 predicted proteins | sample AntRauTorckE5430_FD_190448 | JGI IMG/M metagenome (GOLD analysis project Ga0306864, IMG submission 190448) | Saline lake microbial communities from Rauer Islands, Antarctica - Metagenome Torckler E5 #430 (v2) (version 2) | ecosystem: Environmental > Aquatic > Non-marine Saline and Alkaline >...
CTATTGTTATTAACAATATTGTAGATCCAGAGGACTTGATTACAGATCCAGAGGACTGATTACAGATTTTCGGATGAAGTAATTTCGAGATGAAAAAGGCCTCTGTAATCCACCTAAGGGGTATTACTATAGTTTAAACCTATTCATGAACAGGAGTTGGACAGCAAAAAACGAGTGATTGATTACTTTTTGATTACTGCGTTGAGAGGCGAGTAATCATTCCGAAGGCTATTTCCAGCGGGTGATTATCTATAGTAATCAGTCCTCTGGATCTGTATTCACGTCCTCTGGATATGTGAGTGCAAAGCATAAGTTTTGTCTTCGTGAGTGCAAAGCACAAGCTGTATCTATTGTCAATAGCGATAGTAGTTATGAATGATAGATTTGTTTAATGATTATCACGCTATTGCTATATTCAATAATAATAAAACAACCACGTTGTTTCTCCTGCTGAATAACACTCTATGGCTTGAAGTGGAGTATCGAAGAAGAACGGGAAATCAGATAATCGGCCTTCCCTGCACACTTGTGACCAGGTTCGAAAACTCCCTGAACAATTTGTTCAATGAGAAGCTGGGCATGTTCTTCGATTCCACGGAATCCAAAGTAGACTCCACATACAACGAGGCACTTCATTTGATGCTGTTCAGAAATGCTCTCGTCAAACTTTGAAAGAACAACCTTGTGTGAGTCCTCTACGGCAACTCTATTCTTCTTTCGCACACCAAAGACTGGCTGCTGGACGATAAGGAGTGAGAATATAGAATATTGTAATCTTTCAACGTAATCAATCTTGCAAACTTAAATATTTTTCCGATCTTTCTTTATAAAGAGTGCTTAGTTGCCCAGCCAAACTTCCATCAAATCCCTGGAGATGTTCAAGCTTAAGGTGCCAGCCATGGAATTTGTTTAGTGAAATAAAGTACGGAGTTTTTGATTTTGACTGGACGGAGCAAAGTCAGGATACCCGTTTTCGTCTGGTTTCTCCCTTTTCGATCCAGTTTGCCAGTGGGTGATGGTTTTATTGGCAAGATGGCGCTTGTCATCTGTGATAATTTCAGAAAGGGCAACAACAATTTTGGCAACTTACCTAGGACCACCGGATCTGATAGGATTGTTCACAAGTGCCACGAGCTTTTCGTAACGATCAACTAAATCAATATGAATATTAGTTTGCAATTGATAAAATACCAATAGCCAATCGTTTCTTGAGTCCCCAAAATTCTATTTTAACAAAATTCTTACTAACTACAACCGCTACGCACGGGCAGGTTAACAGATAAAACACAAAAGGTAGCGGTGCTTGCTTCTAACGAAGTGCTAATCTTGACGTCGCTGATACTTGCTGCGTTGAATGTCATTATATTGCCTATCTCTATATCTCTAATCACAGTTAGTTTCCTTTTTGCGATGACATCCCCAGTTGTTATGTGCCATGTACAGCAACATCCTGCGAATAAATACACTAGCCAATATAAGAGGTCGCTCTCGTGACGTCCTCAACAAACCTCAAATCTCCTGCTATCAGAACACCTCCTTACACTCAATCGCAGAATTACACTCAATCGCAGAATCAGAATAAGCCTTCCCAGTGATAATGACTTCGCCACCCCTTATGGATGTATTCGTGATTTTGAGATTATCCTCAACGACAAGAGACCTCTCAACACTTCTAGTATCCGTTGTACGTATAGGTAGTAGCAACCAAGTTATTGACCAACATATTAGTTACATTGGCCAACTTGGCATGCACACTCTTTGAGATCGCACAATCTTTGATAGTACTGTTTAAATAAGAGTTGATGATAGATGCCTCCAGGCCTTTATTAGAACATCCCTACCGCAGATGAGATGTACTTCCATCAATCGCACAATCTCCAGGCACGACTTTTACCATTTGTTATAAACGATGTCCCTACTGCATCAAGACCATTCTTCACTTCAACCTTTTGAACCGAAAGGTGGTCTTACTCTTGAGTGAGATTCGAACCACAGTTTTTGAATCAATCCTGGACACAGGCATACTTTCAACCCTTCAATAACTTCTATTCTCGCAGTTTGGCTGCCCTTTCCTTTGACAGTGATGCTGCTAGCACATATTCCTGCGCTCGCTGTCAAACTCTCAATCTTGGTTTTCGTTGCCTCGACGAAGAATTCTATTAAAACAGTTCCCGTTGCGTCAATGAGGCCTTACATTGCATATAAGAGTTACTTTGAATTTGAATTCTGTTCCGTTTAATTCCTTCGCCTTATTAACCACTTTAGCTTTCGATACAATTGATGTTGAGTAGAGCGTTCCTCTGATAGAAGCATCCGATATCACATTGTTGATGTTGAGAAGCATATTGTTGGCTTTGAGTTTTCCTTTAATAGATAAATCATTTTGTATGTGCAAAGCCCTCAAGGAAGACTGCCCCTTGGAAGATTCATCCAACGAAAATAAAATAGCATTGTTTGAAGGCAATTCACGATTCTTGGCTTAGGTTACCTTTTCGAGGAAGGGATAGTTTACATACGATTCTTTCATTGGTGAGGGAGGGTGCAGATTGGAATGGCGAGAAACAATTTATTATGGTCGAAAGTGTGCGAACATGGTGAAAATGCAGGAGATTTGTTCATATGATCCAAAACACTGTGCATTCATGTAGCATGTAGCCGGGTGTTCTTTGAAGTATATATTTATTATTGGCGTTTTCATTTAAAACAGATATTTTCAATTCACAACTTAATAGCGTGTAAAAATATGCCTTTGCTCCTATTCGTCACACAAACGATGGTAATAATATCATGAAATTTTAGTAGCGCATTGGTTTCACTACATAACGCCCTGCTTGAGAATTAACCCTGATTTTCTTCTGTTTCACTTTCACTCTCGTCGCTATCAGCAGCTGCTATACTCAAGAGTACCTCATATTCTTGATCACATCCGAGGTAGCTATCACTCATGCAGAACAGAGTCAAGTTATAGTCACCAGCTTCGTCTGGCGCCATGAACTCAAGGTTGATATTTTGCGATTGCTGAAGAGTCACTCTTTTCAAGGAATAAAGCGTGTTTGTCGAGGTGTCCCCGATAACAATCCACCACCCTTCCTTCTTTACTTTGGGATATAGCGACGCAGAAACAGTTCCAAGTTGGCTAATCTCTTCATCCTCCATTACCTGTTCATCAATGTCACGTTCAAGTTTCACATGAATTTCAACAGGGTCTCCTGCAGTCAAATCGCCAGGATCTTCGACAGAGAATGTGACATCGACATTCGGATACGAATTACAAAAAACAGCAACGGCAGCCATTCTATCATTCGACAGCCTCAAGAGATCGTTACGCACGTTATCTTCGAGAGAAAGGATATCAAAGACACCCTCGATCTGCTCTTCACCTTCATATGCCTCGCATCTTTCGATTATCTCCTTAGTAAAATGAGGAATCTGCATCAAAGGATTGTCTTTATTCCATAATCCTTGAACTACCATCTGACTTAGTTCCATTGCAGCCAAAGCTGGTTTGAGCCATCCATTACTGCTAATGACATCAACGATTGCTTGAATAAGATTAATACTATCACCGATTGTTTTTCTTTGATCGAGCTTAAGATCCATGGAAATAGTCTTTCTACTAAAATGGCACTGAAGCAGTACGAGTGCCTTCGTATTGGAGTCATTAAATTGAGCAGTGTCCGAAATCTGGTGCTTTAATGTCCTCGCTAAGATACGTAGCATCTTCTCTTCACCATGCCGAATTGGAAGAGATGAAAATTCTGATGCAGCTGATAAAATTTCCATCACGCCTCTTGTTTTTGTCTTCGCTGTCACAGATGATGCGATTAGCTCAATTGTGGTGTATTGGACATAGTAGTATGATGCAATCATTCCTAGATTCAATGCAGACACATCACCTTCATCGTCCATTTGAGAGCACTTGCTCTCCTCGAGGTCTCCCAAAATCGTTTCAACCATTTCACTTAAATGTTCACTTAGGTGAACATTCGAGGTTCCTTGAAGGTTGTAATAGTTCGGATTTTTCGTCAAGCGTCTGTACAAAAAAGTCCATGTAATGTAGTCCACAGCATCCTGCATGCTACCGATGGTCTTGGTCACAATTTCGGAATTAAAGTGGTCATGGAGGTAATGGTCTAGATGACTTTCTATGGGGAGGGGATCATATAGTAGCTTTTTGAGACGTTCCTTCTTTGGAGTATGACATAATATGACACATCTGCCACACGAATCAATTTCTTGCCGACTAGCTTTCCCCATCATGTGCAAAAGATCAGAAATTGGATAGTCGACATAGCGTCTGTCTCTTCCATCATAAGTCTCTGTCCCCATAATTACGACTAGGTGTCCAGACGAAGAGAGTTTCCAGCTTAAATTATAGGGGCATACAAGGACTCCAAGTGATCCCTCAGAAAATAGTCCAGTAACACTGTCCCAATCATCTTTAGACATGCCTTCATGGACGAATCCAACACCAGCATTGACAACTTGCTGGAGAGTTGGTTCATTAAGATTACCTGCGACTTCAGCAAATTTTGAGGCATCAATGTCCGCATTTTGTGGTAGGAAGGAGGATCCATCACCAAGAGTCTCCCTGTAGGACATTAGGTCAATGGCAGTAAGTTGAGCTTGGCGCCGGCTAGGGACGAAGACAATGGTTGCTTTGCTATCAGAGTGCCTCACTACAGCATTATACACTGGTTTGGCCATTGCCATCAACCTACTTGAAAAATTATTCTGATCAAAAGACTGAAAATAGATCTCGAGAGGTATAGGTCGGACCTTCGGTGAAAAGTTGAAAAGGCTCTTATTCGAAACTCCCATCCATTCGGCGACTTCTCGGGCATTTGCTAGAGAGGCGCTAAGACCAACAATACGAAGTTGCGCATTTTCATCACGCTCCTTCTTTTGGCTTCCAAGATAACGCATACGGGAAATTACGATCTCCATTGTAGGACCTCCCTCTCCACCTAGAAATTGCATGTCGTCCATTATGAATAGGGATACGGCTTGTACGGATTTTCTCTGCCTCCAACGACGACTTATGGAATCCCATTGACTAACATTGCAGACCACAATTTTCGCCTGAGATAGAAGCCGAAGGTCAGATGCAGTCTCACCAGTAAGCTTAACGACTTGATTAGGTTGAAGAATAGATCCTAGTCTCTTACTCCAATTCTTATGGACAATGTCAACGACGTCATCCTTGGGAGCAACGTAGACACATTTTCCATCGGGGTCACTCACGAGCATGCGGTGTATAGCGAATTCAGCGCAAACCAGCTTGCCTGATCCAGATGGAGCGCAGACAAGACAGTTTCTATCTGTCTTGAAAAGTTCATGGAAAGTCTGCGTCTGGATAGGATTGAACTGTTTAAATCCATAAAGCTTGGACAGTGCAGATTCTCCGAGTGCGGCAGGGGGCAGCGGCTGCAAATCTAAGAGCTCTGTAGGAGGTGGAAACTTTGGTGGCAAAATCATGCTGTTGAATGATATTGGCAATGAGCTTGCTGCGTGCATCCATCTATCGGAGATGACTCTGACAAAGTATAGTGGCGGCATTGGATCCAAGACCGGCACAGTAAATAACAATGAGTGATCTTCCTCCGCATTGCCTCTGCTCAATGAAAATACTTCATGATGAAGGATGCTTGCACCATTGACATCTTCGACAATCACATGGAAAAGTTGAGAAAATCCATGCACACTAACATCAAACTCGAAGTCTGGAACAAGCCCAAGTTCGACACGAAGCATCGATCGGGTGATCGGTTGGACGTGAATAGACAAGTCAAGTTTAGGAAATTGATGAACAAGTTTATGAAGCGTACGTCCCATTTTTGGTACACCAACAAGCTCCCCAAGATCAGATGGTGTCAAGTCGAAGTATCTGGACCATTCAATATCACCTTTTCGTTCAAGCTTCCTGGCAACAACCTCAGGGACATTCTTAAATTGCCGAAGGGGAGATTGACTATTCCAAATTCGGTGAGCAACCATATTTGCAAAAGACAGTGTAAGTTTACTTAGTCCTGACCACTTGCGTCGGAGCGCCATCTCAAAGAGAGCCCTCATAATTCTGGCAGCTGACTGCTGGATAAAAGCCATATCAGAAACAAGTGCAAAGCCATCCAATTTTAGTCGACTAATGTAAGCTTGCAAGAGGATGTTGACCTTTGCCGACGGTTCACTTGGACTTTCTTTTACAGGAATCGGCACCTTTGCAGCTAGCTTCGAAAGTTCGAGCTTCTCTTCTTCTCTAACAGTAATATGTTTAAATTCCCCACTAAGAGAAAACAGGCGCAAGAGGTCAATATCAGTCATGCTAGGCCTTAACTGTCGACTGTAAAGGGCCATAGAAGTATGAGAGAGGTAAAATTGACTAGCTATACGTCCCATCGGAGTTGGCTGAAGAGCTCCACTCTTTCGATCGTACCGAATCAAATGACTCTTTTCCAACAAGCATGCAGCAGTATGTGCAAGGTCAAGTCTCCTTCGTTTAAGAGTTGGATCTTCTTTCAGTGCCTTCTCTGGTTCAAATATGCCGTAAAGCTCTGGATTTTGTAACATTCGCACATAAAGAAAAGAATAGCTAAGCCAATCCACAGCTTCTGTAATTGTCTGAACTGTGCCAAGAACGATTTCTGCATTCAAATGGTCGGGAAGAGACTTGATTAGCTGACTCTCAATAGGAAGTTGAAGGTTCATAAGAGATAGGTAGTATTGAAGCTCATTATGGGCCGTCATAATGATACCTTCACCTTCACTATCATACTGAGGTCGACCTGCTCTTCCAAGCATTTGTTGCACATCGAGTGGACTCAATTCTGCCCATCGCCCTTTGGAAGGATCATAAATTTGAGTTCCCTTTATTATCACAGCATGGGCTGGCAAGTTGACTCCCCACGCAAGAGTAGCAGTACAACATAAAACACCTATGTGCCCATCCGAAAATAAATCCTCGACAAGTTCACGATCAGCACGAGCCATTCCAGCGTGGTGGATAGCAAATCCATACTGAAGAACTTCCTTGAGATCCCCATTTTTAACAGCGGCGATTTCTTCGCGAAGAATCTCTTGCGTAGCACCTCCTTCTTTCACAAAGAATGACAGTTCGTCACGTTCCAGTGCAAGATCACGGAGAGCTTTGGCTGTCTTTCCTGTTTCAGCTCGGCTATGAACAAATATCAACATTTGATTATTGTTCTTCCGTTGTAATACGGCCTTCTCATAACATATCTCATTTTGAAGCTGAAATCGTTTGAAAGCATTTCTTTCTGTAATACCAATGTATTGCATCTGAAGTGGGACCGGTCTATAAGAATGGTCAAAGAAGAACATTCCCTTATCTGGTTTCACACGGAGAAATGTTGCAACATCTGCATAGTTTGGAAGGGTGGCACTGAGGCCAACCAAACGGACCGGCTCCGCATTTGTCTCAACTTGACGAATAACCCTTGAAATAATACTCTCAAGAACTGGACCACGGTCATCATGAAGTAGATGAATCTCATCAAGAATCACAAGCTTAACGAGCTGTGTATATGCCCTTCCTTCACCCTGCCTCGTTACGACATCCCATTTCTCAGGTGTTGTGACTAATACCTGTGTGTCAGCAATCTGCTGTCTGGTCAGACTAGAATCTCCCGATAATTCTTTTACAGAAATCCCGTACGCGCTCAAACGCTTGGAGAAATTCTTGACAACTTCTTGCACAAGAGCCTTCATCGGAGCCACATACACAATTTTGAAAGACCTAAGGTCATACATATTTTCATTGTTCCCTTTATTGTCATCGAGTCCCTCCTTTCTGAACTGCCCAAGAATGTTGAGCATTGTGAGCATTGCAACATTTGTTTTTCCAGCCCCCGTGGGAGCGCAAAGAAGAATATTTTCTGACGATGTCAGAGCTACTTCGCACATTCTTGACTGTATACGATTCAACTTATCCATTCCTTTAAAAGCATCGTGGGTCCACTCTGGTAGATCTTTAATAGGCACTAACTTTTCGTCTTTGGACATGGCACTCCGAACAGCAGGCACGTGAACCTCTTCGTAGCCCTTCTTCATCGCTCTCCACGATTTATCAGGAAGATTGCACTTTTTATTTGTCATTGTGTGAGCTCCATCACGGAAAGCGAGAGAGTCTAAATCCAATTCGATAGCTTCGTTGTCCTTACTCTTAGCAAAAGACTCAACATCCATTCCATCCTTGACCCCTATCGAATCTATGGCGGATGACACCCCAACTTTCGACAAACTCTTCTTGTTTTGGAAAGAGTCCGTGATCCCTCTCATTCTATCTTTCGACCAATCTTCTACCTTGCTTTTCGAATTGATTTCGTCGAGAACCCTTACACCCTCACCAGTAGTATCCTTAGTCAACACATTTTCAATAGCATCTCGTTCCGCATCATCTTTCGCTCTCTTGAGGGAAATGCATGCCCAAATCCTGACACGATTATTCAAAATAGACTTGATAACATCAAAAAGCTCAGATTCCAGTAGAACAAGGAGTTTGTTTTCACACTCTCTCAAATCACTAACATATTCGGAAGAAATATCAAGAATATCGAGAACGTCGTTCGCTAACTCAGAACAAACGTTTGCATCATCATAATGTGCCGAAAGCTGCCTTTGAAGATAGTGAGCATCAATTTCATGCACTGACAATTTGCGATTATACGCGTGTCTTCTTTTCTTGGAGGTACCGGCAGTCTCATCAATGACCAATTTATCTTCGTCGCCGTCTTCCTCTTCCTCATCACCATCGTCCATATCCTCTGGTTCGGACGATGAAGTGGAAGCAACCTCTACAACTTCATCGTCGTCCACATCACTTTGTTCATCGTTCAAATTATTCCCATCTTCTGCATCTTCGTCAGAATCATCAAATACAACAGCAACTCCCATTTCATCATCCATCTTCGGATCCTTTTCTTCCGTCTTAATCTGGAAACTTTCATAGTCATCAAGGCCCTTTCCAAGATTCACAAGAACTGAGAATTTTTCTTTGGTCAGACACGCAGGTGCGGATGAAACTTTTCCCGTCAAAATTTTGGAAATGAGATTGTGTCTTTCTGGATCACGCAAGTTTTGATCCTTGAGCATGGTGATGACTTCATTGGCCGCATCAGTTAAAATTGAGGTTGGCTGATTTCCAAGATATTGTTTTGACTTGACCATGTTCTGTTGTTCATTTATAGAGACGGATGAAAGAAGAATAAATAGATGAATACATGAGTTAGTCACATTGACATTCATTTTTTGAACGAGAGGCAAATATATGGATGAAAACTCACCAGCAAAATTTCGTAGCTCGCCCTGCTTCCGGGATGCGTCGGCTGATATCCATTTAGCTCCCCTAAATCTAGAATACTTTGTCCTCCACTGCTCATCAAAATATTTTGTTTCCTCGTACGGACATGCTGCGTCCCGTCTGTAGTACCGTCCCTCTTCTGCCTCTTCTTTTTGGCTTTTTCCATCATGTCCTCTAATTCAACAGGCCGTTCCTTTTTCTGCACATCAGCATCAGCATCAGCTGCTATGCGATCTCCCATTTTTCCAATGGCATTTCGGCCACGGAGAGACTCAACTTCACCGGTGCCGTCACCTCGTGATCTACGTTGGGAGCGTTAGCTTGTTGGACCTTATTGGACATTTCGCTGTAAGCGTAAAGCTTCTGTTGAGCTTCTCGGTCTGCCATTGTGTCTATTGTTTTAGTAGTCGAAATTTAAATTAGTTTGAAAGGGTCTAGGGAGGATTCCTCTACTAGAGTGGGGTTGTTTGTATAACTAGTGCGTAGTGCCTAGAGTGCTGTTGTGATGAGATAGTATCTGATACAGTATTTGTGGTGGGTAAAAGGTAAAAGTAGAGCTGGAGGATGGAGAAGAAGACAAAAGGATTGCGTTGAGTATATTAGTATTATTTTTAATTGTCAATAGCACAAAAAAGTTACAAAGACACGGTGGCCGAGTGGTTAAGGCGATGGATTGCTAATCCATTACTCTTTGAGTGCGAGAGTTCGAATCCCTCCCGTGTCGCAGAAGTTTTGCTCTCAGTGGCGGACTCTGAATACTGTGTTTTACGCTTGGCTACCATACCCCTACATACCATACGTATCTATACGTAGTTACTCAACTGACCAGAACCCTCCAGAACTAGGGCTTCGCACAAGGTTCCAGAACCTTTGACCCCTTTTTGGAACCAAAAGGTTCCAAAAGGTTCCAACATTAACTAGTGATTTTATACGGAAGGTTCCAAAAATTAACTAGTGTTTTTATAC